>Ga0307425_1002623_pt1 | contig 10057 bp, 13 predicted proteins | sample SalMarWE160330MG_FD_202152 | JGI IMG/M metagenome (GOLD analysis project Ga0307425, IMG submission 202152) | Salt marsh sediment microbial communities from the Plum Island Ecosystem LTER, Massachusetts, United States - WE1603-30 | ecosystem: Environmental > Aquatic > Marine > Intertidal zone >...
AGAACAGGGGGTCCAGGTGTCTGCGCAGGACGAGCGTCCACGAATTGGACACCGCGGTCTGACACGTACGGACTCCAGGCCGCGCCATCCCAGTACCTAAGCTGGTGGCGACCGGACGGGTCCAAGTACCACGCGGCTGACGCAGCCTGGGCGACCGTCGCTGGACTGACCTGGGGATCTGGAGTCGGTTGAACAACCTGGCCCGAACTAGTAGCTGCTTGGCGGTCTTGAGCCGAGCTCAAGACACGAGCGCCAGCGAGCGGGTCCCGCGACTGCGAACCCGCGTCCACGACGTGCTCGGTCCAGCTTGCGCCGTCCCAGTACCGCAGCTCGTGGCGCCCCATTGAGTCCGGACGCCACCCAGCGGACGCCATAGTGGCGGACACCGGATATGCTGGCCGTGTCTTCGGAGGCGGCGCACCTGCGTTTCCTGGCCCAGCAACTGGCGGTGAAACGACCTCATGAAGTCCGCGCAGGCTTGAACGCAGATGACCATTGGGACAAGCGCCCTCGGGGCTCACCCATACGTTGGCTTGGCACTCAGAACACCACGCTGCTACCGGCATTGGTAGAACCCCCTTCGGTGCAGGTATCGGATAGGGGGTCCCTGGACTTGACGCCCGACAAGTCCGGAAATGCGTGCTCAATCCGCCCAACATGTTCGGCATGAGCAGCACACGCTGGTGCTCGTGTGTAGCCAAGAGGGTGCAGCGCCTGCTCGGCGAACTTGTTCGGCGCACACGGCCTGTGCGGTCAGTCCGCGCGCCGATTGGTCGACGTGCTTGCGGGGCAGGGCCGACTGCTTCGCCCGATCACACCTTGCGAAGCTTGCGACTCAGGTACGAATGCGTACCCGTGTAGCGAACCCGGTACTTCCCGAAGAACCAGACGGGGACGTAGAGCACACACAAGGCCTGAGTCCGGATGACGGAGTTGCACGTAGGACACCTGTCGCGGGACCCGTACATGTGAAAACCGATACCGTTCACGGTCACACTGGGACGAGCAGTCTCGTCTGTGGACTCTGCGGCGCAGGCTGGGCAGAAGCCCGGATACCGGTAGAAGGACTGACACTCCCGCGAACAGAACACGCCGTATTCGTCACGGCGCCCGCCTATGATTGTCGCGCCGCAGTTGGTGCACTTGTCCAACATCCAGGCCCGCTCCTTTGCTCCCGATGTGACTTCGATTGCGATGTCGGGCTCAGTGCCAGCCAACGTAGCCTGCGCCTTGCCGCCGAGGTTCGCATCCACAACATGCAGCTCCTGCGGTGGGCCTCAAGTCGCCGATATCGAGCCAAGCGGTCAACTCGCCGCGGAATACGTGGACCTGCACAACAGTGCCCACTTTGGCCCACCCTCAGCGTCAGCGAGTCACGCGGGGTGAAGGTGCAACTCAAGGCCGTCAGCTCGAAGTTCCAACCGTCACTCCCCGCATCACTCGAACGCGTTTGCCATGAGCCGCGCGAACGCGCGTCCGGCGTCAGCGTAGCAGCTTGCGGCGTCGGCTCGAAGCGCTTCCTAGATGGCGCCGATGACGCGGCCAACATCCTTTGGTGTGGCACCCACCGAGAAAAGCGACTTCAGGAGGAGGTCAACACTGACCGAGCCATCAGCAGACTCCATCTTCGCGACCCTGGACTGGCTCGAGCCAAGCCGGTGAGCGAGTTGAGTCTGCGTCCAGCGATTGCTGCGGCGAAGCTCGCGCAGATAGGCCCCCAACGCGAGCTTAAGCTCAACGTAGTCAGCTTCTTCCGAAGTGAGTTGTAGGAACTCCGCCACGTCGCCGGCCTTCCAGCCCGCCGCCTCCAGTCGCTTCTGCTCGGCACTGTCCACTTCGATCACTCCTCGCCTTGCGCAATCTTGTCGTGTTGCTTGTACCTCGCCTTGCATGTCGCGATCACGCCCCCGCGGTGTCCGCTGCGACTTCTTCTCGAAGACCTCGCTGATCACAATCGCATCAGCATCAATCCGGTACACGATTCGCCACGTCTTGTCGTCGGCCGGTATCCGAGCTCATGGCACCGTCGACCTATCGACGGCATCGGCCTCGGACGTGGTAGGCCGATCGACTCGCCCTGTTGCAGCCGACGCAGCAACAGACCCGCTTCAAGGCGAGCAGCCCTCGAAAGCGGCGGCGCCTTCACCTCGCCGTGCGGCCAGAACAGGGGTTTGTCGTAGGGACTCATGTGCCAACACTATGTCAGACCTGACATACACGCAAGGCCGCGCCGCCGCCCAACGTGTTTGGCATGAGCAGACGCGCACGCGCTCTCAGGTCATTCTAGTGTCTGGCGTACTGTTCCATGCGCCTGTTGGATGGCCAGTCGTGACACCTGGAATGCGTTATCCGAGCACTCGGGCAGGAAACGCACGTAGGCAGCAAAGGCGAACCCGAAAGGAGTCATTAGTGAATAAGGGCATGAACACCCACGCGCCGGATACCGCGCGGCCCTAGCGGGCGCCTCGCTCGCGGTTCGCGTGGATCCGCCACTCGATGATGCGACGAAGCAAGTCGTCCGGAAGCGGGTCATCTGGCGTGAAGTGGATCGAGCCCGACGTGAGGGTCCGTCCCACCAGCTCCTGTGCGAAGCGCTCCGCCGCCCCACCGCCGAACGGATAGAGCGAGTAGTCGTCCCTGTTCGCCCTGAACCCGACGACTACCTTGTCCTCGACGCGGAACGCCGGGAGGCCGTAGCTGATGACCTCTTCAGCATCGGGAACGATGGCCCGGATGCGTACTCTCAGAGCTTCCAACACCGCGCGCTTGTCTGCCGGCACGTCAGCCAGATAGGTGTCGATGGCTGTTGCGGACATGAAACGCTCCCTCCCCGAGATGCCCGAAGACAGGGCAACGACCTGGGTCACTGCCGTTGTTAGTCCGCTCAGTTCAGCGACTCAGGACTCCGAGCGCGGGCCGAGCAGTCAGCGTATGCGGCCAAGAGGTCGAGACCCGAGTCGAGGCCGACCTCGACGACCACGCCCAGCACCTGCTTGGGCGGCGCATCCGGGAAGTTCGCGAGTTGAGACTCTGCGATGAGCATCTCACGAAGTCCTGAATCCGTCATGAGACCCTCCGGTGCACCTAACGTGCTTGGCATAACCTGCGGCGCAGGCGCCTCTCTTCAGCAGTCTACCTGCTGGCCGTCGGGTGTTGTCATTGTTGGACATCGACACCGCCGGATACCGCCCCGGCTACTCCGTCTCCATCGCCGAGCGAACGAAGACCGCCGCCACGCGCAAGGCCTTGAGCCTGTTGAGCAGAAGGGTGTGCTGCGAGGTTCCGGCCGAGAACTCGGACTGAGCACCTTCCGTCTTGGCGATCATGCTCTCGATCGCACCCCGAGTCTGGTCTAAGTCATCTCGCGTGGGAGGGGCCTCGCTTTGGATGCCGCCGACGATCAAGACGGATGCAAGTCGCAGTGCCTTCACGTTGTCTTGCAGCATCGAGTACTGCCACGTTTCGGGAGCGAGCTTGCGTGAGGCCTTCTCCGACTTGCTGATCAGCGAGGCGAGCGGCTCAAGTGCCTCACGAACCTCCTCTGGGGAGAACTCATCCATGACACCCACCGTTTCGAGCCGAGCGCCGTGCTCTCACGCCGAGCCGTTTCGGCACAGCCGCCGTGACGCCCGTGCGAACACCACAGATTCACCGACGAACCGGGGACACTCAGCCCTCTCGCACGCCCAACGTGCTTGGCATGCGCGACGAACGAGCGACCACAGCTCAGCCTAGCGCGCGCGTGAGTCGGCTGGAAGCATTTGATGGCCGGATCCAGGTCTGCGTCTATCGGGCAGCCCGCATGGACATGGCGATAGATTGGTAAGACCGGATAAGGAAGCTACAGTTCGCACTGATGGTCCTGGATAGATGGTTGAAGTCGCCGACATAGCCGACATCAACGCCGATGTAGCGATTGACAACAACAAGTACGTCGCGCTTCTCGAGCCCGGCCACGGTCCCCCAGGGTCTGGCTAGCGTGCTTGGCACAGCTTGCGGTGCAGGCGCCTCCCCCTAGCAGTCTACCTGTTGGCCATCAGATGACATTGCTAGCCCCGCCCATGCTTCCTGTTGAGTGGCCTCAAGCGCTCGCACATAGCCCTCGCAAGCACTCTCGAGTTCTGATCGCATCTGCGGTAGCTTGTCCGCCCATGTCCACTGACGCGAAACCCGTTGCCAAGTCAAATGAGTACGGAAGTGCTGGACATTCTGGATGCACTCAAGCATGAATGGCGATCCGGTCCATATCCAGGAATCACCAGCGAAGTCCTTTGCCACAACGCGGTCGCGCGCGCGTTCGCCCGACAAGAACTCATACAGAGTGCGTGCATGCAGTAGCGCCGAGTCGAGCAAGATGCTGCCAGCGTAGGCGTCCGAGCGGTCTCGCGCGCTATCCGAGAATGCTGTGCACGCCGCCCGAAGGACGGCGAGTTCGTAGACGACGGACTCGCGGGCGGCGGCTCGCTGCTCGCTGGTGTGATGTCGCTGCCTAGACATGACTCTCCAAGCTGGCCCCAACCTGTTTGGCGTAGCCCGCGCTCAAGCGCCTTCCTAAGTCTAGCGCGTGCGAGTGTCGGGTTGACGCCATTGTTGAACAGCGTTCGTGAACGTGCGGCAGGTCAGGCGCTGACCAGGGCCCGCAGCAGGAAGGTTGCGTTTCGCGGGCTCTCGCCCACCCTGCGCACCGCATACGGCCACCAGTCTCTCCCAAATGGGACATACAGCCGCAAGCGCTGTCCGTTTTGGACGAGCCGCTGTTGAAGATCCAGACCGACGCCGTAGAGCATCTCGAACTCGTATTCGCCCCGCTTCCAACCCTCACGAGTAGCGATTTGGACGATCTCGTCGATGAGGCGCGCGTCGTGAGTGCCGAACACCGGGCGAAAGCCAGCGCCGCGCGCCTCCTCAGACAACATGAATCCAGCCAGCCTCAGGTAGTTTCTGTCGATGTCGGATCGACGGGTCATGGCCACAGATCGGTTCTCCGCGAAAGCTCCTTTCACCAGTCTGACCGTGCCCCCGCCCGCAACAATCCTCTTCAAGTCGGCCTCGGAACGGAGAAGATAGGCCTGAAGCGTCACCGCCATCGGCAAGGACTCGCTCCTCAACAGGTCATGGAGTGCGATCGTGGCACTCGCCACAGAGGAATCCTCCATGTCCAGCATCAGCACGTCCTGGGATGCCGCCACAGAACCCGCCTTGACGCATCTGATCTCCTGAGCGATGAGCCTCGCGTTGTCGCGACACATCTGTTCGCTGACCTGATGGCCGATCTGGGTGGGGTCCACGGAGATGTGTGTCTCCAGCCCCAGGCCCGCCAGCTTCTCGACCGCCGCCAGCAGCTCAGCGACGCTTTGCCTGATGACGGATACGTCTTCCACATACTCACCGAGACAATAGAGCGACGCCCCCAACCCGTGTGCATGCAGGTCGAGGGTTCTCTCGACGGCCTCCGTGACATCACGGCCGCCAACGAATCGCGTCGCCAGAGCCGACATGGTGGCGCGACTCTCCATGAACCCGCCCAGGGACTCATTCCGCGCCAGAGCAATCATGGCCCGCTGCCACAGCTTCATCCCCGGTTCAACTCGCCGACGTTCACGTGCATCCCCTCGTCTGTCACCCCTATCAGACCCCGTCTGCCCAACGTGTTGCTCATGAGCAGACGCTCATGACTGCCTACTGATTGTAGCTTGCGACGTACTGCTGACGCGCTTGTTAGCTGAGCGGCTGCTGGCGTACCTGCGCGAAGTCGCCCAGCTTCATTGGCAGCGAATCCGACTCGAACGAGCCGGGGTCCAAGACCACGAACCGCTGAACCGGCTCGTCGAACTCGCCTTCCCACCCCAAGTAGAGCTCAACGAAGTCGACACTGGTGAGCAGACCGACGAGCAGGTTGCGCAAACCGGCCACATCCGCCGAGCTCTTCGCATGTGACTCGCGTCGACTGCGTGGTGACTCAAACAGTGCCGCATCGCCAAACCAGCCGCATCCACAGCCCTGCCATGAGGCCGCGTAGTAGACATGGGGCTTGGAGAACAGTCGTAGAACGGAACGAGACTCCGGCTGCAGTTCCTCTAGGTGGAAGTGACCATCACCCTCGTCGGAGGACTCCATCGCAAGCGGCTCACTCGAGCCGATGAAGAGCGCATAGCACACCCGGAATCCCCTTGAGTCTCAGCCAACGTGTTGCTCATGAGCAGACGCTCATGACTGCCTACTGATTGTAGCTTGCGGCGTTCTGCTCGATGCGCTTGTTCGACGCCGCGGGCTCTACCAGTGGCGCCAAGTCGTGTACGAGATCAGATACGGAAATGCGGGTTCTGACGGTGCAGCTGACGTGATCTCTACAAACGCCTGCTGCCCCTGCCTGAAGACGGGCGGAAGCGGGACCGACACGCCATACTCACCGGGGGTCGCCGGACCTTGGCCCTGGGCGATCAAGCGTCCCGAGGCATCCAGCACGCGGTACTTCAGGCCCCAGCGGGAGGTTATCCAGATGGTGGGTTCGCCCGACCTCGTGGAGTACATGGGGCCGACCGGCAGAGGTTCTAGTTGGATCCAGTCCACGTCACCCTTGGGGAAGCATGTATGCGGCTGGCCCTCGTCGTCGAGAGGCAGCGCACGAGCGGACTTCATCGACCCGTCGGGCTCGAACGTGTCAGACGCGACGCTGGCCGTCACAGGTGGCAGTTCCTCCCTCACGGCGGCGCGAATCATCGACGGTGCGACGAATGCAATCGCGACGAGTGCGAGCAGTGCTCCCAGCGCCACGCCCACCAAGACGCGCGTCACCAACGTCCGGCCGGCCTTGCGGGGAGCCCCCGGGCCTGACCGCCTGGGCCGGATGAGAACACCGATGCCAAGGCAGAAGAGGGGACACCCCCAGACGGCGAAAGCCAAAGCGGCCAAATCGCCGGAAGCGAGGTCAACGCCGCCCAACAGTCCGAGCGTCAGCGGCGTGGCAAGCAGAAGCCCCGAGCCGATCGCGAACGCACCGAGGGCTGTCCTGGCCAGACGCGACCGCGGACCCTGTTCGACAGACTGGCGACCGCCATCGAAAACGTGTTTGGTCCATTTCTCGCCATCCCAATAGCGCAACTCATGGCGCAGCGTCGGATCGGGTAGCCAGCCCGCCGAAGGTGGGGCATCGGGTGGCGGTCCAGTCATAGCTCCCCCCTCAACTCGTCCGCCCAACGTTGTTGCGCATGAGCGGCGCTCAGACGCGTCGGGATCAGTGTAGCTTCCGGCGCCGGCTTGGTGCGCTTCCATGAAAGGGACGCGGGCTGCAAGTCGTGAGTCTGCACTCCGTTCTTGGTCGGTCATAGGCACCTCGAGCCTGCAGTCCTCATCTTCGACGGCTTCGGAGAGCCAAGCTTCCATTCGCGCTCTGTGTGGTTCGGCACACAGATGAGCTATACGGCGGCGAGAAGGGCGTCGTAGGCGAAGTGCCAGCTCCCCGTCGCCTCCAACACGACGGCACAGTCCGGATCGGGGACGAGGCCGGCGGTCTCCTCGGTGGGGACGTTGCCCTCCCGCAGGATCTCACCGCTCGGATCCATCAGACAGTACTGGGTTCGGACCTTGTGGACGTCGAGGCCCAGATAGTAGGTTGGCATCGGCGCTTCTCCTTCCCTGTCGACGCTGGATACGACGACAGTGTGGGTGGAGCGTCCTTTTCATGCCATCTTGTTAGCCCTACGCCTAGGAGTCCACCATTACGCCCAGATCGCGAAGGGACGCGACGAGGGAGTCTAGCGTGTCCACACTGCGCAGGACGTAGTGCAGACGTTCGCCCCGTACCTCGAACACCGCAACAAGACCCCGCACGCGCACCTTCACCCGCTCCACCGGCACAACCCTCTCACTCCACACATCCTTCAGGATCAGAGCGCGGCGAGACCCTTCAACACGCGCCCAAAGCAATGATCGCCAGCGCATCTGCAGAACGGTCGCGAACGCGATTCCGGGTCCTGCCGCAAGAAGGGCGAGCGCGATCGCTCCTGTGCGCAGGCCAAGTGACCACGCCACCTTCAGGACGATGGCACTAGGTACCGCGCCCAACAGCAGGAAGAAGAGATACCCGCTCACCGTGCGCATCACGGCCTGCACCTCACCGTGCCAAGTTGGCCCCCGCGAGTTCGAGTGGACGTCTGCGGTGGATTCCACGGCTCTCCTCGGGCCTCGCATAGTCAGGGCTAACGTGTTAGGCATGAGCGGCGCTCATGCGCTCGCTTCAGTCTAGCGCTGACGGCGTCCGCTCGATGCCTTGGTTGGGCGGCTGCGCCGACGCGTCGGGATGCCGAACGGGCCGCTGCAGCACCATCGGGCGTGCGACGTTCCAGACCCAATAGGCAAGCAGACCCGGTTGATACGCAACGAACGGGACGACGCTCCATATGACCTTGCCTGCCGTCGAGAGCTGCGTGGAGCGCCAGGCGTGGTAGATGGAGAGCGCCGATAGCGCAAACGACGTCAGGACCGCGACCGCCGTCATGCACCACACGGCTAGGAAGACGCGCTCATCCGACAGCCATTGCGGGACGGCTGGGGGCTCACCACCAAGTAGCGGCCAGATGACTTGGAGGAACGCGACGTAGTACACGGTCGTGTATGCGTTGAGGAGGAAGACGACTGCGCCCCAGGTCCAGAGAAACGCGGGGCGCTCAAGCCACCCACGGGGTCCTTCGCTCACGCCTCGACCGCCCTCCCAGAGTCCGCCCAACGTGTTGCGCATGAGCAGACGCGCATGACTGCCTACTGATTGTAGCTTGCGGCGTACTGCTCGATGCGCTTGTTCGACACACGCCCACAGGTCAGAACCTGTCGACCGTCGCATACCAACCGTCGCCGAGCGGGCAGAACCAGATCTCTGGCGCATCCTTGCTTCGTGCAACCTCAAGGGTGACGGTCTGCGAAGGCGGAATCATGCAGTAGCAATACCCCCACGAAACGCCAGAGACGGCCAGCCCATCGCTCCCCATCTCGACATAGAGTTCCCCCTCGTCGGCCTCCGCTCGCTCAGCGTCTATCGAGCGCAGAACGGTCTGAGCGGACGCGACGTCTGCTTGGCTGATCCCCGGAGCGTGCACCGCGTGCATCTTCACATCGATCACAGACCCACTGCCAGAAGATGCGAGGGGCACGAGTGCCGCGAACGCCGACCGGTGAGCGCGATAGTGCGCATCAAGCTGGTCAACCGAGAGAACCTTGGGAGCAAGCCCCGTCACTTTGAGCACCGTGGCCATGGCGCCCACCGTGCCGGCAGGGACTACGAGCGCAAGGATGACACCAACAACCCACGTCCAGCGTCTGGGCGGAGGCCCGATCACATCGGGCTCGAGAAGGTGATGCTCGTCCATGGCAACCATACTGACCGTCCACGAGCAACAACTTGGAAGTGCGTTGCCTCACCGTTGTGTCGAACGTGTTTGGCATGAGCGGCAGCGCTCAGCCTGTCATTGCATAGTAGCGCCTGGCTGTCCGCTCGATGCCATTGTTGGATGGTGGGGTCACGCATGCCAAGCGTCCAGCGTCTCGATACAGGCGGCAACCACGACCGAAGTCACGCCGAGCACGAGTACGAGGAGTTCCGAGCGGCTCAGGCGCAGCTCGTGCAGTTGCCGGATGCGCGTGCCGGTCAGCCGCCACCAGCTCTCATACCGGTACAGACCAAGACCCACGGTCGCGGCGATGATACAGACGTAGCCGAACATCTCGACGCCGCCGATGGAAAGCCCCGCGGCCAGACCCGCACGAAGCGGCATCTGCATCGCCGACGGTGAGAGGAAGGAGTCCGTTCCGGTCACCAGACCCGTCATGACCCCCATGGCCAGCGGATAGACATAGCCCAGCGGCAGGTCGCGCACGCGCAACAGATTGAGGCCGACGCCGACAGCCGCGACAACCCCGAGGTTGAAAGCCAAGGTCAGAGCGAGCTGCGCGGCGAACGACGGCGCTGAGGCGACGACGTCTGCCGCAGCCGACGCGGGACCACCGCGCAAGAACCCGACCGGCAGCAGGTAGTAGCCAATCAGGAACACGACATCATGAACCA
>Ga0307425_1002624_pt1 | contig 10057 bp, 12 predicted proteins | sample SalMarWE160330MG_FD_202152 | JGI IMG/M metagenome (GOLD analysis project Ga0307425, IMG submission 202152) | Salt marsh sediment microbial communities from the Plum Island Ecosystem LTER, Massachusetts, United States - WE1603-30 | ecosystem: Environmental > Aquatic > Marine > Intertidal zone >...
TTGTATTCCAGTTCCTTTTCGGCGATGGACCAATCAAAGTTTTTCACTCGTTCATCGTATGAACCGATATTTGTCATAAAGCCTCCTTATTACATTCTACGTATATTCTATACTGAACCAATATCAGAGCGGCTTTTTCCTGAGGGCCTCCAGCATCTCGGCCGTCATGCTCTCCAGGTCATACTCCGGCCGCCAGCCCCATTCCTCCCGGGCGGCGCTGTCGTCCAGGGAATTGGGCCAGGAATCGGCAATGGCCTGCCGCATCGGATCCACCTCGTAATCCATGCTGAATTCGGGGATGTGTTTTTTAATAGCCGCCTCGAACTGTTCCGGGGCGGCGCTCATGGCCGTTACGTTGAAGGCGTTGCGGTGCTTCAGTGTGGAGCCGTCGGCCTCCATAATGTCTACCGCCGCCTTGAGGGCGTCCGGCATATACATCATGTCGAGCCTGGTCCCCTGCTTCAGGAAACAGGTGTATTTTTTCTGTTTAATGGCTTCGTAGTAGATCTCCACCGCGTAGTCGGTGGTGCCCCCGCCCGGCGGGGTCTTGTAGCTGATGATGCCGGGATAGCGCAAACCGCGGGTGTCCACACCGAAACGGCGGTGGTAGTAGTCGCAGAGCAGCTCTCCGGCCACCTTGGTGACGCCGTACATGGTCGAGGGCCGCTGGATGGTATCCTGGGGGGTGTTGTCCGGCGGCGTTGAGGGGCCGAAGGCGCCGATGGAACTGGGAGTGAAAACAGCGCATCCGTGCTCCCGGGCAACTTCCAGGATCTGGTAGAGCCCGTTCATGTTGACGTCCCAGGCCTTCTGGGGATGGGCTTCCGCCACGGCGGAAAGGAGGGCGGCGAGGTGGTAGATGGTATCGACCTGGAAGGACTTCACCAGTTCGGCGGCTTTCCTGCCGTCGGTGCAGTCCAGCAGTTCGAAGGGGCCGGCGGCCAGATCGCCTTCCGCCTCACGGATATCCGTGGCCAGGACGTTCTCGGTTCCGTAGCGGTCGCGCAGCAGCATAGTCAGTTCCGATCCAATCTGACCAAGGGCGCCGGTGATAAGGATTCGTTTCATGTTCAGTCTCCCGGGAAGTGAGGGTTTTCGGTCTATTTCTCCAGAATGACGACCGCGGTGGCGTAGTTGATGCTGTGGGAGATGGAAAGGTGGACATTGCGTACTCCCAGCCGCTTCATTTTCTCCGCGGCCTTGGCCCCGGCGGTAAGCAGCGGCTTGCCCTGAGGATCATTGGTGATCTCGATGTCCTTCCAGCCGATGCCCTCCCGGAGCCCAGTGCCCAGGGCCTTAAGAAACGCTTCTTTGGCGGCGAAGCGCCCTGCGAATCGCTGCCCCCTCAGCCGCTGATTTGTTCCCTGGAGGCAGTATTCCGTCTCGGTGGGCGTGAAAAGGATCTCCATGAGCCGATCCTCGGAGCGGTCCAGCGCTCGCCGCACCCGGCTGATTTCAATTAAATCAATGCCTGTTCCCACAATCATACCGCGTCTTTCGGGTGGAAAATCACCCCTTATTCCTTTTTATTAGAGAGTATAGTGTAGATAAATTTTCCCACAATTTCAAGAAAAAAATCTCTCCTCTCCCTCAGCCCCAAACCCCCTGATAAATACTGATAAGTCCAAGGATTAAAAAACCGGCGCCGGCGATGATGGTGAGCGGTTTCCGGTTGAGATAGTGCCTCAGGGCGTCCCCCACCAGGACGGCCAGCAGCGTGGCTGCCACCAGGGCCAGGGCCGCGCCGATAAACACGGAGAGCAGCGAGTGCTGCTTCTCCGAGGCGAAGAGCAGGGTGGCCAGCTGCGTCTTGTCACCCAGCTCGGAAAGAAAGACCACCGCGAATACGGTTACGATCGTTTTCAGGTTCATCGTGATTCCCCTCTGTGCCTGTATGGGTGGAGCGGATGATTACACCGGGCCCCCCAAGAGGTCCTGACGGAACCCTTCGGAAGAGCGACAGGGAGAGTACCGCCTGTGATACACCTCACTCCTTTTCAGCCGGGATCAGCATCTCCTCTATGGTCGCTTTTTCGATCAGCACCGGCTTCCTGGGTTTGTGAAAGGCGATCCGGTCCGGTCCTAAAAACTGCTCATCCACCTCGACCTCCCCGATGGTTTTCAGGACATCGAATCCCTGCACCAGCTGGCCGAAGACGGTATAGCGGCCGTCCAGGTGGGGACGCTCGGCCAGGCAGATGTAAAAGGAGCTGTCCCCGCTGTAAGGATCGTTCCCCCGGGCCAGTCCCACCGCGCCCACGATATGCTTATGCTGATTGAATTCGGGCGGTACCGCATCACCCCCGCCGCCGGTCTGGATCACATGACCCTTGACGATCCGGTAGAAATCCTTCCCGTCATAAAATCCTTCGCGCACCAGTTCCTTAATATGGGCGCTGGTGACCGGCGCCTCTTCCTCAAAGAAACGGAATACCATGGCCCCGTAATTGGTCTGGAGCCTGCAGACCTCCACCTTTTTTTCTCCGGAGCAGGACAGCAGCAGCGCCAGGGCGGTCAGAAAGAACACCCATCTTTTCATGATCTCTCCTTTTCACCTGTTTTCATCCCAGGAATAATTATACACAGCACTGGCCAGGAAATCAAACCATTTCTGCGGATAATATGAAGATTTTCATTGCATTTAGCATTGAAATTCCTATATTATCTGTCCCGATCAAAGTCGGGGGCAAGGATGGAATATTCGCTTCTGAATCGAAAAAAGAGTATTTTTTTCAGTATATGGAGGCTCATGGCATGCAAAATTTCGCCCTGAAGAACCCGCTCTCCCAATTTCTTGACAAACCCCGGGAGGATTTCACCCGGGAGGATCTCATCAAGATATTCATCGAAAAACAGCTGGAACGCATTACCTTTCACTACACGGCTCTGGACGGCAAATTGAAAGAACTTAAGATCCCTATTGCCAACCGCAAACAGGTCGAACGGATACTCACCAACGGGGAACGGGTGGATGGATCATCTCTTTTTCGGGGAATGGTCGACACCGCCCTCTCCGATCTCTATGTCGTTCCCGTCTACAAAACCGCTTTCCTCAATCCTTTCGATGAAGGCAGCCTGGACTTTATCTGCCGCTATCTCAACCGGGACGGCGAGCTGGCTCCCTTCACCCTGGACAATATCCTGCATAACGCCAATGCCGTGTTTCAGCGCAATACCGGACTGGAACTCTATGCCCTGGGAGAACTGGAATTCTTTCTCCTCAGTGAAGAACATTCTCCGCTCTATCCGGCGGTTCCGCAGCGGAGCTACCACTCCGCCGCGCCTTTTTCAAAGACCGGCGCCCTCCTGAACCAGATGATCCGCTACCTCACCCAGATCACCGGCTCCATCAAATACGCCCACAGCGAAGTGGGACACGTGGCCAAGGTTCGCAGCAATCTGGATGAGATCAAGGGCAAGAGAGCCGAACAGCTGGAAATCGAATTTCTTCCCACTCCCATTGAAGAAGCGGCGGATCACCTGGTGCTGGCCCGCTGGCTGGTCCGCAACATCAGTTTCCGGAACGGCTGCCTGGCCACCTTCGCCCCCAAACTGGAAGAGGGGATCGCGGGCAACGGCTTCCACATCCACATGGCGCTGCACAAGAACGGCAAGAACATTATGACGGACAGTGACGGGAACCTCAGCCGGGAGGCAAAAAAGCTTATCGGCGGGATCTGTCACTACGCCGACACCCTGGTGGCCTTCGGCAATACCGTCTCTTCCGCCTACCTGCGCCTGGTCCCCAATCAGGAGGCTCCCACCCGGGTCTGCTGGAGCGATCTGAACAGGAGCGCCATGATCAGGGTGCCCCTGGGCTGGAACAAGAAGACGGATTTGATCCAGGCTGTCAATCCTCTCCAGAAGGAGATCGAACTGGACAACGAAAGCCGCCAGACCGTGGAGCTGCGGACTCCCGACGGCAGCGCCATCGTCCATCTGCTGCTGGCGGGAATCACCATGGCGGCGGAATGGGGTCTGCGGCAGGAAGAATCCCTGGCGCTGGCCGAAAAATTGTACGTCACGGGCAACATCTTCCAGAATAAGCGCCTGTTGAAATCACTGCCGGCTCTGCCCAGCAGCTGTGCCGCTTCGGCCCGCATCCTGCAGAAAAAGAGGGCCCTCTACGAGAGAGAAAATGTTTTTCCCCCCTCGGCCATCGATTACATCATCAAGCTGCTGCGGGAAGAAAATGACGAGAATCTCAACAAAACATTATTGGACCTCCCGGCCGACGACCGTCTCTTGAAGACACGGGAGATCATGCACAAGCACCTGCACCGTCATTGACGGGCCGCCCGAAAAAGAAGAGGAGTTGTTATGAAACAAGCCCGGAACGGCAACACCGTCAAGGTTCACTACCGGGGAACACTTAAGGATGGAACCGAATTCGATTCTTCCCACGGTAAGGATCCCCTGACATTTACCCTGGGAAGCGGCAGTCTCATTCCCGGTTTCGAGAAAGCAGTGGACGGAATGGAAGTGGGCCAGGAAAAGACCGTTGAAATTCCCGCCGCGGAAGCCTACGGCCAGCCCGATGAGGACCTCTTCCTGGAATTCGACCGGGATCAATTCCCTCCGGAGATTAACCTGGAGGTCGGCCAGCACTTCCGTTTCGAAACCGATCAGGGGACGGCCCAGATTCTGAGGGTAATCCAGATCATCGGCGATCGGGTGCTGGTGGACGGCAACCATCCTCTGGCCGGAGAGGATCTGACCTTCAGCATCCGGCTCGAGGAAATCATTTCCTGACAGGAGGATGGGAAAAGAGCATTAAAAAACCCCGCTTACGGCGGGGTTTTTTGTTTGTATGCCCGGGGGCAAAATCAGGGAGCGTCGTCCGGCAGCCGGAAGGGCCGGGGAAAGAGCGCGCCCAGTGTTGTCTTTTTGATGACGCCTTCCCCTCCTGGATAATAGATGACGAGATTCTTGTCGGCAAATTCCGCTAATACCTGCAGGCAGGCTCCGCAGGGCAGCACTTCACCTGCGGCTGATGAAGCAAGGGCCAGAGCTTCGATGCGGGTCTCCCCCTCGCATACGGCCGTGAAGACCGCGACTCGTTCGGCGCAGACGGACAGTCCGTATGAAACATTTTCGACGTTGCAGCCACTGTAGATCCTGCCGCTTCCAGCCCGCACCGCCGCTCCCACATTAAAGGAGGAATAGGGGGCATGGGCCCGTTTCAGCGCCTCTTCCGCCTGACGGTAGAGGGAGAGTCCCCCCGCGTCAATGTCTGCTCCTTTATCGGCCATGGTGGGCACTCCTGCCGCCTGTGTGATTAGAAGGGCAGATCTTCCTCGCTCTCTGGAGCGTCCGTATCGGGAGCGTCGGGAATGTTGGCGCCGCCAGAAGAACCGCTTTCGCCCTTGCCGCCCAGCATTTCCATATCAGATGCCACCACCTCGGTGATGTATTTCTTTACGCCGTTGGCGTCTTCATAGGACCTGGTCTGTAGTCTTCCCTCCAGATAGACGGAACTTCCCTTTTTCAACCATTCTCCCATCACCTCGGCCAGCTTGCCCCAGGCCACAACCCGGTGCCAGTCGGTTCTCTCCTGGTTCTTGCCGTCCTGATCTTTCCAGTAGGAGTTAGTCGCCAGGTTGAATGTGGCGTTGGCCTTACCGGTTTGCGAATACCTCAGCTCCGGATCAGCCCCAAGTCTGCCGACCAGGATGACTTTATTGACGGTTCCTCTTCCTCGTGACATGCAATCCTCCTTTTATTAATAATTAATTTTCCATAAAATACGACAGTCTGCTCCCCATGTCAATGCGGAGTTGTTTACAAAAATTCGTGGCTTCCTCTACATAAAGTTATAGGTCAGCCCCACCGAGGCAAGTTCCCGCATCTGCATTTTGTCCAGCACATCCCGGTCGTATTTGAGAATGACGTTAAGGCTCACGATCAGATACTTGTTAAGGTGGGCCGTAAAATAGGTGTCCCAGTCAACATCGATGACCGTCAGATGCTCAAAGGCGGAAAACAGGACCAGTTTCGAGGTTACTTTTACCTTGGTGGATATCTTGGAATCCAGATTCGAGTTCAGGTCGATGCCGTTTTCAAACTTGAATTTCTCGACCTTCTCCGTCGCCGGATTATCGCTGTACTGGTTGAAGTTCCGGGTGATTGTCTGTTTCAATCCCACCCCCAGACGGGTCCGCAAAATAGAATTCACCTTCACTACCGCGCCGAGACTCTGGGTCAGGTAGACGGGATCCCAGAAGTTGGATTTGGCCAGCGGCGGATCCTTTTTATAATCGTACCCCGTGGCGAACTGGGTCAGGATTCCCACACCGAATTCGGGATTGACGTACTTGTTGGTTCTGCAGGCCAGGGAGGCATCCAGGTCGATGCGGTCAACGACATTGCGGACATTCTTACCTTCCTGCTTTGCCTGGCTGAACTGAAGTGTCCCCTGAATATTGTAATCCCACTTGCCGTCATTCCTCCTGAACTTGCCGTCCAGACGGCTGTTCCAGGTTATGGTGTTTTCACCACCCTTGGCCCAGTTGGTAAAGCCGGTCTGGGTAAAGGTCACCGCGCCGATTACGCTCTTCTTCCATGTTACCGGGGGCTTCTCTTTCACTTCCGTCGAATCGGTATCGATCAGATCGACCTTCTGGTAGTTAGCCCATGCCGCGGACAGGGCTCCCAGGGCCAGCAAAAAGCCGCCGAATAGATGTTTCCTTCTCATTTTCATCCGTTGATCCTCATTCTCCCGTGCGTATTTTTTTCTCCAGTTCATGACCCAGCCCGGCAATGGGGAGCCGTTCCTGTTCCATGCTGTCTCGATCCCGCAATGTCACTGTGTCGTCCTGGAGCGATTGGGAATCAACCGTAATACAGAAAGGCGTTCCAGCTTCATCCTGCCGGCGATAACGCCTGCCAACGGCACCGGTTTCATCATAAAAAACGTTGAACAATTTTTTCAATTCCTGGTGAATCTTTCTTGCCATTTCAGGCATGCCGTCTTTTTTAACCAGGGGAAAAACAGCGGCTTTTACCGGCGCGACATGAGGAGCCAGCCGCAGGACCGTGCGGGTCTCGTTTTCCAGCTCCTCTTCCGCATAGCCGTCCACCAGGCAGGTAAGCAGGGTTCGATCCACCCCCGCCGAGGTTTCCACAATATAGGGAATGAACCGTTCCCGGTTGACATCATCAAAATAGGTCAGATCTTTGCCGGAATATTCCTGATGGCGGGTAAGGTCGAAATCGGTTCTGTTGTGAATCCCCTCCAGCTCTTTCCAGCCGATGGGATAGTTGTACTGGATATCGAAAGCGGCCTTGGCGTAGTGGGCCAGCTCGTCCCCCTGATGCTCATGGAAGCGCAGATTCTCCTGCCGAATGCCCAGGGCCCGATACCAGTTTTTGCGTTTCTCCTTCCACTCCTCAAAGGCTTCCTGGTCGTTCCCAGGTTTGACAAAGTACTGCATCTCCATTTGTTCAAACTCGCGGGTGCGGAAGACGAAATTCCCGGGGGTTATTTCGTTGCGAAAGGCTTTGCCGATCTGAGCGATTCCGAAGGGAATCTTCTGCCTGGATGTCTCCAGCACGTTCTTGTAGTTCACGTAGATGCCCTGGGCCGTTTCGGGCCGAAGATAAATCTGGGAGCTGCTGTCCTCGACCGGTCCCATATTCGTCTTGAACATCAAGTTGAACTGTCTGGCCTCGGTGAGAGATCCCTTGTTGCCGCATTTGGGGCATTGACGGATCTTCAGCTTTTCAGGGTCGATCTCATCCTCCCGGAATCGCTGTTTACAGACTTTGCAGTCCACCAGGGGATCGGTGAACCCGGCCACATGACCCGACGCCTCCCAGACCTTTGGGTGCATCAGTATGGCCGCGTCCAGGCCCACTACGTTATCATTGTCATAGACCATGGACTTCCACCAGAAGGCCTTGACGTTGTTCTTCAGTTCTACCCCCAGGGGGCCGTAGTCATAGCAGGCGTTGATGCCGCCGTAGATACCGCTGGACTGAAAGATAAATCCCCGTCTCTTACAGAGAGAGACGATCTTCTCCATGCTTACAGACAACATATCCTCCTTTGGTTCTTATTTGCCGCTCTCTGCCGGTTTTTCAGCCAGCGCCTTCTCAATGGCCGACAGCAGTTTTCCAAACTCTTCTTCCGTGTAACCCGTGGACTGATAAATGATCGTTCCCTCCCGGTCGAGCAGGACATTGCGGGGAATGTTCTGGGTGGCGAATTTACTAAATATCTTCCGCTCCGGATCGGGGGCCACGGGGAAGGAGAGGTGCCGCTCATCCCGGAACGATCTCACTTTCTCGGCCGTCTCCTCCCGTCCCAGAGAGACAAGGTAAAAATCCTTCTTTGCGAATTTCTTCCAGACCTTCTCCTCCAGTTGGGGCATCTCGGCCTTGCAGGGGGGGCACCAGGTGGCGAAAAAATTCAGGAGAACTACCCTGCCCTGCAAGTCGGCGATATCCATTGTCTTTCCATCCAGGGGAGTGAAAGAGAAGTCGGGGACGATCTGACCGACTGTGGTGACAGTGGTGCTGTCGGTCTGGGCCGGGCAGACGCCGCTTGCCATGATAATGGTAATCAAGAGGATGACGGAAAGTCGGGTTTTCATAATTACATCCTTCCTTCTGCTTGGGTGTTTGTCAACTGCTGCTCAGTGTGCTGGCAGCGATAGTAGATGTCCAGTGACTTAAGCGGTTTCAAATGATCGATATGCGAGCGCAGATAAAAATCAAAGGTCTTTCGGATTTCTTCTTTCTGGGCCGGAGAGGGATCCAGGGCCGCCGACTCGTTCTGTTCGCTGTTCTGCAGCCAGTAGAGGACCTCGAGCGTTTCACCGGAAAGAGCAAGTCCGCCCAGGTGAGCGCCGCAGGAGCGGCAGACCAGCCCCCCGCTGCTGGGGTGCAGATACCCTCCCGCCGCCCGCAGGGAAGAGGAACACTTAAGACAGGAATCCCAGGTGGGCCGGTACCCCATCAGGTCCACGAACCGGTTTTCAAAATACCAGAATAATCCCTCTGTAAAGCCGCAGCCCTCGTTTATGAGCTCCAGGGTTCCCGTCAGGAGATCATAGACCTGCGGGTAGGCCTCTTCACCGGCCACCGCTTTGTCCACCAGTTCCGCCGCGGCCAGAGCCAGGCTCGTCTTTTCCAGATCCCCGATAATGCTGAGATGGGGATCGATAAGGTCGAGCTTGCTCAGGGTTTGCAGGTCACGGTTGGGCTTGTCATAATATATTACTGAGATTAGGGAAAGCGGCTCCAGGCAGCCCTTGAAGGGGCTTTTAAGATTTCTGGCGCCTTTGGCCACCACCCGCACCTTGCCATATTCCCTGGTATAAAGCTGGACTATCAGGGACGTCTCGCTCAGTTTCCAGGTCTTAAGAACGACCGCCTTGCTCGTTATCAGGGCCATTATACTAGACTATTCCTTCGGCCAGGGAGATGATGGTGAAGTACACGATCAATCCCAGCACATCGTTTGAGGTGGTAATGAAGGGACCGGTGGCCACAGCCGGATCCACTCCCAGTCTCTTCAGCAGGAAGGGGACCAGGGTGCCCATACAAGCCGCGATGAGCAGCACCGAGACCATGGCAAGACTGACTTCCAGACCGAAATACAGATCCCGGTGCCATAGGTAGATTAGAGAAAAAAGAAACAGACAGATGAAAAATCCGTTTACCAGAGCCACCCCGATTTCCCGCACCAGACTGGAACCGGTATCCCGCAGCCGGAACTCTCCCGTAGCCAGACCGCGAATCACTACCGTGGCCGACTGGATGCCGGTGTTGCCTCCCATGGCCATGATCATTGGAATGAAGGCCGTTGCCCGTATGAAATGGGCGTACTGATCGGACATGGCCGGCACGAAGTGGTTCAAAATGCGGGCCGAGATCAGTTCTCCGAAAAATGAGATGAAGAGCCAGGGCAGTCTGGTGCCCGATATCTTGAAGACCGACCGCTGTCCCAGTCCTTCCTCAGTGATACCGGCCATGAGGCTTATATCCTCGCTGACCTCCTCTTCCAGCACGTCGATGATGTCGTCCACGGTGATGCGGCCGACCAGTTGTCCGG
>Ga0307425_1002625_pt1 | contig 10055 bp, 9 predicted proteins | sample SalMarWE160330MG_FD_202152 | JGI IMG/M metagenome (GOLD analysis project Ga0307425, IMG submission 202152) | Salt marsh sediment microbial communities from the Plum Island Ecosystem LTER, Massachusetts, United States - WE1603-30 | ecosystem: Environmental > Aquatic > Marine > Intertidal zone >...
CCCTGTTCCCCGGAGGCCTGCATTTGACGATGTTGGCAATGTAGACATCGCTTCTCTCCAGACCCATGGCCTGGATTATCTTGGTGAGCAGAGCTCCCGCCCTGCCCACAAAAGGCCGGCCGGTCCTGTCCTCATCCGCACCTGGCCCCTCCCCCACAAACATGATGTCGCCGGCCGGGTCCCCCTCTCCGAAGACAAGGTTGGTGCGGCCCTCGTGAAGGCTGCAGCGCTTGCACTCCAGGAGCCTCTCCCGGAGGGCCAGCATGGGGTCCTCGCTTCCGGCGGGCTCGGCGGGGGCTGAAGAGGCGGTTTTCACCAGTAGCACCTCACGGGTTCCGGAGAGCTCCACAAGCTGAAGCCAGTTGACCAGCTGGGATGTGAGGTCCTCAGCACCGGGCCCGGTGACTTCCTCCCGTGCCATCGTCATGTCCTTCCTAATCTACGTGGTGCTGCCGAGGCGGGAAGAGATTGCGTCGAATATCCTATCGGCGAGGGCGATCTTGGTGACCAGCAGGATCTCATCGATCCGGCCGTCCCGGAAAATCAAGTAGCCGGAGTTCTTGTCACTGCCGAACCCGGCACCTTCCGCGAGCGGATTGTTGACCATCACCAGGTCAAGATTCTTCTCGCGGAGTTTCCGCTTGCCCCCCTCTATCTCGTCGCGGGTCTCGAGCGCGAATCCAACCAGCATCCGGTTGCCTTTGCTCTTAGCCAGGCCGGCCAGGATATCTTCGGAGGTATCCAGCTCAAGGGTAAGACCATCCTGGCGCTTGAGTTTGCCCGGCTCGACACCCCGAGGCTTGAAATCGCACACCGCTGCCGCCATCACAAGACAATCAGCATCTTCCCATTCCTTCTTGCAGGCTCGCTGCATATCCGCACCCGTTTCGACATCAATCACCTTGACGCCGGCGGGCCGGGGCACCGCGCACGGACCCATCACAAGGACGGTCTCCGCACCTCTCCGGGCCGCTACCCTGGCCAGAGAGGTCGCCATCTTGCCGCTCGACCGGTTGGAAATGAACCGCACAGCATCGATAGGCTCAAGGGTGGGGCCGCCTGTTATCACGACTTTCCTGCCATTGAGATCGTCCCGGCCGCAGGCCGCGTCCGCGATCGCCGCTGCAAGCGCGTCCAGAGATGCAAGCCGGCCGATCCCTTCGGTGCCGCATGCCAACCACCCGGTATCGGGTTCAACGAATCTGTAACCCCTTCTCTTCAGCGTATCGATGTTCTTCGCTACCGCAGGGTTCAAGTACATGGCCTCATTCATTGCGGGTGCGATGATCACTGGAGCCTTTGTAGACAGCACTACCGTAGAAAGCAAATCATCACAGATTCCACCGGCGATCTTGCCGATGATGTTTGCGGTGGCCGGCACAATCGCCACTACGTCGTGATCCGCGGCCAGCTCGATATGTATGGGCCGCCCCGGCCACCTTTCAAAAAGATCGACTCTGACTTCACCGCCGCAGAGCCCCCTGAAGGTCGCCGGCCCGATGAGGTGCGTGGCGTGCTCGGTCATCACAACCGAAATCTCCGAGCCGGACTTCTTGAGCTCGCTCACCAGCTCCGCAGCCTTATATGCCGCGATCGATCCGGTAACCCCTACTAGAACTCTCATGCTTGCTTCTTACCCTGTCCGGGAAACTTCCTGCCCGCGGGTCAGTCTCGGTCGACTTCGTAGTCGACCTTTCCGTCCACGAAGTTCTTCACGGCCCTGGGCAGCGGTTTCTCATCGCCCATGAGGTAAATCCCCGGGGCGGCATTAAGGCGCCGCGCCTCCTTGGCGATGGCTACCACGGCCTCGTAGGCACTTTCCGCCCTGTCAAGAATCTCTTCCTTCTTGAGTGTCCTCTCATCCCTGTCGTTGTTCTTCGACTGATTCAACGTCATACCCCTTTGCCCTCGACGCCGAGGTACTCTCTCCAGGTGATCCCCTTGAGAATGCGCTCCCGCTTGCACTTTTCCGAGCGGACAATGTGTTCCATCTTCGCCACCGCCTCGTTTACAACATCATTGGCGACGACATAGGAGTAGCGCGTGATGTATTCCATCTCCTCCAGCGCATTCTTAAGCCGCTGGCGCACCGCCTCTTCGGTTTCGCTCTTGCGGTTCCTGAGCCGCTCCTCCAGGATTTCGAAAGAGGGTGGGACCACGAAAATCGAGACCGCCTCAGGATACGCATCCATTATCTGGACTCCACCCTGAACATCGATATCGAGCAGTATGCTCATGCCTTGCTCCAGCTGTCTATCGAGCCACGCCTTTGGCGTCCCGTAGAGCTCACCGTGAACCGGCGCCCACTCCGCAAACTCCCGGTTTGCCTTCATGCGTTCGAATTCCTCTTTGGATATGAAGAAATAGTCCTTGCCGTCCTTTTCGATCGAACGGGCCTGTCGGGTGGTCGCAGATATGGAAAACGCCAGTCTCGAGTCCCTCTGCATCAGGCCGTGGCAAAGGGTGGTCTTACCCACGCCGGACGGCCCTGAGACCACTATCGGGAACGAGATCGCCCTGCTACTTCTCACCAAGCTCTCCATCCGCCTTTTCCAGCCGCTGAGTGATGGTCTCGGCGCCTATGGCCGAAAGCACCACGTGATCGCTGTCCATGACTATCAGTGACCTTGTTCTTCTCCCCTGGGTGGCATCCACGAGCTTACCCTTCTGTCTGGCCTCATCCTTGAGTCGCCTGACCGGTGATGAGCCCGGCGTGATTATGGCAACGATCTTCTCACTGGCCACGACATTGCCAAACCCTATACTAATAAGATGACCTTTCAACTCGCCACCCCCATTACTCTATATTCTGGACCTGCTCCCTTATCTTCTCCAGTTCCTCTTTGATCAGCACCACTATGCCGGACACCTCCGCATCGCTTGCCTTGACGGCCATGGTGTTCGCTTCTCTGGCCATCTCCTGCAGCAGGAAGTTGAGTTTTCTGCCGACGGCACCGCCTTCGGCGAGATAGCGGTTGAAATTCTCACAGTGGATCCCATAGCGCACGCACTCCTCGGTACAATCCGACCTCTCCGCGAACAACACCACCTCCTGAGAAAGCAGAGCTTCGCTGTATTTACCCTTGTCCGTGATCTCGGCAAGTCGCAGTCTTAGTCGCTCCCGGACTTCCTCGACCCTCTGCCGAGCACGCTTCCGGACCTTATCGAGGTGGGACACGGTGTCATCGATCCGTTGCCTGAGATCCCCGGCAATCGTCTCGCCTTCGCGGGACTTCATTTCCATCAACTCCTCCAGAGCCATACCGATAGCCTCTTTCAGAACGGGAAAAGCCTCTGGCGGCGCCCACTCTTCCACTTCGTGCTTGAGAAGATCGGGCAGCGCGGCAAAGGTCGCCAGATCCATGTCACCGCTCAGGCCGTACCTTTCCTTGAGGGCCGTGAGGATCTTGTGATAGCGATCGGCAACATCCTCGTCGAGTTTCAGGCTCTCGGTAAGACCCTCCGCCTCATCCCAGGAGACGTTGACCAGGATTCTCCCTCTGGAGATCTTATCCTGGATGAGTTTCTTCACGTCTCCCTCGAGCGGCGCGAGGAACTTGGGGATCTTCGGTGAGATTTCCAGAAAACGGCTGTTGAGCGATCTGAGTTCGGCGGTAACTCTCACCCCCTTTTCTTCGACCTCGCCTCGCCCAAAACCCGTCATACTCCTGAGCAATTCCCAACCTCGGTCTCTCTATTAATGACTGTTTCGATAATCGAAAGGGGTCACATCTCCACCCATTCCACACCAGCGGCAAAGAGCATAACCTGAAAGAATTGGGGTGTCAATCAAATACGCTGGGCCCCAGTATTCATAGGGCCTGCGGCCCTTGCCGGGTCCTGTCTGCGCACCGGGCGTCGGTTGCCTCCTCCGTGACAACGAATGGTCTCTGCAGCATCGGCTCTTCGTGCCCGACGGTCTTTGGCGAGCCGGCTCCCCGACGCCCCGCTTTTCTCATCAGTGTTGAGCTGCGGCGCGCCCTCTGGTAGGATGGGCGCATGGCCGTAGGACTCGACTCATTCGCGGTTACCTTCCTTGCGAAGGAACTCAAAGACCTTCTTGCCGGGTACGCCGTCGGGAGCATCTCGCTGAAGGACGACAAGACCCTCATCATGTTTCTCGATGGCCGCAGCCCGCTCAACCTGGTCTTCATGGCGGAACCGACGTTGCCCCTACTATGTGCGTCGCGGAGCCTGGGCCGCGGTTATGCGCTGCCTCATCCACCCCGTCTGGAAGAGCCTTTGAAGGGCTGCGTAGTGACCGACGTCTGCCAGATTGGGCTGGACAGGATTGTCATGCTGACCCTCAAGTCGGCGCCCAAGGGTGTCTTGAGGCTCTACTTCGAATTGGTGCCGCCTTTCCCCAATATGTTGCTTGCCGACGGCCGCGACATGGTTCTGGAACCTCTCTTCAAGGCCGGCACACGGACGCGGCGGCGAGTGCTCGACCGGGGCGACACCTATTCGGCTCCACCCCCACCCGAGAAGATCCATCCAGCTGACGTCACTCCGGAGGTGCTCGACACGCTGGATTGGAGACAGGATCCCGACATCTTGAGCAGGCAAGTGATGGGGGTCAGCCCTTTCCTATCGAGAGAACTCGCAGCTCGAGCGAGCAGACAGGACTCCCTGTATGGAGCCTTCCGCTCGATGCTGGACGATTACCGGAAAGCGGCGGTGTCACCCTGTGTCTTTGAGGCCGGCCCCGCCATAAGCAAGGCGCCGCCCCACCACGGCCTGGCCTGGTTCGTGCCGACGATGGACGAGGTGTACGCGGTCGAGCGCAAGCCCACGCTCAACGAGTGCGTGGAGAACGTGATGTCCGGATTCCTTGCTGCGGGAAGCCTTGAGACCCTAAGGTTCAAGGCCGTGCGGGCGCTGACCAAAGAGGCGAAGAAGTGGGAGAAGGCAAAAGAGCGGGCGACCGACGCCCTGGATAAGCGCGAGGATGCCGACCGGCTGCGCAGGTTCGGAGAGATCGTTGTCGCCAACATGGCGAGGATCAAGCGGGGCTCCGGCGAGGCAAGGCTTCCGGATATCTATGCCGACGACCAGCGGGAGGTGGCAATTCCACTTGAGCCCAAACTCACACCCCACGCCAATGCCGAGGTCTATTTCAAGCGGGCCAAGAAGACCCTGCGCCGTGCCGACCGGGCGGCCGAGCAACTTAGGGCGGCAGAGGCAAGGCTCAAAACCCTCCGGCGCCTCAGGGATGATGCCGAGTCGCCGGAGACCTCGGAGAAGCGCATGGGGGAGATTGTGGACATGTTGTCCGGGGCTGTGGCTTCCAAAAAGGAAGCCGGACTCCCGGTGGATGAGAAGGCCGAGCTGCTCGGCATTAGACCGCGAAGGTATGTCGTCGCCGGAGGCTGGACCGTCCTGGTGGGGCGATCAGCCCGCGAGAACGATACGCTCACCCACCGGTATGCGGCCCCGAGTGACTTATGGTTTCATGCCAGACAGGCCCAGGGCTCCCATGTCGTCCTGAGAAGGCCCAAGCAGAAAACCCAGGTTCCCAAGGAGGCCATCGTCCAGGCTGCGGCCATCGCCGCCTACCACAGCAAGGCCAGAACCTCAAAGCACGTACCCGTATCCTACACCGAGAAGCGCTATGTCAAGAAGGTGAGAAGGGGCGCTCCCGGCACGGCCGCCATGCTCCGCGAAAAGGTCATCTTCGTCATCCCCACCCTCCCGTAGCGTCGTCACTCCCGTCACGACGGATGCAGGAGTATGCAGCGTCAGGACCAGCGAACCCCGACCAATGTAGGCCGCGGAGAGCCGTCGCCTGAGGGACATCGGGGATGGAACCGTGCCGGCACCGGAGGCATCAAAACAGGGTAAGGGCGGACACGGGAGAACACATGGATCGCGATCAGAGGCGCCTACGTTTGGTTCGAGGGACGCTATCGGCGGCCGCATTCTTAAGCCTCTTATTCTCGACGGCGCTGGCCGGAAGCAACCTGTACTACAAGGCTGCGCTACATGTGTTGCCCCACGAATCAAGGACGTGCACTGCAGCCTGGCCGGTGATTACAGCCTGCGCCGGGATAACCACGGCCCACCCGGGTTGCGGCGACTTCGATGTGTTTCCGGTCTTCTTTGACCTGGTGGAGGTCGGACGAATCGAGTATGGCTTGACCTGGCCGGCCCAGTGGGGAGATTGTGTGTTCACCCCATGCGCGGGGGACAACGTTGTCGGCGGCATCGTCTCGCCCGGCGACGGGATCGCACACGAATGGGATCGGTGCTTCCAGGCTGAGATTGTCATACCGGGCTATGCCTGGTTCTCACCTACCGTTACCCCCGGGCAGATCACACTTGCCACCAATCCTCTTACAGGTTTTCTCGGAGCGACAGACTGCGACGGCGTCAGGGATTTCGCAATAGGACTCGCCGCGTCGGGAGTATGCGGCATACCCGGCGAGGACCCGTGCGCTTGCGGGTGTGCTTCCGAGCCGCGTACCTGGAGCGGGATCAAGAGCATGTTCAGATAGCCCAGGACACTGACAGACTTCATACTAATCCCGGCCGTGGCAGGTTCAGTCAGAGCCTTGAGGCTCTCCGGCCTCTGCGGCGCGCAGCTCATAGAGCACATAGGTCCTGTTTTCGAACACTCTCCGGAAGCGGGGATCCTCCCGCCTGAGGGCATTGGCCAGGGGGCGGCTGCGCTCAATGAGTATGTAGCGGCACCGGAGGCCGTCAAGGACCGGCAGCACCTCATCAAGCAGTCCATTTGAGAGCAGCGCCATGAGATCTTTCGCGGATCTTATGCGTTTGCCCTCACCCCCTGTTGTATACGCGGGATTCACGTAGGCCGGGTAGTCACCGTCAACCACGGCAGGCAGCATCAGGCTTGGGCTCTGCGATGCGAGCACAAGCCCCTTGGGGGACGGCTCTTCGTTAAGCGCACTGAAGGCCTCTTCAAGTTCGGGGCTTACTCTTCCCTGCAGCCTCCCACCCAGAAGCGTCCGGAAGTAGTTCTGGGGCACACCCCGGGCCAGGGCGAGCGCGAGCACTATGATGACAAGCCAGCACCACCTCAGTTTCAACCTCAGTTGGAGCAAGAACAAGGCAATGACAAAGCCCCACGGGAAAAGCCACGTCAGCCGGTAAAGCATCCGCTCGTTTATGAACCCGGCTGTCACGCCCGCCACACCCGGCACAAAAGCCAACACCCCCACACTGCCGGTCAGGACCACAAGGTAGCGGGCTGCGAAATCGGTCCTGACTCTTCGGGCCACAACGAAGACAAGAGCAAGGCCCAGAAGCGCCATGGGAAACCTGGTCACGAGCAGGGGATGCGCTATCACACTGCCGCCCGCGAGCTCGTACGTGCGATCGCCCGAGGAAAAGATGAACCGTTCGCCCGGGAGAAACATGTCCCAGAGGGGCTGGTCCTCTTTGTCGAGGCGGGAAGCAGAGGAACGCTCTTCCAGGACCCCGGCCGCTTCTTCCCTGGCACCCGAAAGAACCGCCCCGAATACGATCAGCGGGACAAGAAGCAGTACGAGATGTCTGGCGACCACCCTGTCCCTTCTTCTCAGAAGCTCAACCAGCGCAATGGGTACCAGACCGACCGCGGACCAGACAAGCCCCAACGGATGGATGAGACTCGCGGCTGTTACCGCCATGATGTAGACCAGATAGCCGTAGTTCCGGCCACCGGTGAGCTCGCTGCCGGAATGACGCAGCACCCTCAACCCGAGAGCCATCGCCGCCATAGTGGGTACGAAGAAGGCCAGGCTCTTGTCCTGGGCTACTCTCGACAGGAGTCCCCACCCGGCACTGTCGGTCGGATAGGCGCTTGAGAGGTAGAAAACCACCTGGACAAAACAGGCCAGGTACGCCGCCCGGTCGGTCTTGAAGATGCGCCTGGCAAGCGTGAACAGGGCCAATACCGCCAGAGGCAGCAGGAGCAGGCGAAGATAGGTTTGATGGCACTGGATGGGCGGCACGCCTGTGGCCCTGGAGAGCATGGCCTCGGTCACCCACCATGACCCGTACCATGCCCTCGCCGGGGCCGGCCAGCCCGGCCCGAGCATTGCATCCTGTGAGTTTATGGGCTGGTCTGCAAGGTAATCACTGACATATGACAGATAGAACCAGTCATCATTGTCACGGGCCGTGTAGAGCGTCGTGAAAGCAAGGGCCACTGCGAGGCCAATAAGGACTATGGCCCCAAACTCGGGCCGCGAGGGTCTCCACCGGCCGGTATGGACCTCACCCCGGCGCTTGCGGGCTGTATCCACAAGGACGACCACAACCAGGGCGAGATAGAAAAACCCCGTGATCCACAATACCGAGCTGAGACGCAGCCTGAGCAGAATGCCGGCAAAAGAGATGACCGCAAGACTCGCCAGACCGCCTACGGACCATATGGTCACCAATTCGGGGAGCGACCACGCTTCTCCACGGGGAGCGACCAGCCGGTGCAGAACCATGCCTGGAAAGAGAATCAGCGATATGGCTCCGGCGATGAAGGCTATCGCGTCGGGTAGCGCCTCGAGCCATCCCAATATACCGGTCAGGGCTATGACACCCGGAATAAGGACGACCCAAGCGGCGGGCCGGTTCCACCCGGCCCCATCCCTATCGGATAGAGCCTTATCCATGTCGACACTCACCATCTTTGGTAGAGGGGTCAAGCCGATCTACCGGACATCGCCGTCCTGTGTGTCGGCTCGACCGCCTGCCTGACCCCTTCCCCCCGGCAACTTCACACTGAGTTGGATGGTGGATGGGGGCTCTATATCGTGAAGCGCGGTGATGAACCCGCGGACCACTCCGGCAAGCGAGGCCTGGACGAATTCGTTTATGGGTACGGGCCTGCCGTTTACAAGAAGCATGACCCCTTGACCGGCAGGCTTGAGGATCTCCTTCTCAAACAGGAAGGTCACCAGCTGCTCGATCTCATCGGCGGTATAGACCGGATAGCCGTCAGGTCTTGTGTCCCTGCAGACAACCGCTATCACGTTCTCCACCTCCTCAAGGATATCATCGCTTCCTGAGGCCACTGCGATCTTGGGAATGTCGGCGTGCTTGAAGCCCTCTACCACAATGAGGTCACATAGCGAGAGATAGCGGCAGGCCGCGGTTTCGAGATCCTCGACTGCATGCGTGCCCAGCGCCACGAGCCCATCCCCGAGGGCGAGGGCGATCTCCGCCCCGGCATCAAGGTGTTTCACCGAATCCTTGGCGGCCGGTTGAAGCGACAGCGCCTCATGGATATGTTTCACGGTCCCGACGCTCAACCCCCTGCGCGTCAGCGACCTCACCAAGCGTTCGACAACGAGGGTCTTGCCGCTGTCCTTCCACCCCGTGACTCCGATGATCCTGCCCCGTAAGGATTCCAGCACGTTCTAACGCCTCCTGGGTTTCCCACGGCGCTTTCCCACCTGCTTCATCTCCCTGAGCAGCGCTGCCACCGCTTTGGCCGGCGGTACCTTCTTTATGATCTCACCCTTCCTGAAGATCAGGGCCTGCCCCTTGGTCGCCGCAATCCCTACGTCCGCCTCCCGCGCTTCGCCGGGCCCGTTAACCACACAGCCCATGACGGCCACCACGGTGGGTTCCTTGACACCGGCGAGCTTCTTCTCCACCTGTTTGACGAGTCTTATGAGATCTATATTGCACCGGCCGCACGTCGGGCACGAGATGATGACCGGCCCGTACTCCCTGAGTAGAAGCGCCTTAAGAATCTCCTGGCCCACTTTTACCTCTTCTTCGGGCGAGGCAGTCAGGCTCACTCTTATGGTATCGCCAATGCCCTCGGCCAAGAGCGTGCCTGTTCCCACGACCGACCTTATGACACCCGCCGGAGGCGGTCCCGCTTCGGTCACCCCCACGTGGATGGGATAGCGGAACCGGTTTGCTATCATTCTGTAGGTCTCGATGGTAGCGGGGACGCTGGACGACTTGGCGGAGAGAATGACCTCGGTGAAACCTATGTCCTCGAGCAAGGAGACCGTCCTGGATACGCTCTCAACCATAGCCTCGGGAATAGGAGCGCCGTACTTCTGAAGAAGAGACTTCTCCAGCGAGCCCGCATTGACTCC
>Ga0307425_1002626_pt1 | contig 10052 bp, 7 predicted proteins | sample SalMarWE160330MG_FD_202152 | JGI IMG/M metagenome (GOLD analysis project Ga0307425, IMG submission 202152) | Salt marsh sediment microbial communities from the Plum Island Ecosystem LTER, Massachusetts, United States - WE1603-30 | ecosystem: Environmental > Aquatic > Marine > Intertidal zone >...
AGAGAGGAACACTACAATGGGAAAGAAAACAAGACAGAACGAAGTATCTGACGGCGAGATATCTCGACGTGATTTTATGGGAGCGGCGGCAGCCGTAGCGGCGTTCACGGTTGTTCCACGGCACGTTCTGGGAGGAACGGGTCAGACTCCGCCGAGCGAGAAGCTCAACATCGCCGGCGTCGGAATCGGCGGCCAGGGCGGTAATGACATTAATAACTTCCGTGATCAGAATATCGTGGCGCTGTGCGATGTTGACTGGAGACACGCAAGCGGAACGTTCGGACGCTTCCCCAATGCCAAAAAGTACAAGGATTTTCGCGAGATGCTGGACAAGGAGGATAAGAATATCGATGGGGTAGTGGTCGGAACGCCGGACCATTTGCACGCGATTGTCTCCATGGCCGCCATCAAACGGGGCAAGCACGTCTATTGCGAGAAACCGCTGACCCACACGGTGCTTGAGGCCCGGATGCTGGCGGATGCCGCCCGCGAGCACAAGGTCGCCACACAGATGGGAAACCAGGGCCAGGCCGGTGAGGAAGTCCGTCTGCTATGCGAAACCATCTGGGATGGGGCCATCGGGCAGGTTCACGAGGTCCACGTCTGGACGGACCGGCCGCTCAACGGGACCAACAAGTGGTACTGGCCGCAGGGTATCGATAGGCCGAAAGGGGAAGATCCTGTCCCTGAGACGCTTGATTGGGACCTCTGGGTGGGTCCGGCGCCGATGCGGCCTTACGTGAACAGGGTTTACAATCCATTCGTATGGCGGGGCTGGTGGGATTTCGGCACGGGCGCGCTCGGGGATATCGGCTGCCACAGTCTGGATCCGGTCTTCCGTGCCTTGAAGTTGGGATACCCCGTCAGTGTCGAGGCGTGTTGCACCATGGTGAATAATGAGACGTATCCCGTGGCGTCGCGGGTGACGTACGAGTTTCCCGCCCGGGGCGACTTCGCACCGGTAACGATTCACTGGTATGACGGTGGCATGCGGCCGCCTCGGCCGCAGGAACTCGAAGACGGCCGCCGCTTGGACACAAACGGTGCACTGTACATCGGTGACAAGGGCAAGATGCTCAACGGCCGCCTGCTCCCGGAGTCCCGGCAAAAAGAGTACGGCCGGCCACCGAGGAAGCTGGAGCGTTCTCCCGGCCACTACACGGAGTGGGTCATCGCCTGTAAAGGCGGCAAGCCCGCCGGCTCGAACTTCCCGGATCACGCCGGCTTGCTGGCCCAGGTGGTTCTGCTGGGTAACGTCGCCCTGCGTCCGGTTCTGAAGGAGCGCAAGGTCTTTGGGACGAAACTGCTCTGGGACGCCAAAGAGTTCAAGTTTACGAATATGCCCGAGGCGAATCAATACATAACCAAGGAATACCGGCAGGGCTGGAGCTTGTAAGCGTAGGGTGGGGCTCCCTTGGGGATGCCTTACGGTATTGCCCCACCATTAAACGATGTCGGTGGATATATCCGGTGGGCCAAGGCCCACCCTACATAAGTTTAAGGAATTTTATCATGGAAAAGCAAAAGATAACTCGCCGTGATTTTTTAAGCGGCGTTGCGGCAACGGTGGCATTTACCATCGTACCCCGCCATGTGCTTGGCGGGCCCGGCAGAGTTTCGCCGAGCGAAAAGCTGAACGTGGCCTGCATAGGCGTGGCTGGAATGGGTGCCAGCGACGTCGGCCAGGTCAGCAGTGAAAATATTATCGCATTTTGTGATGTTGACTGGAAACACGCGGCCGGTACTTTCAAGCGTTATCCTGAAGTAAAGAAATACCGCGATTTCCGCAAAATGCTGGATAAGGAAGGCAATAACATCGATGCGGTAACGGTCTCGACGCCGGATAATATACACGCCGTCGCTGCAATGGCCGCCATCAAAATGGGTAAGCACGTTTATTGTCAGAAACCGCTGTGCCATGATATTTTCGAGGTCCGCCAGCTTACCGAAGCGGCCCGCGAGCACAAGGTGATGACGCAGATGGGTATTCAGCTTCATGCTGAAGAATGTGTCAGGCTGGTAGCTGAGATGATCAAGTCCGGCCTGATCGGCAAGGTACGAAAAGTGGATATTTGGAGCGGTAAGAACTGGGGCGGCGGCGAACGGCCAAAAGAGTCCGAGCCTGTCCCCGAAACGCTCGATTGGGACCTGTGGTTAGGCCCGGCCCCGTGGCGGCCTTACAATCACGTTTATCTGCCAGCCGAATGGCGCCGCTGGTGGGATTTCGGAACCGGCACCTTAGGCGATATGGGCTGCCACATCATAGACCCGGCCTTTTGGGCGCTCGATTTGGGATATCCTACGAGCGTCGAGGCCAGGCCCTCCAAATTCAGCAATGAGACTTATCCGACGGCGACAACGGTCAAGTGGGAATTCCCCGCCCGCGGTGACCTACCGCCGGTGACCATGACCTGGAACGATGGAGACAGAAGACCTGAGAGGCCCGAGGAGCTTGAGCAGGGGCGAAAGCTGCCTGATCAGGGCGGATTGTATTACGGCGAAAAAGGCACGATACTCGCTCCCCACGGCGGCAATCCGTCGCTCATACCGTACTCGAAAATGAGGGAGATTAAAATGCCTGAGCCGTTCTTAGGCAGGGGAGTTAATCACTACCAGGATTGGATAAAGGCGTGTAAAGGTGGTCCTAAGCCGCTGGCCAACTTTGACTACGCCGGCCCGTTGAGCGAGACCATTCTTTTCGGCAACGTTTCAGCCCTTGCCGGCGAGAAATTGTTCTGGGACGGCCCGAACCTCAAAGTGACCAATCTACCCGAAGCAAATAAGTACCTGAAGCGCGAATATCGTGAAGGTTGGAAATTATAGTTATACTATTTTCAATATTAACAACGTCTAAAGATTAGTAGGAGAAAAAGAAATGAACGGGAAAATGAAAGTAACGGTTGGTATGCTGGCGTTTGCTTTGTGTGTTTGCTGCCTGGCCAATGTGACGATGGCTGATAGCTGGAAAGACTGGAAGCTTGGTATGCAGGCGTACAGTTTCAATCGCTTCACGTTTTTCGAGGCGGTGGACAAGACCAAGGCGCTTGAAATGAAATACATCGAGATCTATCCGGGCCAGACGCTGAGCAAGGAAAAACCTGATGTAAAAGTGGATCATAACATGTCCGCCGCGGATAGAAAGCTGATGCTGCAAAAGCTCCGAGACTCCGGCATCGAGCTTACGAACTACGGGGTAGTCGGCCTGCCTAACAATGAGGCCGAATGCCGGAAGGTGTTCGATTTTGCCAAGGAAATGGGTATCGAGACCATAGTTTCCGAGCCGCCGGAGGACGCCCTTGGGCTTATCGACAAGCTCTGTCAGGAGTACAAGATCGGTGTTGCCCTCCACAATCATCCCAAGGGCCGGTCCTTCTATTGGGACCCGGACACGGTACTGAGGGTTTGCGAGGGACGCAGCAAGTGGATCGGCTCCTGCTCGGATACCGGGCATTGGACGCGCTCTGGTATTGATCCTCTCGAAGCGATCAAGAAGCTCGGCGCTGCCGGCCGCATCCGGAGCCTCCACTTCAAGGACCTTAATGAGTTCGGCAATGACAGAACGGCCCACGATGTTCCCTGGGGCACAGGCGTCAGCAAGGTCAGGGAAGTTCTTGAAGAGCTGGATCGTCAGAAATTCAAGGGCGTATTCTCGATAGAGTACGAGTACAACTGGCTCGACTCGATGCCCGAGATATCCAAATGTGTAGCGTTTTTCAGAAAGACCGCAGCCGAGCTTAGCGACGTCAAGTACGAGGATGTTTTTAAGAATAACCTCTCGAACGCCACAATGGAGCCCGGCTCGTGGGCTTTTGGCTCGGGTGGTGTTCTTTCATCGACACCGAGCGGTCACGGCGATATCTGGACAAAGGAACGGTACGGCAACTTCATCCTCGATTTGGACTTCAAAGTCCCTGAAAAGGGCAACAGCGGCGTCTTTATCCGCACGGGCGACGTCAGGAATATCTATAGCGCCATCGAGGTGCAGATCCACGCCACGACGGACGGGACCAAGTACGGCATGTGCGGCGCGATCTATGATTGCCTCCCCCCGTCGAAGAATGCTAACAAGGGGCCGGACCAGTGGAATCACTATGTCATTACCTGCCTGGACAACAAGATCTATGTCAATCTCAACGGCAAGGACATCATCGACATGGACCTGAACCAATGGACCGAGGCTCACAAGAATCCCGATGGAACCGACAACAAATTCGACACTGCGTACAAGGACATGTCGCGAGAGGGATCTATCGGTTTGCAATATCACGGCAATCCGGTATGGTTCAGGAATATCAAAATCAAGTCGCTTGACTAAAGGCGAACTGCAATGAGGTACACACAAATGAATAAACATAACAAATTTATAGCTCCTATTCTGGTCGTCAGTCTGGTTTTGGTGTTTCTGTTTGTTTGTGAGTCAGCAGTGTTCGCGGGAGATTCGAGCTCATCGCAGGGATGGGTCTCGATATTCAACGGCAGAGACCTGACCGGCTGGGACGGCGATCCTCGCCTTTGGTCGGTCAGGGACGGCGTGATCCGTGGCCAGACTACTCTTGCAAATCCCGCCCACGGCAACACTTTTCTTATCTGGCATGACGGCAAGCTAAAAGACTTCGAGCTTAAAATCAAGTTCCGCATCCAGAACGGCAACTCCGGCATCCAGTATCGCAGCAAGGAAATCGACAGATGGGTCGTCGGCGGGTATCAGGCTGAGGTCGAAAACAACCCTGGCAAGGTCGGGTTCCTGTATCACGAAAGAGGCCGGGGCTGGCTGGTCAACGTCGGCGATTTTATGGTCATCGACGAGAAGGGCGAGAAAGAGGTCATCAGTAATGTTTCGGACGTCGATGAGCTTATCAAGGCCGGCTATTACAAGGACAAGGACTGGAACGAGTATCACATCATCGCCCGCAGCAACCACCTGATACAGTATCTCAACGGCTACAAAACGATGGAGCTGATTGACAACGACCGGATTACCAATCCGGACGACCCGAAGGACCTAAATGGTTCTGCAAGGGAAGGTATTCTGGCGCTCCAGATTCATGCCGGCCCGCCGATGCTGGTCGAGTTCAAAGACATCTTTGTAAAAAATCTCGACCAGGATAAATACGGCGATGCGCAACTGATTTTTAACGGCAGGAACCTGGACGAATGGACCACAAAAGAGAGTTCTGGGAAAGGCGACAGATGGGTAGTCGGAAAGGCAAAAGTCTCGCCGGACGATCCGAAGATGCTTATTGCCGTAGACGGCAAGGGCGAAATGATTAATCTGACGCCCGAGCACGGCGCCAGCCGGGATATTTACTCGGAACGGAAATTCGGCGACTGCCGGATAGAGGTGCAGGTGATGGTGCCGCAAGGCTCTAATTCCGGCGTTTACGTTATGGGCGAATATGAGATACAGGTGCTGGATAGCTGGGGCCACAAGGAACTGAACGGCGGCGATATGGGTGCAGTTTACGGAGCCAGTCCGCCGGAAGTTAATGCCAGCAAAAAACCGGGCGAGTGGCAACAGTACGTCATTGATTTTAAGGCGCCGAAGTTCGACTCTTCCGGGAAAAAGACCGAAAAAGCCAAGCTGCTCAAGGTAGAGCTTAACGGCCGGAATTTGCATGAAAACCATGAAAACCTTGTAATGGATCAACAAACACCCGGTGGCGTTACCGGCACAGAAGCGCCTACCGGACCGCTGATGTTCCAGGGAAACCACGGGCCCGTGGCATATCGCAATATTATTGTGACACCTTTGGCGAAGTAGCTACAATTGAACACAAAGATAATGTGATATTGCTGATTTGTGACGTTTCTCCCTAAGGGACACCTTACGGTGCTGGACGATACGTAGTCGTAAACGAGCGTCATAGTCACGATGGTTTTGAGTGGCATCGGCAGAAAAATAGCCGAATGGATGCTTGACAGTGAGGTATTGCCGTGCTATATTGCCCGGCAAAATTGAAAGTGCAAGATTAATTGAATTAGTTAAATTTGTGGAGCTGTTAACAATGGATAATCAAAAAACTGTTAAACGAATAGACAGGCGCAGTTTTCTGCGTTCAACAGCAGCAATTGGGGCTGGTTTGGCGTTTTCACCGGCAGTTTTCGGTCAGGCGGGCGGCGGAAAGCCGGATGATATAAACGTGGCTTTGCTTGGAGCCGGAGCAGAAGGACAGGTGCTGATGAGTGCCTGCCGGAATATCCCAGGCATTCGTTTCAAGGCCGTTTGCGACATATGGACGGAGTACAACCAGAAACGGGTCTCACGTATGCTCAAAGCATACGGCTACGAGCACAATACGTATGTTGACTACAAGGAAATGCTCGATAAGGAAAAAGACAAACTTGACGCGGTCATCATCGCCACGCCTGATTTTTGGCATTCCGAGCACGCGGTGGCATGCCTTGAGGCCGGATTGAACGTCTATTGTGAAAAAGAGATGTCAAATACGCTCGAAGGCGCCAAGAAAATGGTCGAAGCGGCGAAGAAATCGGGCAAGCTGCTGCAGATCGGCCATCAGCGCCGCAGCAATCCCCGCTACAGACATGCCTATGACAAGCTAATAACCGGCGCCAAGATTTTAGGTAAGGTAACCACAGTTAACGGCCAGTGGAATCGCAGCAAGACGGCGTGCGAAGATTTAGGCTCACCGAGAAACGCTGAAATCGACGAGGCTACACTGGAGAAATACGGTTACAAATCGATGCAGCAGTTTAGAAACTGGCGCTGGTACAAAGGACTTGGCGGCGGCCCGATTGTCGATTTGGGTTCACATCAGATCGACATTTTTAGCTGGTTCATCGGTGCCAATCCCAAGGCCGTCATGGCCAGCGGCGGTATCGACTACTGGAAAGGACACGACTGGTACGACAACGTAATGGTCATCTATGAGTATCCGGTTGGCGACCGGACCGTCAGGGCATATTACCAGACCATAACGACCAATAGTTACAACGGTTATTTTGAGGTCTTCCTGGGTGATGAAGGTTCGCTGGAAATCTCGGAAGCTTCCGGTCGCGGCAAGGTTTACCGTGAGGCGTGGGTCCCGGCGGAAAACTGGGAAAAGTGGGTCAAGATGGGCTTCATCAAAGAGCCGGTTGAGCCGAAAGAGGAAAAACCCGCCGGCGACGCCGTGCTGGATGTGCGCGAGTCACCGAAACCGCCGAGCTATGACATCCCGGTATCAATGGAAGGCAAGCCGTATCATCAGCCGCACCTTGAGAACTTCTTCGATGCGGTTCGCAAAAACGACAAGAGCATACTGAATTGCCCCGGTGAAATCGGATACGAAACAGCAGTGACGGTATTGAAAGTGAATGAAGCAGTGGCGGCCGGCAGGAAGCTGGAATTCAAGCCGGAAGACTTCGTGGCCTAAACGTTCGGTTACGTTAGCCGCTCTGTAAGATAAATATTAATGCATTGAGAGAGAAGGATTGAGCGTACATTGAGAAAAGGATTGATATTAAAAGGTTTCTTGTGTTTGTTGGCCTTATGTATTACTGCCGTCGCTGCTGAAACCGGACAGCGGCTTCTCGGTGACCAGAGTGACGGCAGCAGGGCACATCCAATTCATCGCATTGCAGTATTTGCCGAGCCGAGCGAACAAGGCAAAGAAGCCATCAAGATAGATCCGAATATTAATCCGGAAGAAGATGTGCTGTTGCCTTTTTCCACACGACAAACATGCGGTGTTTGTCACAGCTATGAGATAATAAAAGGAGGCTGGCACTTCAATTCGGTCGATCCGAACGTTGATCCCGGCCGGCCGGGCCAGCCATGGCTATACGTTGACGCCAAAACCGGTACGCAAATACCTCTTTCCTATCGCTCCTGGCCGGGTACATTCAAGCCTTCGCAGTTCGGCCTGAGCGACCGCGAATTTACTAAAATCTTCGGCCGCCAGACACCGGGCGGCGGCGCCGGCGAGACCGACGATATGGTAGATGTCATGCGGCAGTACGTTTCCGGCAAGCTGGAGATTAACTGCCTGAGCTGCCACAACGGTGACCCGCGTCAGGACCAAGGCGGCCCGTCCGGTTACGCCGTGCAGATAAGCCGCGGCAATTTCCGCTGGGCGACGGCTGCATCCTCAGGACTGGCTACAGTTACCGGATCTGCGAACGACATGGACGAAATGTACGATCCGTTCGATCCGTTTGCAGTCGAAACAGCTCAAAGCGGGAAGAATAAGCCGCCAACGATCTCATATCATAAGAACGTGTTTGACTACGAAGACAGCGTGTTCTTTAATATTGTCAGAGAGGTTCCTTCGTACCGGTGTTACTACTGCCACTCTAATCTCTACATAGACACCGAAGAGGCGGAAAAATGGTCCCAGAACGAAGACATCCACCTCAAAGCGGGCCTGGCCTGCGTCGATTGTCACCGCGAGGGTGTCGCCCATAATACCATCCGTGGGTATCCTGGTGAGGCAAAAACCTCGGGCAATGAAATGGCGGCTGCTTCCTCCTGCGAAGGCTGTCACCTCGGAGAACATTCCGCTTCGGAGCCTACCGCCGGGCGCTTGGGCGCGCCGGTTCCCGAACATCGTGGTATCCCGCCGGTGCATTTCGAGAGGTTGACCTGTACCGCTTGTCACTCTGGCCCATGGCCTGCCGATAAGCCGTACTTTACGAAGACTTCGATGGCCCATCGCCTCGGTACGCCGAATGTGAATAAGGCCCGCGAGATGCTGCCGCACATTGCCTCTCCTGTTTTCGCAAAACAAGCTGACGGTAAAATCGCACCTCACAAGCTTGTTTGGCCTTCATTCTGGGGCGTTCTCAAAGATGATAGCGTAACGCCGATTGAACTCGGAATTGTCACGAAAGCGATTGGCGACGTGCTCTCAAAGGAGAAGTTCCCTTTCTCGGGCGACTGGCCGGAATTGACGGCCGATCATATCGTTAAAGGCCTGACTGCTCTGGCATCCGGCGATTCCACGGAAGGCAAAGCAGTTTATGTCAGCGGCGGCAGACTATACAGCCTTGACGATTCTGGCCAACTGAGCGAACAGAAGGACCACCCCGCAGCGAAGCCTTACTTGTGGCCCATCAGTCATGATGTCAGGCCGGCGGCCCAGTCCCTGGGTATTCGCTATTGTACGGATTGTCACGGCACTGAAGCGCCTTTCTTCTTCGGGGACGTTAACGTCGATACTCCGGTTGTTGCGGCCAGGGAATCTAAAAAAATGGTTGAGTTCCAGGATATCTCCCCATCCTATGCCTGGGCGTTTGCCTTCTCATTCGTGTTCCGTCCCTGGATGAAGCTGGTTGTCCTTTGTTCATGTGCGGTTATGGCCTTAGTTCTGTTGTTATATGCCTTGAAGGCCCTGGCTTGTGTTGTCAAAACACTGGCCGGAGAAAATTAGTGGTTCTTGCTTTAAAATGTGAGTGATATGTTTCAAACGATTTCGATAATCGCATTTATAGTTACCATCTGTGCTCTGGCACTGAATTGTATTATTTCTCCCTGCAAGGAATGCTGGCGGCATCCTTTGAGAAAACTCATACAGCTTTTTACCATGCTCCTTATTGAAAAGAAGCTGAGCCCGGCGGGAGTTTTAAGAAAACTGGTTTATCTGCTGGCCCTGCTTTGTCTTATCGTGCTGGCATTGACCGGCTTCTATCCGACGCTTGTCCTGGGCGAGCACATTTCAGGTTATCTGGTCATGGTGCACGCCACATTCGCGCCGGTTTTCGCGATCTGCCTGGCGGTTCTGGCCGTGATGTGGGCGCGTAACAGCCGCTTCACCGGCAATGACTGGCCGTGGTTTCAACGCTTTGTTCAGCGTGTTACTCTGATTAAAAGCGCCGGCAAAGAAACGCATCCCGAAGGCTCCGGCCTCGGGCAGAAGATATCTTTTTGGCTGATAATCTTTTTGGCTTTGCCGCTGGCCTTGTCGATTGTTTTGAGTATGTTCCCAATTTTCGGAACTCATTGGCAAGAGCTTCTCCTGGGTATTCACCGTTACACAGCTGTGTTGTTTTCCCTGGTGGCAATCGTTCATATTTACCTGATGATTCGATGTAAGACGAACGAATAACCTCAAGAT
>Ga0307425_1002627_pt1 | contig 10050 bp, 7 predicted proteins | sample SalMarWE160330MG_FD_202152 | JGI IMG/M metagenome (GOLD analysis project Ga0307425, IMG submission 202152) | Salt marsh sediment microbial communities from the Plum Island Ecosystem LTER, Massachusetts, United States - WE1603-30 | ecosystem: Environmental > Aquatic > Marine > Intertidal zone >...
CATAAATGACTCTGGCCTATTCGCATCAACGCTCTTCTGACTTCCGGCTGAAATGCCGCGACTGCAATAATCAAAACTCCAATCAAAAAACCATTGTAAAGATACTGGAGTCGCTCGAACGGGAACTGCCCGACGAGCAGCTTCAGGACAAGGAAGCCTACGATGAGAATGAATATGACGGCGCGGAAAAGCCTTTCGCCGCGAGTGCCTTCGAGAAAATCCACTATCCAGTAAACTACCAGCCCGATGAGAATCAATTCGATGGCAACAATCCACAGAGGGTAGTCCGCTACCCGAGTGAAATACAAGTGTATTTGATCGATGAGTGTTTCCACAAATCAAATCCTTTTGTTACTGCCATGCGTTACAGATGATAAGTATTGCATAAAATAACGACTAAATATACACAATACGATATACGCAATACGAATTACGGTATCCTTTTATCGGTGAGTTTGCTAGGCTCGTCAAGCATTAACACATTATCTATATCCGCTATCAATTCCTGCTGATTAATTCTGGCAACGCGCTGATGCCTTCTATGGCCTTCAGCGGTGGTCTCGCCGGTCTGGCTGAAGCTACAGCCGAAGGGCATGAAAACTAAAACCAACAATATAACAGGTAAAATCACCATACATACAGAAACAGAAACGCTCTTCATCATTTCTCCTTGTTATCGGCCGGCGTATATCTTTTTTATCCGGGCGGCATAAAACACACCCCTTATTATATTCATTATACAAGCTGTTATAGTTATTGTCAAAGCAAAAAATCTCGTTCCGGGATATCCGGGGACGAATCCATACCACACAGAGTCCAATAAACTCTTCAATAATGAAAAAAGAGAGCCTCAAATACTACAAGCATCTCTTAGAGGATTAAAAAAATGAAATCTCTAAACCAGATTAGATATTTTTTATTTGCCGGCAAAATAATCCGCCGTCCCGGGCGTGCCGTAGCCAAGGCCGTCGTGTCATGCACACCATATCTGATTATCGCCGGCGCTGTAATTCTCGAAGTCGTCGATGACAAAGAAATCACCCGTCATCAAGCTCCAGACGTTGTCTTCCCATGGACTGTCGGGATTGACAGTGTTGACCTCATCGATATGCCAATAATACGCCGTATTCAACACAAGCTTGCTGGGGTCGGAGCTTTCCTCCCCGATTGCCTTTGCCCCCTTATATTCGGGCGAGGCTTTCGTTGCATTCTTTACGGCGTTTGCATCAGTGCCGAGATAGATTTTCGAATTCTGTATTCTGTCTTTTTGCCTTTTTTTCTGCCTTCTGAATTCTTATTTTTTCCTCTTCTTGCCCTTTTTATCTTGAAAAAACGACGAAATAGTTTTAGATTATTCAATAGTAAGCGATAAGAGGTGGAAGTAAAGATGTGAGTTTTTCGGGTGACAAATGGGTTTTTGAGGGAAAAATGCACCGTGGACCTTTAATTCTCCAGGCCATCGGAGTCGGCAATCTCGCCAGCTTCTGGCGCGGCGAATGGTTCGGTGCTCCGAGAACCGCCCGCGTCAAATTGAACCACGGTCTCGCGTTGCTGGTGCTGGCCGTGCTGGTCATCGCCTTCAACAGCGTCGTCAAGACGCCATGAATCGAAAGGACATTAAACCCATGCACCCTCTTCAAGCACTTATGAAACTCTCGCGTCGTTCCTTCCTCCAGCGAAGTATAACATGTGTTGCCACCGTCGCGGCCCGGCGGGGATTGCCCATCCTCGCGGCTGTCGAGTCAACATCTTGGGAGTTCAAACCGGACGAGAATATCATCCCCGCGCCTGCCAATCCGGCGGACTGGTCCGCCTTCCGCGAACAACTCGAAGCTTGGCGCGAACAGACGAAGCAGCGGCTGAACTACAGTGACGTGCTCTACCGGAAGCCGGAGTTCGCCTGGGCGGCTTCGTCGTTTGCCTGCTGCTTCCTGATGATGTGCGACGAGATGTTCTACGATCAGCGCTCGGGTACTTACACAGTGGACACCTTTCTCGACCACGGCCGGCGCGAGTTCGGCGGCTACGACAGCCTTGTGTTGTGGCACGCCTATCCGCGCATCGGCGTGGACGATCGCAACCAGTTTGATTTCTACCGCGACATGCCGGGCGGACTGAACGGCCTGCGCGATCTCAGCCGCCGATGCCACCGGAGCAACGTGAAAGTCTTCATCGACTACAATCCCTGGGACACCGGCACGCGGCGCGAGGGGAAGAACGATCTGGAGGCGCTCGCCGAAATGGTCGGCGCCATCGAGGCCGACGGCATCTTCCTCGACACGATGAGAAAAAGCGCCGCTGAATTCCGGGCCCGGCTCGATGCGGTGCGGCCAGGTGTGATTCTGGAAGGCGAAGGAGCACTCCCGGTGGAGAACATTCACGATCATCACGCGTCGTGGGCGCAATGGTTCAACGACAACGAAGTACCGGGCGTGCTGCGGAACAAATGGTTCGAGCGCCGGCACATTCAGCATCAGATCAAGCGCTGGGACTATGACCACACCGGCGAACTTCATGCGGCCTGGATGAATGGCAGCGGAATGATGGTCTGGGAAAATGTCTTTGGGTCGTGGGTCCCCTGGAGCCCGCGTGACCGGTCCATCCTGCGTGCTATGCTGCCGATCCAGCGGCGCTATGCCGGGCATTTCACGGGGGAGAACTGGACTCCGCTGTTGCCAACCAACCAGTCGGGCTTGTATGTCAGCCTATGGGAAGGACATGGCTTGCGACTGTTGACGTTAGTGAACCGCAGAAACGAACCGGTGTCAGGACATCTTTTCGAAATCGAAACGCAACCGGGCGAAGAAGTCCACGATCTAATCAAAGGCGAGGAGCTTCGGACGGAGGCAAACGAGAACCGTCGGCGGATTGATGGCGCCATCCCGGCACGCGGAATCGGTTGCATCCTCACCGGGCAGCCAGGCCAACTTGGCCATGACTTTGGTGGTTTCTTGAAGCACCAGCGCCAGACCAACGCCCGCGCTGATTTTGACGCCGCCACTGCCCTCCGCGAAACGCGGCTGGTAACTGTGGCACCAACCACGCGAGCGAAACAGGTTCCCGAAGGCATGGTGGAAGTTCCTCCCGCCACCCTGGAGTTGGCCATCGAGATGCGCCAACGGGAGTGCGGCTACTACGAGTCCTCACCACCTGGAGGGCACCGGCTCGCCGATTCCTACCGATTCAATACCGTGACGTTCCGCCGGCGCGTCGAGTTCAAGCGATTTGCCATCGACGTGACCCCGGTGACTAATGCGGAGTTCGCCGAGTTTCTGAAGGTGACGAAATGGAAACCGAAGCATCCGGAGAACTTCCTCAAGCACTGGACCTGCGGCAAGCCGCCCGCCGGGCAGGAAGACCATCCGGTCGTGTATGTGGACCTCGACGACGCTCGCGCCTTCGCCCGATGGGCTGGCAAGCGGCTGCCGACCGAGGAAGAGTGGCAATACGCTGCCCAAGGTGGCGATGGTCGCACTTATCCGTGGGGCAATGAAATGCAAACCGACCACTGCAACGACGGCCAATCAGGTGGGACTACGCCAGTGAAAGCGTTCCCCCTGGGCCGCTCGCCCTTCGGTTGTTACGATCTTTGTGGCAACGTCTGGCAGTGGACCGAAAGCGAGCGCAACGACGGGCGGACACGTTTTTGCATTATTCGAGGTGGCTCGTTCTTTTCCCCTCGCGGCTCCAATTGGTATGTGGACGGCGGCCCGCGCCCGGCGAACTTCGCGACCAAGTTCTTGTTGATGTGGCCTGGACTGGACCGGTGCGGCACAATTGGCTTCCGGTGCATCAAAGACTTGGATTGAGAGCTGGGCAGGGGAAATTAAAGGGTGAGAAATTAAAGTTGTACGGTACATTTTTCGATGAGTTGTGTTTGACAATGATAGGTTTTGGTGGAGTACAGCGAGTGGGCTGAATTACTGCGGAGCTTTGGGACGCAGAGATCGGCTGGAATATTAAGCATCGTACTCCCGGAATTAGGAGAACCGGCCTATGTCGTATCCAAAGGATTACTTATAAACTTCGTGCAAAGGGGTGTTATACTGACACTCAGGAAGGTCTGGATTCTTATACGGAAACAATATATACATAGTTAGCCCAAGGGAGTGAATGAGATGGATTCGAAAGAAATCGCTATTGTAAGAGACTTCATTGCCGCTATCAACCAGGGCAACGCTTCTCTGCTCTCCAGCCTGATGACGGAAGATCACACCTTCGTAGACTCCGGTGGCACAACCGACTCCGGTCGCGACAACATGACAAAAGGATGGGGCGAGTACTTCCGCATGTTTCCCGACTACAGGATTGAAGTCCGGAGCATACTGCAGGACGGAGACCTGGTGGCAGCCTTCGGGTCAACGTCCGGAACTTACAACGGGAAACGCGGGCTTGTCCCGGAAAACAGAATCGAAATGCCGGCCGCGTGGAAGGCTATAGTGGAAAACGGGAAAATCAAATTCTGGCAGGTCTATGCCGATTGGACCGAAGGCTGCAAGATAATCGACGAGGATAAAGAGAAGGGCTAACAAAACGTTGGAACTCGACCTGGCAAAGGGGAATATTAGGGCAAATTAAAGATGTCCGGTACGAATGGTACTGACATAGTGTTAAGCATCTATCATAGTAGTCCTTAAATCAACGCAAAGAAAAAAGGCTGTGAGCAACAAGTGCCCACAGCCCGAATTTGATATTGCATAAATGTTACTAAGTTCCTACGGACAATTCTCAAGCCAATCGGACACGAAAGCCGCCAGGTCATTCAAGTCGATTACTCCATCGCCGTTATAATCTTCACATATCATGAAGCTGGCATCGGGAGTGAAGTGGTAATCTTCCGTTTCGCCAATCGCGTATTTTGCCTGAGGGCCGGAGCCGGCATTACCTTTGGCTCCGGGATTACTGCCTCTTCTCCAGGGCTGGCCTGAAAGAGTGATTCTCATCCATATATCTTCCCTGCCGTTCTGAGGATGCCAGGACAGGAATCCCGGCGTGGTAATCTGATTTGATCCGGCGGTCAGATTTACCAGGAACTGGTTCTGTACCGCCCATTCCGGCACGGGACCTTCGGGACACTCAAGAGTATCGTCCCAGTCACCATCCCGGTTCCAGTCGAGCCAGACATTGACCCAAAGATCAGTGTTCGGATCGACAACATTGACAATATAGTCGATTGTAGTGAAGCGACAACCGGGCATATTAATCGGGAAGATAACACCGTCATCGCCTTGATCCCTGTCCGGCGTATTATTAGAAGGCCTGATATTGTTTACGCCATCTTCGTCGGTGCCGGTATCGGCTTCGGTTTCACGAGTGATCTTACTGCCAAGAAATGCCACTGCCTGAGAGTTCAGATGAACCGGCCCGAAAGGCCCCGTACCGCTGCCGTCATTGTAAACGGTCGGATAATTGGCCGGGACAACCGGTAACGACCCTTGTGAGGGGTATGCCCTCATGGCCACATGGGCATTGTTTGTGCTGTCCGGAGCATCGCCAAGGTCTGGTTTGTTCTGAATCACAACTCCCTGGCAGCTAATCGTCAACAAACCGGCACCATTCTCATTGGCGTAGCCGCCAATCTCGATCAGATACTGGTTGCCGGCAGTCGCGGCAAAGGTTACCGCAGACTGATAACTATTGCCGGCATCATCGTTGCATTCGATCAAGTTCGCCGCAAATGTGGGGTAACATCCGCATCCGTCATAGACGGCGAGCATCGTATCGTAGCTGCTGCCGGCCAGGCTGACGGTGACATCACCCGTGCACGTAGCAGTATAGCAGTACCAGATATTAGGACTGGTCATGCAGAGACCCTGCCCGTCGAACGTAGCGTTAGCTGTGCTGAACGCCTGATTTTTTACATCGCCGACGGGTTTTGCATTTTGGCAGTCATCCTTGGACGACGGAGGTGGCTGGACTCCCTCACAACTAACGTTCAGCAGACCCTGACCGGCATCGAGGGCATAGCCGCCGACCTCAATCAGGTACTGATTGCCGGCAACCGCATCAAAAACAATTTTCGACTGATAAGTGTTGCCGAAGTCATCATTGCACTCAATCAAGTCATTCAATGTCGGATAGCATTCGCACCCATCATAGACGGCGAGCATTGTATCGTAGCTGCTGCCGGCTAAATCGATGGTTGCCTTACCTGTGCATGAAGCCGTATAGCAGAACCAGATATTCGGACCGCTCATGCAGAGGTGCGGGCCGTCCGGAGTTGCACTTGTTGTGTCGAACAGCAGGTCAGTTACCTCGGAGACCGGTTTTGCATTCTGACAATTGTCGTTATTGCTCGACGGGGGCTGGGCCGTGGAGCTGACGGTTATTACTCCCTCGCCGACTTCGTCGGAATTGTAGCCCAGAACCTCGAACAGGTAGCTTCTGCCGGCGGTCGCCTGAAAAGTGATTTGAGACTGAAGAAAACCGCCAAAGTCGTCATTTCGCTCGATTAAATCACCAGATTCCGGGTAACAATCGCCGCCGTCATAAACAACGAGCGCCGTGTCATATTCACTGCCAAGGAGGCTGACAGTGACGTCACCCGTACCGCCGGCTATATAGAGATACCATAGGTTCGGGCTTGTAAAGAAGTGGCCCGGGCCGTCAAATGTCGCACAGATGGTAGTAAATGGCAACTCTGTTACGTTGCCTATCTGCTTTGCGTTACTGCAGTCGTCGTTCGCCGGCTGACTGGACTGCGCATCACAACTGATACTGATCATACCCTGGCCCTTTACTGAGGGATTAAATCCACCAACCTCGATCAGGTACTGGCTGCCGGCCTTGACGGGGAAAGTGATTTGTGATTGCTGACCAATAAAATCGTCGTTGCTTTTAATCAGGTCTTCCAGGGCCGGATAGCAATTGCAGCCTTCATAGGCAGCGACCTTGGTGTCGAAGTTGCTGCCGCGCAGACTCACAGTGGCACAACCGTTGCAAGTGGCTGTATAGCAGTACCATATGTTAGGACTCCTGATATAGTGCCCGGGGCCATCGATTGTTGCATTCGTTGTGTCGAATGCCAGATTTGTTACGTTACCGACCGCCTTTGCGTTGGAGCAATTGTCATTTGGCGGGTGGAGCAACATTGGCTTAACGCCGACACCCGAAGCGATGTTTACTGCGCCGAGCAGTAATACGAATCCGCAAACCAATACTAATTTTGATCTAAGCCGTTCCATAATTTGATCCTCCAAAATACGAAAACCCATTTTTTTTATTCCGGTCCCACAAACATCACTTTTTATTAACTGCAGAACCATTAAGAAACATTAAGAAATAGCCCTTTTTCGTCTATCGGCTATATAGAAGTGCCATCTTACATGTTACTTGTAACGTTTTTTTCCTGTGTTGAAATTTTGGTTTTGAGCGTATTTTCCGGAAAATTTTGTGGCGCATCCATGGCTATTAAGAACACAACTCCGGGGCAGACGGCAGATTTGAGATTTGAATATCTATGCACTCAAGTGTTCAAAACCAGCTTTTTGCTAAGTTTGCCGGCCTCGCAGGGAGCGCGGCCGGCAAACTCAGCTTCAAGGAGAGGGATGTGAGTTTCTTTCATATTTTCGAAGTTTGCTAATCCTGATTCTGTGTTTAATCATTTCATTGTTATTTATAGGACCATTCAAACCGTAATTAAGTGCCGGTAATGATACGAAGCGTAACACTTTTTTCAGAATTTTTTTAGCAAGCCGGCCAACTATAGGCCAAAATGCCCTTAAAAGCACCGAAAGGGGGATTATCGATGATTTTAATGAAATAGGCACGGCCGACCTGGAATTTTCCGCAGAATTGTCCTTAAGCGAATTCCACGCAGAATCAAATAAAAGGGGCCTATACCGTATCGATCAGTATAAGCCCCTCACTGAAGCATGTCAGCTTTGGCCAGAAATAAAATTTAACAGCCGGTTAAATCACAGCTTACGGTGCTGGTTCCGGCTCCGGCTCCGGCGGTAGAGGATGCAGGCCAATGTCGTCGAAGTACATTTTACCTGTACCACCCGGCGGATTGGCTTTATCACCAATACCGATAGTAATCGTATCGACATTCGTAAGGTCAATGCCCTTGTCTGCAAACTCCTGCAGTGGGATATCCCACTGCGTCCAGGCGTGTATCTGGGTTGCGCTGGGATCGTCATGCGTCACAACTGCTGGTGTGCCTGTCATATTTGCTATAGCAACATAAATCGGCGCGGCATCGTTAACCAGATTGCCGTGGAACCAAATGGTCAGCGTCTTGACGTCCGAAGCGGTCCAGTCACGCGGAGATTCCAGAGTCAAACTCGCCTCAGCGTACTTGCCGGTAATATCAAAGACATACGGCATCGACTGCCTGCCACCATGAACAACAGTCCGCTCGGCATACGGAGGAAGGGGATCATTGCCGATGAGAGCGCCGTTTATTGTGGGAGTATAATAACCGTCCATCCAATATGCAAATATCGTATTGCTGTTCGGATTAGGCGGATCGATGTCATTATAGGACTCCCAGTCGTCCACAACAAGATAATCGGCAGTCGTGAATGTCCAGACGCCACCTTTCCACGGGCTGTTCGGATTAAGGTTATTTACCTCATCGATACGCCAGTAGTATGCCGCGTCCTGCTCAAGTATTCCGGGGTCATATTTCTCATCGCCAAGGTTTTTAGAGCTTTTATACTCCGGCGAAGCACTTGTTGCGTTTCGCACAGCATCTATATCTGTGCCGAAATAGACCTGGTGTGAGCCCGCGTTATCGTTCGCAATCCAAGTAAGAATTTTTGTCTGATTTACATTCTCGGCACCATTATATGGATTAGGACTCCCAACAGCACCTGGAGTCGTAAAGCTCCAGACCTCACCCGTTACTGTCTCGAATCCGTGGAACTCATCAACTCGCCAGTAATATGTTTTGCCCGATTCAAGCGTGCCGGGTTTAAAGGTTACAGTTCCCTGTCGGATACCAGTGGCGGCATCATTGACGGAATCATAATCATCGCCGAAGAAGACGGTGTGTAATATCGCACCGTAACCCGGCTCCCATTTAAGAACTACATTCGGGTCTACAGATTCCTCGCCATCGGCAGGACTCTGATTGTAAGCAGATTTCGGGGCAATTGCAAAGCTCCAGACAGGGCCGCTGTGTGTCGTGGTCCCATCGGCTTCGATATCCTCGATTCTCCAGTAATATGTCGTACCCTTGACAACACCGTCCGGATAAGGATATCCGGGGAATCCAATAGCATAATCCGTATTGGTTTGGTTAACCTTGAACGTATCGCCCGTGCCGGCCTCAACATCGTCAAAATTCTCGCCGACGTACACATTGTGTGAAGCGGCAAAATCTCCCGGAGACCAGCTTAGGCTAATCCACGTATCGCGAATTACAGCACCATCAGCAGGATTCGGATTACGGGGATCCGGACGGTCTCCACCTACCCACAGAAACTGGCTTGGGATAGCCACTCGGGCCATCGTTGACGTCGACCAGGACAACTCACATTGGGCTCCTCCGCCATTCTCATAGTACTCCAGTATAATCTCGTACCTCTGCCCGGCTTGTAGTGCAATATCATTACTGTCATGAGTACTGCCATGGTCTGTCCAGTTGTCGATAAGCTGCTCGTTATTTACCCACAAACGAACACCATCGTCTGTCTGGGTATGGAAAGTATAAGTCGCCGTGATTGGTGCTTCAACCTCACCCGTCCACCTTATCATGAAATTATCCACAGGTACGGACGGATCCGGCGAACCAGGATCGCCCCAGTTAAAGTTAACCATAGGATCCAGGCGCTTCATTAGCAAAACTTGCCATGGATTTGTTGTGTCCCTTTCATAATATTCACCAAGCAAGCCTTCAACACCATTGGCCGAATTTACCAGGCCCAGAAGAAAAACAAAGCAAGCAAAACAAATAAATTTTCTACACATAATAATCCTCCTTCAAAAAAGGTTAAGATACCTGTGCTTTGGCCGCATAACAAAACGGTTATCGAAATTAACTCAGAGCGGGGCTTATACTGAACCAGTCAGTATAAGCCCCAAACTCCAAGCAAATCTACCGCA
>Ga0307425_1002628_pt1 | contig 10049 bp, 10 predicted proteins | sample SalMarWE160330MG_FD_202152 | JGI IMG/M metagenome (GOLD analysis project Ga0307425, IMG submission 202152) | Salt marsh sediment microbial communities from the Plum Island Ecosystem LTER, Massachusetts, United States - WE1603-30 | ecosystem: Environmental > Aquatic > Marine > Intertidal zone >...
GCTTTTGTAATGCTCTCCTCGGAAGCGATAACAGCATCAACCGGGCATTTAACCAACTTGGATATGTCGTCCATGGAAATGAGGCCCAGAGGGTTGGACATGGCAACTGTTAGTTCATTTTCTATCTTGAACAGGGGAATAAATTTATGACGGCGTGCCATCTTCTCCGGTATAAGTTCCAGCACGTTACGGTCTATGGTATAATTGTTGAGGTTCACACAGGGGAAATGCATTTTGTTTCTAATAAAAGCAGATAGTTGTTCTTCCGTCACAAACTTTAATTTCGTTAATATTTTATCCAGGGTTTCACCTTCCTGCTCCGCGGTTTGCTCGGCATGTCTGAGCTGTTCAATTGTTATTACACATCCTTCCACCAGAGCCTGCTTCAGGTTGTCCTGTAAATTGATGTTCATAATTTCTCCTTTCATTTCCTTTCTAAATATTTCTTAACCAGAAATATAAGCTCATCCATACTAAAAGGCTTTGTAACATATTCGTCTGCACCGGTTTCCTCACCAAGCTCTATATCCTTTGCCTGTGCCCTGGCCGTTAACATGATTATAGGAATATGTTTATATGACTCATCAAACTTTAGGAGTCTGGCGATTTTATAACCATGTATCTTCGGCAGCATGACATCCAGAAGGATGAGATCGGGATTCTCCTTCTTCGCCTTTAAAAGCGCTTCTTCTCCATCATATGCCTCTATACATTCAATCTTCTCGAGTTCCAGGTTAAACTTTATCGTCTCTACAATGTCCAACTCGTCATCGACAATAAGTACTTTTTTCTTTTTCATGGACTTTATCCCTTTGTTAAAAAACGTTTGATAATCATAAACCCATTGCCCCGCAAATTTCCTTTTGTCCGTGTTGTATTATGATCTTTGCGGCAGCAAACAATTCTCTCTGTGTTTGGCCGTCCTCCGGAAAAGTAAACGGCCCCAGAATGTCTGGAAGCCCCCCATCGGAAAGGGGCCAATTTTGAGCAAAAGCCTTTTCAAGCTTTTCTCGCACCATTATGGCCTGCGGCTTTGCTGTTGATACCAGAATTATTATCAACCTTTTAAAGCTCTGTTGAAAGATGAAACGATCTCCGCTCCGGCGAATGATATTACGGCTGAATTTCTCAAGTTTTTCAAGAAGATGCGGATCCAACGATCCCCCCTGACTGAAACCTATTCTCAGCAATGAGAAAGGCGGTGACCCCATATGTTGGCGGACCTCCGTTTCCAATGCTTGAATGTCGGCGGCTTGCAGCGAAAAAACGGGGAGAGTGAAGAAAAAGCGACTTCCTTTACCGGCTTCGCTTTCTACCGAAATCATTCCCCCATGTGCCTCTACTAACTCTTTGACGATGCAAAGGCCGAGTCCGGTCCCTTTTGATGCTCCATTCAAAGAATCCTCAACCTGGTAAAATCGATCAAAGATCCGCTTTTGATCATCCGGCGAGAGACCAACCCCCGTATCTGTCACACTGATCTCGATCCACTTGGGATATTCTAAATCAGAATCCGGTGTTGGATTCTCTAATTGTGCGCTTAAGCTCACGCTGCCTTCTTCAGAGGTGAATTTCAGAGCATTGTTCATGAGATTATACAGTATCTGGTCAATCCGATTTCGATCCGCCCAAACTGTGGGTAGATCTTCAGGACAACCCATCTCCAGTGTCTGGGATTTAAGATCTGCCTGGGCTTTAAATGTGACGACTGCCTGCTGAATAACGCTAACCAGGTCTACCTCCGAGAGGTGAATTTCTGCCCTGCCTGCCTCTAACTTGGCTAAATCAAGAAGATCATCGATCATCATGGTCAGCCGGTCAATATTGCGGCCCGCCATGGTCAAAAATTTCTTCTGGTTCTGATTGAGTCCTCCTGCTTTTCCGGTCGCCAGGATATCAACAGCATTTTTGATGGAAGTCAGCGGGGTCCTGAGTTCATGAGAGGCAACAGCAATAAAATCCGTCTTCATCTCGCCAAGTTTTATCAGCTTTTCATTGGCTTTAGTCAATGTTTCTTCGGCCATTCTGATGGTGGTGAAGTCGAAAAGCGATATGGAGTGGGCAGGGTTGCCTTTCCATTGTATTTCCACCGCATGCATTTCCACTACCTTTTTTCTCCCATTACCCAGGACAACGTCAATCTCGGTTTTTTCACCTGCCATAACAGGAAAACCGAACACGCTGCCCACGAGTTCCTCTGCACTCTTGCGAAAAAAGTTTTCTGCAGCGGGGTTGACAAACTGTATGATGCCTTCGCTATCTAAAATGAGGACGCCGCCGGGGGTTTCGTTGACAATGCTCTGGTAGTTTTTCTGACTGATTCGCAATTTTTCTTCGAACCGCTTGCGCTCGGTGATCCTCCCCAATCGCTCGGCTATCTCCTTAATCAGATCCCTCTCTTTCTTCAGAAAAGGACCATCATCGCTTTCCGGTCTTTCCTCCAGGCAGAAGATCTCTACGATACCATTGTTTTCGCCCTCTACCCTGATGTCTTCAGTCTGCTTCCAATTGGTTTCTCTGAAGTTATTCGTCCTAACCTCTTGATTCCCCATAATGATTCGAGCGCATGTACCCCCTGAATATCCAAAGGAGTGAGAAATTAGATTAGCCACACCCTGATATATCTCCTCCAACGAAATATCCGGCGTTTCAACAAGTTCAGATATGCCATAGAGGCAATCCAGTTCCTTGACCCGCTCACCAAGTTCATACGTTCGCTCCCGTAGCCCTTCCTCCGCCAGATTGCGCTCCTTCTCTATTTCTATGGCGTTCAGGATAAAGGAGATGTCTTCGGCAATTTCCTTAAACAAGGATAGCTCCTCTTCTGTCACGAAATCGATGGGCGTAGAAATAGTCAACAGCCCGTGCACCTTCCCGCCACTTTCCATGCGAATAGACATGACTTCCCAGCCACGGCAACTTTTCAATAAAAAACAGTCATTACAAGTGGTGGAGGGGTCTTTGATGACCACAACGTCAGGCTTGGCCAGTGCTCTCTTAACGCATTCAGTCAACTCTCCACGCTTCAGCCGCTCGACAATGCGAAGAAAATCCTTGTCCAAGCCGCATTCAGCGGTTGTCATAAATTCCTCATTCTCATCCAAAAGAACGATCCAGGCATTATGAAAACCGCGAGTCGCAACGAGGTTGTCACAAGTGTCCTGAATCAGGCGGCTGAGGTCTTTTTCCCTCATAATGAAACGGTTGACGTTCCGGATGGCACGAATGATACGATTGATGTGTTCTATCCTCGCATCCATCACTCCCTTGTGAAGGGCCACCGCAATATTGGAGCGCAACTCATTATCCCCAAAGGGCTTGAGAATATAGCCGTATGCTCCTGTTAACTTTGCTCGCTGCAACGTTTTTTCGTCTGAGAAGGCTGTGAGATACACGACAGGGACATTGAAGCGTTCGCGGATTTGCCCTGCGGCGTCGATGCCGTCCATGTCTCCTTTCAAGACGATGTCCATCAAGACAAGATCGGGCTGAAGCTCTGATGCCTTCTTAACGGCGTCTTCCCCGGATGAGGCCGAGCCACAGACAGAATAGCCCAGATCTATCAGCCTGTTCTGAATGTCCATGGCAACGATTCTCTCGTCTTCAACGATCAATATCTTTTTTTTTGGCATGACATCATCCTTTTTTTTCATATTTCCTCATGGGAAAAGTTATTCTGTATTCCGTTCCATCCTTACTGTTAAGTTCCAGGCTTCCCCCAAGCTGCTCCACGAATGCGTCGACCAATTGACCCCCCATTGATTCCATGTTCCGGAGGCTCAGATCCTCTTCGATTTTTGTTCCGTTATCCCCGGCCGTTAATATCAGGTTATCGTTATCCAAGTGCAATTCTATGAAAATTTCGCCTGCCCTGCCGCCGGGAAAGGCGTGTTTAATGGAATTCGTGATAAGTTCATTAAGTATCATGCCGCAAGGCAAGGCTGTGTCGATGCCCAGTAAAATATCCTCGATATCCGTCTTCAATGTGATGGCGCTTGCGGCCTCCCCATGTGCACTCAGCAGATAGTGCGTTAAACCCCGTATATATTCCGCAAAGTTTATCCGGCCGAGGTTATTGGTCAGATACAATTTCTCGTGGACAAGGGCCATGGTTCTGATCCGGTGTTGGCTTTGCCTGAAAGCATCAATCGCTCGCTCGTCATCGACGTATCTGCTTTGGAGATTCAACATGCTGGCAATCACTTGCATATTGTTTTTGACGCGATGATGAACCTCCTTCAAGAGCTCTTCCTTCTCTTTGAGCGAAGCCTTGATTTGCATCTCCATCAGATTGCTCTCGGTGATTCTCTTTTGAAGTTCAATTGTACGCTGTTCCACCATTTCCTCGAGTTGTTCGCGGTGTTTCAATAATTCCGTATGTTGCCTGTGTAATTGCAAAAAGACATTCACTTTACTGAGGAATACCGATGGATTATAGGGTTTCACCATGTAATCGACACCCCCGGCGTCATACCCCTTGAACACATAGTAATCGTCTGAATAAACTGCCGACATAAAAATGATGGGAACGTGACGCGTTTTTTCTTCGGCACGGATAAACTCCGCCAGCTCATACCCGTCCATCCCCGGCATCTGAACATCCAGGACGGCCAGGGCAAATTCATGATTCAAAGAGGCTATGAGGGCATCGTTGCCGCTGGCAGCTTTGATAATATCCGCATCCACTTTTTCCAGCACCTTTTCAAGCGCATACAGGTGTTCCTCTTTATCATCCACGATCAGTATTTTTTGTCTGTCATTCACTATCAAACCTCCGCAGTAAAATACGATCCGCCCGACTTTGAATCATTTTTTAACGCTCCTGATCAACTGTATCTGAAAAGGCCTTTTTAAAATTCCCCGATGCTTCGATTGGAAGGATTTTATCAACCGCCGCCTGATAATTTGCCGTAAATTTCCTGGCGTTATCCAGGGCATATATCCCTTTTTTATCGCGCATCTTGCTCACCACCCGATGCAGGAACAGCGGGGCTTCATCTAACAATCTTTCTTCTGATCTCACCCCTTTGATAATGATCGATTCCGCATACTCCCGAAGTTGCGCGTTTTCTTCCCGAGTGAACTCCCTGCCGGTATGGTAATTACCGGCGGTATCGTAACGCCCTCTTCCGCATCTAATAGTTCGCAAGGACTGTGCCACATGAACCAAAGATTTCTTTATTGATGTAATTTCAAATTGTTAACAAGTCCGGCCGCTAAGGTTTTTTAGTAAAAACCGATAATAAAGGGAGTCGTCGCTATGGAACATTTTCCATAGATTTTTAGAGTCGTTCAATTACCTTCAACACTTCGTTATGAAAAAAGGGTTTCGCGATAGGGGAATTAGTATTCCCCTTTGAAGATATCTTACCTTTTTATAGCTTTTCCCATTATTTTGCATAATTTTTGCATGTACTTTACCGGAAAGGTTTCGATATTTTTTATAAAGGGAGGCTTATGAAATCCAAAACTTTCGTGTTATCTCTGCTGTTGATGGCGTTAGTGTTCATTATTTCAGGATGCATGGATAGAATGCCGTAAAATTTCAACGGCAAGGTATCCCGCTATCCAAACTCTAAAATTATGAACATCATGCTGTTGAATGGCGGGTGCTATGCCGAGCTCGAAACCATGGATTCAGGGGAAAAAGTTTTGGAATATTATAAAAATCATATGGTCCGGACAGGTTGGTATATTCGGATTGAACGCGGATTTGAGCCGTCGTATATAAATGACCCGGAAGGCACCGGATTCCTGGCTCTTTTTAAGGGCAGTGAAGGCTTAATGATTGAAACATATACGCCGGTTAACAGCGGAAAAACAAAGATCGCTTTGTTCTTGGGAGAAACTGATGTGTAGAAACAGATCGTTTTGTTTTTGGAAGATACTTAATAATAGAAAAGGTTTTACCTTAACTGAAGTTACCGTTGTCCTGAGCCTCCACGGTATAATGTCGGCCATTTCAGTACCCAGCTATTTTTCCTGGTTGCCCAAACACAGACTCCAAACATCGGTAAGGCAGATATACGATGATTTGAATCTGGCGAAAATTCGGGCAGTAAAGGACAACACAGAGGCACGTATCACATTTGACATCGTAAATGATACTTATACCGTATTTTTAGACTCGAATGGAAATGGAGTCCCGACGACGGACCTGCCAACATTATAAGAAACAACGCCACGTTGGAAAATGGCGTAGATATTACTGCGGCCAATACCTGTGGATTCAACAATAGAGGGATGTCCACCACCGGTACGCCCCAGGTCTCTTTGACAAACCCAACCAATATTATTATGCGCATTGATGTGACTACTGCCGGCAACATCTCGATTTTAACCAGCAAAGATGGCGGCGCGACCTGGAGTTAACTTGCAGAAAGTTTAGCTTTTTTTCTTAATCCGAACGGTTCATCCTTGTGCAACACACGGAAGCCATGGACCAAATCCGCCAATTTGTGTTCCCCACTACTTTTTCATATTCACACAACAGCGTGAAAATCTGAATTGCGCTACATTTCTCGTTACTGCGGTGTACGATAATAGATCTTTGAAACCAGTCATGAACATCAAATTATATTCTCATATAAAAACCCAAATCTTTTTCGAGTGATTTTGGATTCTTGAACTGTGCACCTACATTGCGATCGATGATCCATTTTATTTTGACGGGTGTGTGGATTTCGGTTCTCATTGGATTATCTAAAGTAAATTTCAATTCAACTGTATCATTCCTTGAAATATAATGTGGCATTAGACTTGCAAATCGGATTCCAGTCGCTGAAATGTCTTCGATGACTATCTCCCCTTTTTTCTTTTTACCTTGGACAAAGTATTCACCAGCAAGCCGAACATTCTTACGGTAATACTTTCGAAACTCCAAGGTGAGTTGAAAAACTTCGCCACATTTACATTTAGCCTTTAGCCTCTTATGAGTATCCTTAAATTTAAATACATTTATGTTTTTTTCTAATCCGCATTTAGGACAGATTATCTTTACCTGATTGGTATAGTCTACATAAACTTTTTGCATTTTATTTAACGCTCCTCAACAGGTGAGTCTCTCGAACTCTATTCATAATACAATTCAGCCATGCAAAATCTGTGCAAAACCAGATGATTAATCATGGGTACACCCCCGGCTTTGCCGGGGAAACTCCCCGAGTTTAACAATTCCGGGAATATTCGAAAGTCTCCTAAATGTCACCTCGTGAAGGCTAACAGAGAAAGAGGCTTTGGAAGAAATATTACTAAAAATCGGGGCACACAACATGAAATTGCAAATATCAATTGCTTAGACAGACACATACAAATTCCATAGATTATTAGAGTCATTCAATTACCTTTAGCACTTCGTTATGAAAAAAGAGTTTCTCGATACTTATCACTCCTGCCATAATCGACACTGCCCCAAATGCCAGCATATGTCACGGATCTTCCGTGGTAAGTTCATTGAGCGCTTGGAGCGTGTCCACAAAACCGGTGCGTTCAAATTTACAGGTGAAGCCTATGGCAACTTCAAAAATATGCTGTATACAAAAAATTGGGTGGTCAGTGCGCGCGACTCTGTCAATAGTTTCAATTTAGGTTGGTTCCAGCATCTATTGTTGATGCCCTTTGAGACCTTTCTGGGCTCCACGTTTACGTTTGCTTTTTTTGGTTTTCTTCTTCGGTTTGCTGTAAGGGCTATCGGAAGATGGTGGTTTGCTTGAGTTTTGAGATTTCTTTTTGGACTTAACTTCAAGCTTTTCAGTGCGTTTTTCAAGCAAATCCATACGCTGCTGCATCTGTCCGATTTTCAAGTAAATCTCAGCTCCATAAAATCGTAGTGATACCCATAATAAAAAACGAACTTTATCTACTACCTTACCCGATCAAACCAAGCATAGGTGGTGACAAGTCAGCCATCCAATGAATCAATTTTTTTTAAACAGCTCCTGCGTCCAAAATAAAAAAGGCCACGATATCACTGAATCGTGACCTGCTATTGCACCACAAAAACATCACATACTTAGGAAGGCTAATTACCACAACCGTTTGCGGGCAAAGGCTATTCCGGAATGGGATTTTAGATATTTTTCAAAGGAAAGGGCTTTTGATTTTTCGTTGAAGGCGGTGTAAGTGACCATTTCCCAAGGTTTATATTTGGCTGTATGCTTTGATTTACCTTGATTGTGGGATTTTAACCGGGCGTTGAGGTCTATGGTGTAACCGATATAAGTTTGATCGGGAGCAGGTATGCTGCGGAGCAAATAAACGTAGTACACGCCTCTATGTTCATTTCAGATAATTTATGGATTATTGATAATTCTGGGCATTAATGGCTCGCCATGCGTAGCCCGTAGAGCGAAGCATGGTGGAGGCGGCGGGAGTCGAACCCGAGATTCATCGAATATTTTCAATAATATCAATATATTTTAAAAAGCTGCACCACATTCACACCACCCTACCCTTTTAAAATCATCAAATGTGGCTCTTGACTCTGGTTTTTCGCAGAAAGCTTTTTAATTCAAACCATCAGGTGGTTCGAGGTATTTGGTCAAGAAGAATCAAACATACTCATTGGCCAAATTATCGAAACGGTTAAATGCCAATCTGGCAACCCCTGTTTGGCCGTTTCTGTGCTTGGAAAGAAGAATTTCCGCTATCCCCTAATTCGGGTTTCCTTCATAATTATTGTACACTTCATCTCTGTACAGAAAAATAATCATATCGGCATTCTGCTCAAGCGCTCCAGATTCGTAGTCGAATTCTTGCCAAAATGAATAAGTTACTATAAGCAAAAAGTAGAATCTCAAATCTATGTCATAACAGAATTGTATTTATTAACGACACACACGAAGCTCCAAACTTTCGCGACGCTTACACGCATTCAATAGGTTGATGAAATTTCTCAAGGTCGGATTTCCTCGGGGACCAATCATTCGACGGATACTTTTTTCATTCTGTTTCAACTCCCCTGCGATATATGGGATCGCTTCAGTTGCATTCAAATAATCCCGAATCAATCGTTTTCCGGTGTCAATGTCACCGTCAAGAAAAGCGTTCGTTGCCTCAACAATGAGTTCTTGGCGGAAATCCGGGTCTTGTTTTGCCCGGAGCATTACTGTTTCTTTGAATTTTCGGGTAAGAGGCATTTTAAAAGCCCTCCTTTCTACATTTCCTATTTCTTCCGTTCCTTGTAGTTATTCCATCTCTTCTTTGCCGTCTCAATATCTTTATTTTGGCGCTTTTTTGTACTACCAGCCAAGAGAATCACAACTTTAGGGCCGTCATAGCCGAAATAAACCCTGTAACCCGGACCATAATCAATTTTTAATTCATAGACACCACCACCCACGCTTTTAGTATTAGAGGTGTTACCACTTTCCAATCTAACAAGCGCTGTCGTAACCTTCGCGGCAGCTTGAGCATTGATCCGATTGAACCACTTTTCAAATGGGCTCCGACCCTTTTCGTCTAAATATTCTAGTAAATCCATGATTGGTTTCGCTGCCCATTATAGTAACACATATGTTACCATTGTCAATCCTTGTTTCATTTTTTATCTTTAGGCGCTCAAAAACAGGAAATCAAATTTTTAAATCGATATATGCCAAGTCACAGCTTAACAACGCCCAATTATATTTTCAATATTTTCAAACATTATCCCTCTTTATCCTTTAAATTTTACCTGCGAAACTGATGATTATTTTATTTCTCAAATAATGGGTTATTAACCCATTTAAGAGAATTATCATGAAACATCCCGGACCCGCCTTATGTTTATTTGTGGGGCAAAAAGATCTTGTAACCTGTCTTTGGAGGTGAATTCAATGAAAACAACTGTCACAGCGCGAGGGCAGACGGTCACTCCGGCCAAAATACGAAAAGCACATCAAATCGATATTTCCACAAAACTGGAGTGGATCGATGGCGGGGACACGATACGAGTCGTGCCTTTACCGACGGATCCTGTTGAGTCGGCCAAAGGGATTTCAAAAGGACTGTTCCGAAAGCTCATGAAAGAAAGAGAGTTGGAGCGGAAACTTGACTGACCTTGAGACCTT
>Ga0307425_1002629_pt1 | contig 10046 bp, 8 predicted proteins | sample SalMarWE160330MG_FD_202152 | JGI IMG/M metagenome (GOLD analysis project Ga0307425, IMG submission 202152) | Salt marsh sediment microbial communities from the Plum Island Ecosystem LTER, Massachusetts, United States - WE1603-30 | ecosystem: Environmental > Aquatic > Marine > Intertidal zone >...
AACTGCCACCACATAACCTGCCGGCACAGAGCACGGCCTTTGTGGGGCGGGAACGGGAGCTGACCGAGCTGGAGCGGCTGCTGGCTGAGCCTGAGGTCCGGCTGGTGACGGTGGTGGGCCCGGGTGGGATCGGCAAGACGCGGTTGGCGCTGCAGTGCGCGTCGGAGGTTGCCGCAGGAGCGGGTGGCGATGGCTTCCCGGATGGGATCTATTTCGTGCCGCTGGTTTCGGCCCGTACAGGTGACGCGGTCGTGTCTATGGTGGCGGGGGCGATCGGGTTCTCTTTTCCCGGCGGCGGCGATCCCAGGGCACAGCTGCTGCGCTACCTGCGCGGCAAGCGGATGCTGCTGGTGCTCGACAACGTGGAGCAGTTCGTTGCCTCCAGTGAAGAGGATGAGGATGGAGGCCAACCAGGGGAGGGGGCAGCGTTCCTGCTGGAGGCGCTGCGCAGGGCGCCGGGAGTCAAGGTGCTGGTCACCTCGCGCGCGCGTCTGAACGCCAGCGGGGAGCACGTGTTGGCGGTGCTGGGGATGGACTATCCCCCACCAGACCTGACAGGTGGCCGATGGGAATCGGGGGGAAGACCTGTCAGGTCCGTCGAGGAGTACAGCGCGGTGCGGCTCTATTTGCAGCAGGTGCGATGTATCCGGCCGGATTTCGAACCGAGCGATGAAGCCCTGGCCCAGATCGGGCGGATCTGTCGCATGGTGGAGGGCATGCCGCTGGCGATCATGCTGGCGGCAGTGTGGATGGATGTGCTCTCGCCGGGTGAGATCGCGGGCGAACTGGAGCGGAGCATCGCCTTTCTGCGGGGCGAGCTGCGCGACCTGCCAGAGCGGCATCACAGTATGGTTGCGGCATTCGATGTGTCGTGGCGCATGTTGAGCGAGGCGGAGCGGGAGGCCTTTGCGGCACTGTCGGTCTTTCGTGGGGGCTGCACCCGAGAGGCGGCGGAGGCGGTGGCGGGTGCGGATCTGGAGGTGCTGCGCGCGTTGACCCAGAAATCGTTCCTGACACGCGACGAGCATGGGCGCTACCAGGTGCACGAGCTGCTCCGACAGTATGGGGAGGAGAAGCTGCGCGAGCGGCCAGAGGACTGGGAGCGTGTTCGCGACCGGCACTGTGTTTACTATGCTGAGTACCTGGCACGACACGAGGACTCCTTTTGGCAGTTCGGTCCAGGGAAGGCACTCTGCGAAATCGACAACGTCAGTATGGCCTGGCGCCGGATGCTAGACCAGGGCAAGCTGGCAGAGTGCCGGCGGGCTATGAAGGGACTCTATTGGCTCGATCAAGAGTGGGCCTGGTGCCGTGTACGGCTTCCCCTACTGGAGGATGCGATCACGCTGTTGCGCCGTGCGGAACCGAGCCGGGAGAACCGGATCGCGCTGGGCATGGCCCTGTGCTACGCGTCGCGGCCGGGTAGCGGTGCTGACCGGCAGTATTTGCGGGCTCTGGCGCGAGAGGGGCACCAGATCCTGACCGAGCTGGACGCCCGGCGTGAGCTGGCGGAGGCCAAGCTGCAAGCCTATTTTGCCGGAGCGGCGGAGGACGACGCCCACGCCGAGCGCCTGCTCCAGGAGAGCCTCTCGCTCGCCCGGGAGACGGGCAGGCCCGATAGCGAGGCCTGGGCACTGGAATGGCTCGGAGACCGCTACTTTGCGCACAGCATAGAGGCCGATTCATTGGGCGGGGAGATGTGGCGACAGGCACAGGCATCGTATTCCAGATCGCTGGAGATTCGCCGTCGGCTGGGCTACCACCGTGGCGAGGCCATCCTGCTCGCGAAACAGGCGCTCTGTGCGTATGCGGAGGGCCGGCATGCTGAGGCCCGGTCGTTGTATGAGGAGAGCCTGGCTCGCTTTCGCGCCATGGGCGTGCGAGACTGGATCCTCGTCTGCCTTGGGGAGTTGGGCATGTTGGCCCTGACGGTGGGCGATCATCGGGCGGCAGAGGCTAGTTTCCAAGAGTACCTGGAAACGGCGCAGGCGTGGGGCGATCCGGTCTCGGCCCGCTATGCGCTGTGCGGCTTGGGCGACCTCGCCCTAGCTCGCGGGGAAGCCAGCAAAGCGTCATGCATCCGCAGGCGTGCCCTGCAGGGCGCGATCGAGGAGGGGGGACTCGCTGCGGAGCGGATCTTGTTCTCGTTCGCCCAGCTGTCGGCGCAGGAAGGAAGACACGTGCGTGCCGCGGAGCTGTTGGCGCTGGTATATGCCATCGTATCCCCCAGCCTACGGTGCACGGTGATGGTGTGCGGTGGTGGGGATCTTGAGAGAGCGCTGCGGAGCGCTCTCTCGCCTGAGGTCTATGCCGCAGCGCAGGAACGCGGGCGGGCGCGCGATGTGGAGGAGACGCTGCGCGAGCTGCTGGCCGAGCTGGAGCAGAACGGAGACCTGCTTGAGCCTCAGTATGCCTAGCGTGTAGTGCCCGTGTCACGCCGGGAGGCATGACCTGTCTCGGTTACGATGTCTTTTGATGAGGATCAGGAGCGAGGACGATGAGATCTGTAGTGGCGCATTATACGCGGTATGGCAACACGCAGCGAGTGGCCGAGGCGATCGCGGAGGTGCTGGCGGGAGCAGGCGAGGCGCGCACGGTGCCGATCGACGAGCTGGCCGCCGATGAGCTGGAGGGTATGGATCTTCTCGTGGCTGGCAGCCCCACCCATTACCAGAGCCTGCCCAAGGAGGTCCGTGCCATGCTGGACGAGTGGCCCAAGCGCGCCCTGCGTGGCACGCAGGTGGCGGCGTTCGATACGTCGGTGGAGACGTGGGGGCCGCTGATGTGGATGACGGCGGCACACCGGCTGCTGTCCGAACTGCGCAAGCTGGGCGGAAAAAAGATCGCCGGACCGAAGACCTTTCTGGTAGAGCGCGGCAAGGCGCCAGAGAGCGGAGAGCGACAGGATGCGCTGCGCGAGGGCGAGCTCGAACGCGCCAAGGCATGGGCGACAGATCTGCTCCAACGCGTCGAGGCAGGGCAAGGTAAGAAGTAAAGAGATCGTGATTGACCGGCCAGTGCATCGGATCGGCCATGTACGTCTCTATCGCCCCTGACGTCTTTGAACTGGACAACCAGGGGCAGTCGCACGCTATCAACTCGGATCCAGGCGACGACGACCTGTTGCGCGAAGCGGCAGAGAGCTGTCCGGTCCTGGCCATCGTTCTCGAGGACGACGAGGGAAACCAGGTATTCCCCTAGAGAGACAGGAAACCTTTCCTCCTGCGCCAGGGGCAATGGGTCGCGGTAGCAGCGAGGTGGCGAGGGGTGGACCATGCACGTGTTGTGCTCCCCCGGTTGTGGGCGGTTTCTCGTGGGGCGCTGATTCGAGTACAATAGGGACAATGGATCAGCGTGCGGGCGTGAGCCTGCCGTCGACATGGAAGGCATCCAGCGCAGATGGAGACCGATCGCCCGCAGAGAGAAAACGAGCAGACGCCAGACGAGCAGGCCGCCGCCCAGGAAGAGGCCCGGGGGGAGGAACAGCAGCAACCCACACCAGTCCACCCATTGGCAGCAGAACGCGCCTGCTTGCAGCGGGCGCTGGAGGCACTGGAGGCGTGCCCGCCACGGGGGTGGGTAGAGACCGTGCTGTGGCGAAGCCTGCGCCGGGCTTATCGGCTGCGTCTGCGCAGGACCGATGCGAGGTGGGAAGCGTGGATCAGCAATAAGCGAGCATCGGGCCCTGAGGATGCGTATGGCTTTGAGCCTGACATGGTCCTGATTCCGGGCGGGCCGTTCGTGATGGGCAGCGACCCGCAGGTGGATGGCCTGGCCAGGACGGGAGAGCAGCCCCAGCAGACACTATCCTTGCCTGATTACTACCTGGCCAGGACACCGGTGACGAACGCGCAGTACGCAGCCTTTGTGAGCGGAGCTGGGCACAAGCCGCCGCGCTACTGGGCCGGCACGCGGCCTCCCTGGGGTAAGGGCCAGCATCCCGTAGTCAGCGTCTCCTGGTACGACGCGCTCGCTTATTGTCGCTGGCTGGTCCAGACCACCGGCAAGCCGTACCGCCTGCCGACAGAGGCGGAATGGGAAAAGGGCGCACGGGGCACAGACGGGCACAGGTATCCGTGGGGGGACGAATGGGACGCGGGGCGCTGCAACACCAAGGAGAGCGGCCGGGAGGACACGACCCCGGTGGGCCGCTATCCCGAGGGCGCCAGCCTCTATGGACTGCTCGACATGGCGGGCAACGTGTGGGAGTGGACGTCCAGCCTGTACTGGGCCTATCCCTACCGGGCGGACGACGGGCGCGAGGATCTCTCTACCCCCGAATCGCGCGTGCTGCGGGGCGGCTCGTGGCTCGATTTCTATGACAGTGCGCGCGCGGCTTACCGCCGCAGCTACGTGCCGGCCTACCACGGTCGCACGCACGGATTTCGGCCCTGCATGTCGGCGACATAGGCTGGGCGTCCCTGAAGCACCTCTGCTTCCTGGAGCATACCCTTCGGAGTAGAGCATGCCAGAGGGTGCCAGCCGTGGAACGTGCACCATCCCGGGACTGCCTGTTCGTAGGGGCGAGGCATTCCGAGGATATTCTATGAATCAGGGCATGCGCTCATCAGCAGGAGAACGGACAGTCACAAACCACCGCCGGGGAATGCCTCGCCCATTGAGAGAGCCAACAGAGAGGGTGACGCATTCCTCGTCCGCGTGCGCATGTGGGACATCGCGCTTCTGATGGGAGAGGGTCTGTACACCAACTGCTCCTTCGGAATGCGTCGCCCCTACGTCTGGGTTATGTTCGGTAGAACGTGCACTATCAGATGGCATAACCAGAGCCGCGGCGGAACACCACCGCGCTGTGCGCCTGCCTCGCGCTGGGGGGCGTGACCTACAGGTAGGTCTGGTTTACCACCTTGCTCATGTCCAGCGCATAGCCAAAGCCGGGGCCCGGTGGCGGCTCGAAATAGCCATTCACCGGCTGGTAGAAATCCTGGAAAAAGAACTGGACGTTGTGGTTGATCTTGATCCCCCATTCAGCCAGCGGGCAGACCCGGTGCGGCTGGGCAAAGAGCAGGTGGACGGCGTTCCTGCAGGTCTCGTTGGCGTGTGGCACGAGCGGCACGCCATAGGTGGAGGCCCAGGCCGCGATTTTGCGCAGCTCGGTGATGCCGCCTGCCGCCGATGGCTCGGGCTGGATCACGGTTGCGGCGCCGCTTTCGAGGACGTGCTTGAACTGCCAACGCGTGTACAGGCGCTCGCCGAACGCCAGCGGGATCGCTGTCGCGCGGGAGAGCCGGACGTAGGCTTCCAGATCCTCGGGATTGAGCGGCTCTTCGAGCCAGGTCGGATGGTAGGGCTCTAGCCGGCGGGCGAGCTTGATCGCATAGAGGAGCGAGTTGCCGGAAGAGTTGGCGAGGATGCAGTCGACCATGATGTCGACCTCCTCGCCGACGGCCTCGCGCACTGCCCGGATCAGCGCCACGTTGCGCGCCAGTCCCTCTGGGCCATCCTCGTCGCCGCAGGGCAGGTACCACTTGACGCCGGTAAAGCCCTGGGCTACCCACTCGGCGGAACGGGCTGCCGCCGCTTCCGGCTCGACGGAAAAGCCCAGCATGGCAGCATAGGCGCGGATGCGTTCCTGGCATGGGCCGCCGAGCAAACGGTAGACCGGCTCGTTCCTGGCCTTGCCGATCAGGTCCCACAGCGCGAGGTCCAGGATCGACAGGGCGCCCAGGTGCTGGCCCCGCTGGTAAGCGCTGGTGTAGAGACGATCCCAGATATGCTCGATCCGCACCGGGTCCTCGCCGACGATGCGCTGCCCGAGCTGCACGACCCCGGTCGAGCCGCCGATGGCCAGGCCAGAGAGGCCCTCGTCGGTCTCGATCTGGGTAAAGGTCTGGCGGTAGGGCGTGACCTGCTGGGGGGCCAAGCCACTGCGAGTTATTTCGTATAGCGATATGCCGCTGCGCGGCGGGCCTTCCAGCTCGAATACCTTGACTGCGGTGATCTTCACGGTCCCTCGCTTTCCTGTTGTGCACTATGCGGTAGTCAGGTCGCCTGTGGTGCCGTGTCGTACTGGCCGTATGCTCGCCAGGCATCGATCATGGCCCGATAATTCGCGATGCTCGCCTCGACCTGGACTGCGTTGGACGCGCCAAGCACGAGGCCGCCGCCCTCTCGAAAGTCGATCAGCAAGTTGCGAGTCTGCTCAACCACCTCTTGCGGCGTGCCGCTGACCAACAGCCCGCAATCGACGTTGCCGCACAGGCACAGCCGGCCGCCAACCCTTGCTTTGGCAGCGCGGATGTCCATGCCAGCGACCGGATCAATGGCCTGCAGCGCGTGTAGGCCGCTCTCTGCGAACGCGTCCAGGCACGTGGTGACGTCGCCATCGGTATGGAGGATGGCATAGCAACCTATCTCGCGCACGCCCTCTGCCCAGCGACGCAGGTAGGGCAGGATGAAGCGTTCCATTTGCGTGGGGTTGAAGAACAACCCGTGATTGTCAGCGATGTCCGATGCAGTGAACATTGCCTCGACACCCAAGTCGCGGAACTGGCGAGCCGACTGCAGGCCACGCTCGAGCGTAGCCTGCGCCCGCTCGTCGATCGCTTCGGGGGCATCGAACAACTGGTAGCAAAAGGCCACATACTCGGTCGCCCCGGGCATGCTCATCACCCCGCCCGTGCCGGCGACGAGGATGAGGTCACCAGCCAGTTGTCGCAGGATCTTGACCTGGCGAACGCGCGCCTCGCCGGGCAGCCAATAGTAGGCCGGCTGACCCGGCGCGATCTCCCAGTAGCCGCCGGGCACGGTGAGCGCCGCGAAACACAGGTCCTCCGATACAGACAGCATGATCTCGGCGTTCGCATACAGTGCGCGTTCCTGCTCGGCCGGAGAGAGCGCCGCAAACTCCTCACCCAGCACGACATGGCCTCCAGAGGCTTGATCCCAGAGATGGAACTCGAGCTCCCACACCGGCACAGCCTGTGCCGGCTGCCGCCCAAGCAATGCGTCGACCATGTCCTGCTTTCTGCTCACCCGCACCTCATTTCCGCTGTCGATCTTGGGTCCTCGCCGTCTCTACTATAGCACGGATGCTCGCTTGGTTCTCTATGCTCTCGATGTAGACGACTATAGCTCAGTCGGACCACATGTGCAAACGGCCCGATTGCTTTGGAAAGGCGAAAGTGGCATGGGGATGCCACCCTACGCACATAGATGCCACAGCCGCCGCCGCTGACGCTGCGCCCGACACGATGCCACCCTACGCACACAGATGTCACGCCAGGAGACGTGACCCGCAGGGATCGAACAGGGCTACGTCCGAGGACGTAGCCCTGTCGTCAGCCCACGATGTGGGCGCTGATGCGGTTGTGGTGCTCGTGCGATCAGTCGCCGATGCGGCTCCACCAGACGCGAACCTGCGCGTTCCCGCCCCGCTCATAGTATTGCACGACCACGGTGCGCGTCCCGCTGACGGACACGTCGGCCGTGTAGACCTGGTGCGCGTCGTTGTCGTGCCACTCATTGATGATCGCCGCGTCATTGAGATAGACGCGGACTCCATCGTCGGCCACAGCATAGAAGCGGTAGCGGCCGGAGGTAAAGGTCACCTGGCGCACCCAGCGCGCGGAAAAGTTGTCGCTGGGCAAGCCGACGGCCGGCGCATCCGTGCCCCAGTTAAAGTTGACGCTCGGATCGTTGCGCACCAGCGCGGGCGTGCCGCTCAGGTCGCGGTTCTTCCAGTACTCACCCCTCCAGTCGGGGTAGGTAGGCGAAGAGATCTGCTCCCACCACACGTGCACACGGGCACTCCCGCTGTGCTCATAGTACTCGATCTTGATCTCGTGTGTCGCCTTGCTCATGTTCAGGTCGAGCGTCATGTCGCTCGCTTCCTGGTCGCGCCAGGCGTCGTACCGCAGTTGGCCATCGATCCACAGCCGGATGCCATCGTCTGCCAGGACGTGAAAGCGATAGAGGCTGTTCTCCAAGGGCACCTTGCGCGTCCAGCGAGCCGAGAAATTGTCGACCGGCAGGCTGGGCGAAGGCGATCCCTGGCCCCAGTCAAAGTTGACGTCGCGGTCGTTGCGCTTCAGCACGGGGTCGCCCGACAGGCTAGCGTTGTTCCAGTACTCGCCCTTCCACTCGGGAAAGACAGAGACCGCCGCCTTTTCCCACCAGACCCAGATGCGGGCGTTGCCGATCCGCTCATAGTACTCGATCCTGAGCGTATGAGTGCCCTGCGCCAGGACCTGATCTACCGTCAACTGCGCCGAATCGTGGTCGGTCCACGCGTCCAGGATCAGCTCGTTGTCGACCCACAGTCGAACGCCGTCGTCCACCAGGACGTGGAAGCGGTAGGTGCCGCCGTCAAAGTAGGCCCTGCGTGTCCAACGCGCCGAAAAGTTGTCGGCTCGGATCGTGCTGGATGGGCTGTTCTGCCCCCAGTCGAAGGCCAGGACCGGATCGGTGCGCACCAGCGCCGGATTCCCGCTCAGGTTGATGTTGTTCCAGTACTCGCCCTTCCACCCTGCAGTGGTGGGGGTGACGTCTTCCCACGCCAAGTGGGCCAAGGCCACGCCCCCGCGCTCATAGTACTCGACACGCAGCGTGTGGCTGCCCCCGGTCATGCGGCGCTCGGCCGTGAGCTGGCGGCGTCCACCATCGCGCCAGTCATCGATCACGAGCACACCATCTACGTAGACGCGGATCCCATCGTCGACCGTCGCTCGGAAGAGATAGGTCCCCGCGGTAAAGGTCGCCGTCCGCGTCCACCGCGCGGAAAAGTTGTCCGCCGAGATACCGGCTGCTGGTGAGCCGCTGCCCCACTCAAAGTCGATCGCCTTATCTGCGCGTACCAACGCCGGGGTGCCGCTCAGGCTGACGTTGTTCCAGTACTCGCCGCGCCAGTCGGGATAGGTGACTGTGGTACCCACCTTGTCCCAGCGCAGGCGGGCCACAGCCAGGCCGGATCGTTCATAGTATTCGACGCGCAGGGTGTGGCTCCCTGCGGTCACCTGCCGGTCTGCAGTCAGCTCGCGCTGCCCGCCATCACGCCAGGAGTCGATGATCAGCACGCTATCCAGGAAGACACGGATCCCATCGTCGACCGTCGCCCGAAAGCGATAGAGCCCTGCCTCAAGGGATACGGTCCGCGTCCAGCGGACAGAGAACCCATCGGCCGGGATCCCGGCTGCCGGTGCGCCGCTGCCCCAGTCAAAGTCGATCGCCGCGTCTTGGCGGGTCAGGGCCGGCCCACCGATCAGGTCGGTATTGCTATAGTACTCGCCGAACCAGGCCCCCGTCTGCAGGCTCGTCGATGCAGCCACGGCCGGAGCCTGTCCACCTAGCACGATGGCCAACACTGCTACTAGACCCAGTACATATTGTGTCCATTTGCTCGTCTTCATCTCGATCGTCTCCTCGAGGGTCCTCATCCCTCGATGCTATGTACGTCCAAATGCAAGCACCTCACCACTCCTCCTAGAAAGGAGAGGAGCGGTGGCTGCTTCGATGTTTGTTTCGCCACTTACGGCTATCCTGCTTATCGTGCCTCTACTATCATGACGCGTAACAAGGAACATTTGTTCCGCGATCCACGCGCTATCCCCGCCCGCTATGCCCCTCGACGGCGCCGATCCGCAGGATCGTCCACAAACAAGCGGGGCTGGGGCATCTGCCCTGTGCAGTAATACGACCGTGCTGCTTCCTGCGCCTTGTCGCGCAGCGCTTCTGCTGCCCAGGCCGCCTTGGCTGCGCTGACAGAACCATAGATCCTTTCCACGAGTGGGTACTGCTTCTTCCGCATGTCCTTTCTCTCCTCGATCTATGCCGTGCCGGTCATCTGGGCAGCGAGTGCGCCTCATGCCCACCCAGTGCCCGTACGAGCGCACGCTCAGTTGCTTTCCTCGCTCTCTTGGGGCAGTGCGAGGTAGGATTCGACGTATACCGCGCGGCCGCCGGTGGCCCAATAGCGATAGACGACGTTCTCTATTCCATGACGCTGGAGGTATCGATCCAGTTCCATCCTCTCTACCTCGATTGTATGATCGTTTCCGCCTGGCCGCATCGGGCGTTTGCACGAGATGTAT
>Ga0307425_1002630_pt1 | contig 10045 bp, 23 predicted proteins | sample SalMarWE160330MG_FD_202152 | JGI IMG/M metagenome (GOLD analysis project Ga0307425, IMG submission 202152) | Salt marsh sediment microbial communities from the Plum Island Ecosystem LTER, Massachusetts, United States - WE1603-30 | ecosystem: Environmental > Aquatic > Marine > Intertidal zone >...
CATGAAGGGACACATTTTTATGTTTAGTTCATCCAAGCGATTTAAGAAATGATCTAAATTGTCTTTATTTTTTTCCAATTTATTCAACCCCCACTTTTATTATTTTTAGAACCTTTGGATCAAGAATTTGTTCCAAGTCCAATTCATCTCTAATTAATTCTGAAAGTTTTTCTTCCAATTTTTTTCTAAGATCTTTATAGTGATCACTCCAGGAGATCCTGCAATAATTTTCAAAATCAAACAAGTAAGGCCTTAATAAGATATTCTGTTCCCAGTGAGTAAAATCATGTTTTAAGATGATTTTTTCAATCTTTTCAATTAATTCCTTGTTTTCTTTAAATGGAGTCAAGCACACTTCAGCTAATAAACTCCCAAAATGATCATCTTCGTGAATGAATGATCGTTCATACATTTCTATTAATCGCTTGAAGGTATACATCATGTTCTTTTTATGAACGTGCGTGCTTCCATTCTTTATAGCATCAATTAATTTATGACGTGTATCATTCATTGCATTTTCAATGATTTCACGTTTATCATATCTTTCATCAAAATTTATTCCGTAATGGAAAAAAGAATTGATCTCATGATAGAACTTCCATTTATCAAAATCCTTGTGTCTTAATTTTTCTTTTTCAAGTTTTATATCTTCAAATTTCAATTTATTTACCCTCCAATTTCTCTATTCTTCTATTTAATCTTGTTAATCTATCCTCAATTCTTTTGCATCTTTTTTTTAATTGAGTTTCTAATTCATTGAATTTGTTTGAAATATCATCAAGAAAGTTCATTATATTCTTTTCGTTAGTTATGGTCCATCCCCTCTATTTTTGAACGGTAATAATATGTTTTTATAATTTAATTGAGGAAGTTTCTCTTGAATAATTTCCTTAACTGTAGAATCTGAACCATCAGGTAGTCTTAATACTAATTCTTGCAGGAATTCCTTCTCAACCGTAGTAATACCAAATTCTACTGCAAGAAATCTATTTTTTAGATAATAGAATAAGGCCCGGTATACCTGTCTTTTATGATTATCTTGTTCAGGTAAATCATATGCAAACCTGAAAGCTAATTCCTTCACATCAACTAATAAAATAAACTCTATAATCCCAGTATTTTTATATTCTGTAAACCTGATACCTTCTAATCCAAATTTTTTTAAAATTTTCTTAATATCTTCTTGAGTTTTTGAAATTGAAACCTTGGTCCCATAATAATTTAATTTTCTATAATTTATCTCAGCCAATTTTTATCCTCCTCTTTTCTTTTCTTTTATTTCTGTTTTAAAATGGAGTTTCGCTTCATCACCCTTTTTAAAAATTCCCATTAAAATATGATCAATATCATTAAAATCAAAATCAAGAGATTCAAGAACCTCTTCGGGGGCTTCACCTTCTTCTACTTCAAAATGAATATCTGTTGAATAGACTGCAATATATTCCTTCTTTTTCTTTTCTCTTGTAGTTTTTTTACTTGAATTCCTGAGTCTCACGCGGATAAATTCATCAAGAGAGTCTTCAAATTCATTCCTTTTCTTGTATTCTTTATTATTTGTTAATCTTGTTTCCTCTTTCTTAACTGGATGCCAATGATCTACAAAAAGATCAATAATATTTCTATCTTCTGTCAATTAATTCCCTCCTTTTAATTTTTTATTGAGATATTCAATATCGTCCTGGATAATTTTAGATAAATTTAGGATATCACTTAACTTGGGTTCAATTTCCTCTGAACAAAGCAATTTAACATTATTATTGATTTGATCTATATACGTGAATATGGCTTTTCTAAGAAAATTAGTGAGGTTAAGGCTCTCTTTCTCAGCCATTTTTTCAATTATTTTTCTTTGTGAGGGAAAAACCCTAATTGTTATTGCTTCATTTCTTCTTTCTGCTTTAGACAATTTTATATCTCCTCCTTTGGTATTTTAATGATTTGCAATTTATTCGCGTCAATTTCTTTCAAGGCTTCTAGTTCTTTTTCAAGATTTTCTAATGATTTACCCTCTCGTTGAGCATCAATCTTGAATAACATTCTATTATGCCTTACATATTGACTCATTGCGATTTTAACTAAAGAAGTTCTATTTATGTCCATTATTCCGGCCAATTTATCCCATAACTCTAAGACTTCTTGTTTTACTTTAACTTCGACTCTTGGCGTTATTTCTCAACTCCATTTTTTATTCGTAGATCCGACATTTCCCGATTTTTAATTTCATTATCTTTTAAGCCAAGATATTCATTCCATCGGGTTATGAAACCCCAATGGTTTTTTGATTTAATTTTATTTAATTCCATGATTTTCTCTTGAAATTTTTCTATAGTATTAAAACCATCTAAAATTGCTTCTTGCAAGGTTAAGTTTTTAATTTGTTTTGGATACAATTCAGTTATTTTGACAGGATACAAGTCTTTTCTCGTCCCATCTTCATATTTGAATCGTAGCATAACAATTTCAGAAATTTCATAAGTAGGTATGAAATTTGTTCGAAACGTTTGCTTTTTTTCTCGTGAAAGAAGCTTATCTTCTAAAACAGTGAATAATATTGATTTCATTGATCCTCCCACCATGCTTTTCTCATTAATTTTTCTTTTACATAAAACCCTCTTTCTCGTAATTTTCTAATAAGGTTTAGCGTTTTCTTTAGTGAAGGTTCAGGTAGTCTACATTTTTTTGTATCATATCCAATATATATACGTTCAGGATTAATTGAAGTTATGAGAAATATGAAATTATCTAAATCAAAATCTATTATCGGTTCAATGGTGATAAACTTTCTATCATAAATGCGTTCAATAAAATCATTTGCTCTTAAAGGAGGTATTAATGCTTTAGATATAATTTTATAGTTATTTCCCCTATTGGTTTCTAATGTTATTCCTAATATCACGTTCTCAGGTAGATCCAAGTCCCAAAAGTATTTTGGGTCCTTGGTTTGAAAAAAGAAGGTTTTATGCGGTAATTTTTTAATTCTTTCCAAAATTAGATCCATCCGTTCTTTTTTACAAAATGAAATGTCCCCTGAAGATCCAACCCATATAAATTGGTCTCCAACCGTGTTAGGTAAGGATTGATTTAATCTTTCAGGATGGAAATGTGGTTTATAGTCATAACAATCCTGACATCCCCGAAAATTACCGTTTTTATCGATAGTTGGTTTCTGTCTTTTAGCTTGTCTCTGGAATGAAGATTTACAATAAATGCAGTCAAATTCACATCCTTTAAATACATTCCAAATGAATGCATCTTGATACATGTTCTTTTGTGGCATTAGTTCATGTCCCTCACTGCTAATTTTTTAAGCTTTTTTTCAAAATGTCCGGCTAAGGCATCAACTAATTTCCCAAGACGTTCTTCATTATTCTCAAGATTGTCCAATATATCTTGATATTCTTTCTCAGTTTTTTTAGTCAATTTTTTCAATCTTATCCAACTCCTTTCTTAATTCTAAACAAATTTTTTGAAATTTGCTCAATACTTCTTTAGGAAATGCTCGTCTCGTGCTCATTGTTTGGTGAAAGCTCCAAAAAACTCCTGTTTTGATATCAAGTACATTTTCTAAAATTTCGATGATACGTGATACGGATTTATTGGTATCACTGGTATCACTTGGTATCAATTTGGTATCACTCTGCTCTTGTTTGGATTCCTTAGGGTTTTCAGACGTTTTCTTGAGGGTATCATTGGTATCACTTGGTATCACTTCACCATTATTTGGTATCATTTTGGTATCACTCTGCTCTTGTTTGGATTCTTTAGGGTTTTCAGACGTTTTTTTATTGGTATCATCAGTATCACTTGGTATCACGTTATGAATCACCTTGATCCTTCTTCTTTTTCCATTAGGTGTAAAACAATTGGGATTACTACAGGTGATCAATTTCTTTTCCTTGACCTCACCTTTATAATCCGTTATTGTTCCACATTCAGGACAGGATACCTTAACGACCATTTCATTCACTTTTATTATATTCGGGGAGTTTTTGAAGAGAACTCCCATCAAACTCTCTTAATGCTGGTATTGGTGGAGTTATACCCGATAGGGGTATTACTTGATGGTGTTCCGAAATGAAACAACCGTTATCAGCAAGTTTCCAATGAAAAATAAAAAAAAATATTGATTATAATTAAATTACTTCATCTAGGCGTTTCTGAATTCCCGTTCCAACTTTTAAAACTAATGAAGATATTAGATTAAGATCTGATTTTTTATTCAACGTTCGTAAGGGATGATTCTCAAGTAATCCAGATATAATAATTTTTATATCTCCTGTAGTATCCCCGATAGTTACCTTTCTTGATTGAGTTGAAACTTTCTTCTTATTATCAAATTTACTATTGTCAACAATAGATTGAACATTAAGATCCTTTTTTATCGGTTCAAAACTCATCCTATATCTCCTCCAGAAGATCTTCATCCTCATCAAAATCTACTTCTTCAACTCGTGGGGCCAGAAAAGATACCAAGTCCCCACCTTCTAAGATGGAGAAATCCATTTTAAGAGGGTGATCTGATTTCAATGATATTTCAAGCTTTTCCGTTATGTTTGAAATTTTTAAAAAATTCTTGAGAAACGTTAGCGAATAAGCTGACATCTCAACCCCTGTTAGATCCTGTTCAATAAGATCATCTTTTTCAAGTTGATATTCCATTTCTCCGATTTGACCAGTTGAGCTAAAAATTAATCCGAAATTTTCATCACTTTTTACATTCAAAACTTCAGAATAGATTTCAGCATCTTTAATTGCCTCAATGATGATATCAGGAACAATCTTGAATCGGGTTGCGTAGTCAATATTTATTAGATTTTCAAAGGGAATATCTTCTATATCTAGCTCTAGTGTTGCCAAGCTAAAAGTCCGGGTTCGAGATGAATCATCTTTTTTCATTTGGATCTTGACCTTCCGGGAATCATCAGTATAACTAAGCGTCAATGCGTCATCATTATTACAACGTTTCAATATCCTATCAAGATCATCAAGATTAATACATATTGAAAACTTGCTTGAAGATTCGAATTCATCAAAGTCTCCTTTCTTGATGACTAATCGTAATAAACAAATTCGTGATGGGTCCATCGCTTCAATAATGAACTCGCTTTTCGTGATCGTTATCTTTGTTTCATCAATGATGGATGATAATGTTTCTATGATCGATTTCATGATTTTCGAGTTTTCCTTCTTGATCCTGAATGATTTAACCTTCTCTTTTTTATCCTCAATGGGTAATTCTGGCGGGGTTGTTTCTATATCTTCCATCATTTAAGCCTCCCTCAGTATTTTATATGTTTTAAATTCGGTAATTGGTTCATCATTCTCATCCTTGCTAGATACTGGGATTCTCACGAAATTTTTATCATCGAATTCTTCGATTTCAGGTGCGTTCACTTGCCATTTCTGCATGTTTCGAGCCAATTTTATTTCTTTTAAAAGAAAATCCCTAACAGCACATCGAATCAATTCAGATCTACTGGGATAAAGCCCTTTCTCACCTACTAGTTTTTTAATGGCTTTAATGTATGACTCTGGGACATTTACAGTACATATCTTAATCGAGATACACCTCTATGAGCATTTGATTAAAAATCTCTTCATTAAGGGAGAAAAATCTATTATATCCTTCTTTTTTGATAGTTAGCAGATCGGATTTTTTTTCAATTAAATCTTTCATTAAAATTGCCGCATAAGAATTACTCAGGCCTAATTTTATTGCAATGTCCTTTGGTGTCAAGGGATCGGGGGATTCCTTTAGATATGAAACTATGAGATTTAAATAGATATCTTTCGGAAATAACTTGTATAATGTCTCTGGTTTATCTGTTTGCTTCTGTTCATTAATGATATATCGTTTTGTTGAAGTCTTGTTTTTTTCATCATGGATGACGATTGGATCCTTTATTTTTTTCTCTGGTTCTTCAGGTGATTCTTCAATTAAATCTTCAAGTGGTTCTTCTTTTTCAATTGTATTTTCTGAATGATCGTGGTTTATAATGAAATTGAATGCGTCTTTTTCTAAGTCTTGATCCATTTTTAATTCTTCGTTCAAAAATTCGCGTAGTGCTATACGTATAGCTTCACTTCGACTGGGATAAATACCCTTTTCATTTAATGATTGGATTGCTCCTATATACTTTTCAGGTAAGTTTATTGTTATTATTCTCATTGTCATGTTTTTTTTCCTCCAGTTTTTTTTACCTCTCAATTATCTAAAATTCCATTCTTACTGGCCCGGCAAAAGAGGTTTTTACCGGATTACCAATAGCAATATAATTTATTGAATTTGGACTGATGGATCATTTTTATACGTGTTCAATACCAAATTTGAAACTACATTCGATACATGAGCATTTTTATTTAATTCTCGAATGAACAAATGGCTATTATCAAGCGATTTAAAATGACAAATCAACGTCACGGATCTCTCTCCTGTCGTATTGAGAATAGAGCAGATTTCAGGTATTGATCGGAGTTCTTTCAAAGTTTCATCAAGGATATATCCCTCAACCTCAAATTGGATCAAGAACATGAAATCATATCCTAACAATTTATTATTCAGATGCACGCCATATCCTTCAATTGGACCTCCATTCTCATGTTTTAAATCATTAATGCGATTATGGATCGTTCCAATTGATATATTTAGACTTTCTTGAATATCCCGGTAAGATGTTTTAGAATTTACTTGGAGAATTTTTAATATTTCCAAGTCAATTTCATCGATCTTTTTAGCCTTACTTGCCATCATTCATCCCTCCATTCTTTAATTTCCAATATCTTAGAGGTCTACCTTTGCTTCCATCATTCTTGGTAATTCTCTCTACAATACCATGTTTCTCAAGTTTCTTTAAATTATCATACACCGTGGTTCTAGGTTTTTTCAGGAGTTTCATTAATGAACCTTTTTCATAGTTTTGTCCCCGAATAAGCCCATTTGGATGTTTTTTTAAGGTCTCAACGATTAACCATTGAAGGACCGTTAAAAAGATATTATTATTTTTAGTTTTATATTGAATTATTTCACTAGTCATGGTCTATTCACTTCCTTTATATACTATTTTAATTTGATTATTATTTACTCCCAAGGCCTCTAAAACCTCTTGAAGCTCGTTTTGACCATTTACTTCAATTATTATTTTAACCAATTTGTTTTCCTCGCTTTTTGTTTTTTTTATATTTGGGATTATCCCTGTTGTAAAATCTTGATAGTTGATTCCAGGAGATCTCAAATCTATCATCGAGAGAATTTACTTTATATTCAATTTCATCCATTTTGGTTTTTTACCTCCATTAAAGGTTCTAATTGATCTTTATGCGGATAAACACTTGCGTGGAATGCACACAAATGAAACTCTTGATAAAAAGTCTTTACCTTAAACTTTGCGTCTAACTTATTTTTAATTGAACAGTGGTCACATTTAGGCATAATTTTTGAGTTCCTCTTGTAAATTTTTAATATGATTCTTAACGATAGTTATGTCTTTTGGATGGCTCTCTGGAGACGCGACTAGCAAAGAAAGAGCTTTTTCGTGTTTCTTTATCTTATCTTGTAGACATTTCCTCATCTGATAGTGTTTATCGATTTTCAAGATGATCCCTTTTGGAACTTTTATAAGTCCACATTTTGGACATTTGAAAAGTTCTCCCTCTTGATCCATGTCGGTCATGAAACATTTTGAGCATTTTCGGATTATCCAATCAGGATTAAAATCCCTCTCGAAGATAATATTTTTATTTTTTAATAATTGCTCTTGTTCCTCTCTCAAGATTTTTTTTGTAGTCTCAGATAATTTTATATCATAATTTCTCTTTCCAGTTTTAGTTAATGGTATTTTTAATCACTCCAATATTCTTTAATTTCTTTATCAATATCCAAATTCGGGAGTTTTTTGAGGAAATCAAGTAATCTTTTTTCGATCATCTCTTCATTATCAGGGAATTTCTTGTTCAAGTTAATCACATCCCTCACCGTTTTTTTTAATAAATCTTCAAACCTCCAGACCGATTGAGATTCTATAACTTGAACCATTAGATCTCCTCCCCTAAATTTATCATCTCCCGGAAGCGTTTCTCCCTAAAAACTACTATTTTTTCGTGTTTTTCTAAAATTTTCTTATTAAATTTAGACTGAAGTTTATCAACCTTTTTCAGGACCTTTTTCTCTTTTCTATGATAAAATTCTTTTAATAGCATCCTGAATCGTCTAATATAAGAATAAAGTTTTTTTGAATCGGTTATTTTTCGATTCCAGGTGTGGCCACAAGTTAAACATTTATTATTTTGATTATTTAACTTGAAACTTCTATTTTTCCTGCATTTAGGACATTGTAAATATAGTTCATTGTTAAATCCGCAAGTCTTACAAATTAAAATACCATTGACATTTCGTAATGTAGATCCACAACGACATAATCTAATAATAATTTCTTTAACAGGGTGATATCCTCGATTGAGAGATTTCAACCAATTAAAATGATTTTTCCAATCTTTTATCTTTTCTTGGAGCTCGAATCTTAAATCGATAACTTCTGTTTTAAGTTGAGTAAGGTTTTTTGCTTCACACATGATTTAATCCCCTTTAAATAAATGAGATTTCTTCCTCATCCAATTTTTTATTTTTTTTTATATAAGTATCTCTTACTGAATACCAAAAATCCATCCATGTTTCTATGAAGAATAGTCTCAGATTATAATCAAGATCCCGGGATAGTGCTGCTTGTTCTCTAGGTGAAAGTTGTTCTATTATTAATGTGATGAGATTAAATTCTACATCAACATCAGACTCTATTGATTCTATTTTTATCTTGTCCTTAATACTAATATTAATCTCATTTATATCTCTTAATTTTCTCATCTTTATTTTTCACTCCATTTAAAATTCTTTTTTAGGACCCAGGTCTCAACTATTAGTGTTGCTTCCTGGTCCTGTTTATATTCAAAATCGTTATGAATGGTGCTTTTAGGGATCCATCCCTCAGTCTCATTAAAAATAACCTGGTAAGCTTTATCGGTCTTACCTAATAATTTAACTTTAACCACTTCTGTTTCAACCGCATCTTTCCTGTGAATGTGATCTTCTTTTGTAATGGTTTTGATTTCTTCTTCTTGATCTCTTGATAACAAGACAATCAGGTCGAATTCAAAAATAAAGATTATTATGATAAATGAGATCCCCATAAAAACATCAGAGCCGTTTAGGATCACCACGACTAACATGAAAATACAGATGATCAGGTAAGTAATTAGAACGAGTAATAATAAAATATTATACTTGAGTTCATATTTTTTGTTGAAATCTTCACACATGATTTATACCTCCTCACTCCCTTCGTTTAATATATTTTCTACAGTAAAAGCCCTATAAAATTGATATTGAATAGAAATATGATCCAAATAAACATGGACAAAAATATTGAAAAGATGGTGATATTTTTGGGATTCTTTTCTAAATACTAAGAATAAGTATTCAGGTTCAAGCTCTTCAATTTTAAAACCAGCATTTTTAATTAATGAAAGAATTTTAAAATAAGGAAGCCCATCAATTTTCCGTTTACGCTCGCTTAAATATTTAAAACCCATTAATTAGGCCCCCCATTTGTTCATTTTTTTTAATGTTTAATTTCTCAAAATCATCAATGAAGAGTTCAAGATGATTTAAAATCCCACATACATTGTATCCTTTCTTTGTCAAGCTGATTTTTCGGGAATCATTAACTCTCTCGATTTTAATCAATCCTTTATTGATCAATTCTGCTTTGACTCGCATGAAAGAATTATAATAGCTAAATTTAAGCAATTCCTCATAAAACTCGTGCATGTCTGCTTCATGAGTTTTAAAAGATAGCAACACTTCATAGGTATCCAAAAACCCTTTTTTTTTGATTAGTTTTATCAAATTTTCAAATATCGTTTTCATTCACCCCATTTAAAATTCTTTTTTAATACCCAGGTCTCAACAATTAATGTAGCTTCCTGGTCCTGTTTATATTCAAATCTATTATGAATGGTGCTTTTAGGGATCCATCCCTCAGTCTCATTAAAA
>Ga0307425_1002631_pt1 | contig 10043 bp, 8 predicted proteins | sample SalMarWE160330MG_FD_202152 | JGI IMG/M metagenome (GOLD analysis project Ga0307425, IMG submission 202152) | Salt marsh sediment microbial communities from the Plum Island Ecosystem LTER, Massachusetts, United States - WE1603-30 | ecosystem: Environmental > Aquatic > Marine > Intertidal zone >...
GCCTTTTCTGCTTCCTGCAAAGCTGAAAACATAAAACGGTATTTGGTTTCGTCGAAGATCACAAAAATTATTTTAAAGGAAAATCTAAAATCTTCATCATTCATTCTTAATTGAGAAAGGAGTACGCCCGGTAGGATTCGAACCCACAACCCTCAGATCCGAAGTCTGATGCTCTATCCAGTTGAGCTACGGGCGCAATTTTATTTAGTAAAAATAAAGATGAGGAAACGTATTATCAATAAAAAAAGCCGCTTAATTAAGCGGCTTTAGTTTAACCTAGTTTCGACTATGTTTTAATTCAGGAAATCTTTTGGATAAGTTTTAAGGTTATGTCCGAATTTCAACTGCTCTTCCATTCTGCAGGACCAGACAAGCTGCCCGTTCCAGACAGTAATGTCTGGGCACCCATCGCACATACTTTGTCTTCCATCCTGCATAAAATCTACTGGCTGAATTATCATTACAGACTGATAATGGAGCCGCTTGAAAATATTCAATGGATTCTTATAAAATTTGAAGAAAGTTTTCCTCAACCTTTTATCCAACACTCCCATTAAGAGCATACTTTTTCCTTTTCTTGTCCATTTCGGTGCTGCATAGGCAAGATATTTATTATGGAAAAGGTGATAAAACATCTGAACCATTTCCATTCCTTTTCTACCAACGTAACCATAGATTTTTTTCTTTGTACCTAACCGACCGGTTAAAAGCCACTTGAATGAGTCTGGTTTTTCAGAACCATTCAGATATGCACAAGGATCAAAATCAGGATAATCCTTTCTTATCAACTCAACTACTTCAGGAGCTTTAATATCAGCACGTGTGACTGGGTCTTCATTATAAACTAGTTGACTCATGTCAATTTTCTGCGGACCAAGATAAAAATCATAGTCTTTATTGTTTACTGCGCGATAGAGAATGAACACCATTACATTAACAATATCAATATTTTTATGAGCCCATTTGACCATCTCAGGAATATATTTCATAGTATCTTCATAAACTGTAGAATTGAAAGCGCAGGAAATGTTTCCCTCATCAGCGAGCATTTTTGCATAGTTATATCTTAATTCGTTCAGTTCAAGTTCATTTTTATCTTTCCATTTAGGTCTGCCTTGCTTGCTATCTATGTGAAAAGTAAAACCAAAAACGCCGGCTTTTTTAAGTTCTTTAAGTAATTCTTTAGTCAAAGCCAATCCGTTAGTATTAATGATTGGTTTCATATTTCTTTTTTTTACTTCCTTAACGATTTCAATTATATCCGGGTGTGTAAGTGGATCACCCCCTGCAATCGAAACTCCATCTGCATTTCTTAATCTTACAAATACATCCAGATCAGCTTTTACCTCCTCAATTGTCTTATGTCCATCCTTTTCATTTAGTCTGTAACAGCCTTCACAGGATAAGTTGCACTTTGAAGTCGGCTCGAGCCACGATATAGAATTATCTGTTAGGTTCCAGGGAAGACGATAGTAATCGAGATGATTTAAAGAATTATTTGTCATTATTACTCCGGATAAAACTAATATTTATTTAGTTAAAAGTACAACAACAAAAATAATCTTATTTTCAACATTTGACAAAGCAAATTATGACATTTTGATTGGTAGTTTTTAACATATTAGAAGACTCAAATTTATTGCGTTATTTACATTTTTTGATATTGGTTTTCAACTTAAATGGTAGTCGGATATTATTTATATAGTTTCTGCTTTATTGCTTTAAGGGTGATTATTAACTACATTTATTATGAATTTAGAATTAAGGGCATAATATGAAATGGGTCCTTTACATATTTTCCTTCCTTCTGTCATTTCAAACTGCATTTTCACAGTCGCAGAAAGTCTTTGTACTTAATGCTGATTGTGCAATTCATCCCGCATGCGCTGATTATATTCATTCCGGTGTAGAAAAAGCAAAAAAAGAAAATGCTGAATGTCTGATAGTAAGGCTTAATACGCCCGGAGGTTTGTTAACTTCAACCCGCCAAATTGTAAAAGACTTTCTTGAATCGCCAATTCCAATAGTTGTATATGTTTCTCCTTCGGGTTCGCAGTCAGCTTCTGCAGGTGTGTTCATTACAATGGCTGCAAATATTGCAGCAATGGCACCCGGGACAAATATAGGTGCAGCACACCCGGTTTCAATGCAGGGGGCACAGGATTCTGTAATGATGGGAAAGGCCACTAACGATGCTGCCGCATTTATAAGAACTATCAGTGAGAAAAGAAAAAAAAATGTACAATGGGCAGAAGATGCTGTGCTAAAAAGTGTTTCAATTACTGAACGAGAAGCGTTGAAAAAAAATGTAATAGATTTAATTGCAAAGGACGTCGGAGACTTATTAGAAAAAATAAATGGAGAGCAAGTAGAAACAAGTCAGGGAATAAAAATTATTAATACTAAAAATGCAGAAGTAATATATATTGAAATGACACTCGCGGAGAGAATATTAAGCATACTGAGTGATCCAAATTTTGCATATATACTTTTAATGCTTGGCATTTATGGTTTGTTCTTCGAACTATATAATCCTGGTGCAATTTTACCCGGCGTGATTGGAGGTATTTGTTTAATTCTGGCATTTTATTCATTAAGTACACTTCCGGTTAATTATGCGGGATTAGCGCTGATTATTTTTGCTGTTGTTCTTTTTGTCCTTGAAATAAAAGTAGTAAGTCACGGAATCTTGTCTATTGGCGGAATAATTTCACTGTTGTTAGGTTCAATGATGCTTATTAAAGAAGAATCAGTTTTAGAAGCAATGGAGATTTCAATGAATATAATTATTCTTGTTGTAATATTGACGGCATTGTTTTTCCTTTTTGCAATTACGTTCGCTATAAAAGCACAAAGGAAAAAACCTGTTACAGGACCTGAGGGAATAGTTGGAGAAACTGGAATTGCATTTTCAAGTCTTAAACCTAATGGTGAAGTTAAAGTGCACGGAGAAATATGGAATGCAGAAAGCATAGATGGTGAAATAAAAAAAGGTGAAGAAATTTTAATTACCAAAATCACTAATCTCAAATTATTTGTAAAAAGAATAGATAAAAATTAATTTTTTTTGGAGGAAGCTATGCAGGATTTTCCGGTTTTTATTGGTGTTATTATTGCTTTTCTGGTTATCGTAATTGCCAGTGCTCTAAAAATATTACGCGAGTACGAAAGAGCAGTGATATTCAGGCTCGGAAGATTGATAGGTGCTAAAGGGCCGGGAATAATTTTCCTTATCCCGATTGTTGATAGAATGGTTAGGGTAAGTCTGAGAACCGTAGTAATGGACGTTCCCGAACAAGATGTTATTACCAAAGATAATGTTTCGCTAAAAGTAAATGCTGTTGTCTATTTTAGGGTTGTGCAGGCAGAGAAAGCTATTGTTGAAGTTGAAAATTTTCTTTTCGCAACTTCTCAGTTATCTCAAACAACTTTAAGAAGCGTGCTGGGGCAATCCCAACTTGATGAATTATTAGCAGAGAGAGAACGAATAAACCAAAAACTCCAGATGATTATTGATAGCCAGACCGAACCGTGGGGAATTAAAGTCTCAAATGTGGAAGTAAAACACGTCGATCTTCCACCAGAGATGCAGAGAGCAATGGCAAAACAAGCTGAAGCTGAACGGGAAAGAAGGGCAAAAGTAATTCACGCAGAAGGTGAATTCCAGGCAAGCAAAAAGTTAAAGGATGCGGCTGATATTATTGCGACCGAACCAATCGCTTTGCAGCTGAGATTTTTACAAACTTTAACAGAAGTTGCATCCGAGAAAAATTCAACAACTATTTTCCCTGTTCCTATTGATTTACTTACTCCATTTTTGAATAAAGGAAAGAAAAAAGATTCTTGATAAATTTAAATGTTATTTTGAAATCTTTTAAATAAGGGATTTGATTAGTAACTCGTTGATAAAATTAATTCAGGAGGATTAAGATGTTTAAACATCTGATAATTATAATTGTGCTATTAACCGCTTCTACAGTTAGCGCACAAAGTGATTTTGCTGTTGGTTTTAATGGCAGTATAAATTTTCCAACCGGACAGTTCGCAAATTTTAATACTGGTGGGGGAGGAGATGTTCACTTTTTATACCTTTTAGGTAATTCAACAATATTATCCTTTGCTGTTGGTTATAATGATTTTAGTCTGGATGTAGATCGATTCAACGAAAAGGCAAAGGAATTAGATATAAATGCCAAATTTGATGTGGATTCGAAATTTTCAATTATTCCAATCTTGCTCGGAGTTAAATGGTATTTTCTGCAATCAAAAAAGCAAAATATATATTTAATGCTTGAAGCTGGAATTTATAATTACCAATTTACATTTAAAGGGATGGCCTATTTAATTAATCCTGGAGGTAATGGCGTACCGATTGAATTACCAGAATTTGATGAGAAAGGAACAAAGACACTGCTTAGAATTTCTGCTGGTTATGTGTATTTCTTGGGCAAACACTGGTTCGTAGATGCATCAGTTAGCTACATTGTTTTAACAAATGCTTTTGCAGTTAACGAACCTGTCAACCCGGAAGATCCTGACGCAATCTACGGAGTAGTGGAAACATTAAACTATATCTCTGCTTTGGCAGGAATCAACTACCGTTTTTAATTTTATAACATGAGATATTTTGATTGCACTTTATAATCCAGAGTAATTTCCTTTAATACTTCAATTTGCCTAAAGAAAAACAAGCACCTCACAATATCCTTCTAGCTTTTTAAATATAAATCAAATTTGAATCCACTATGTTTGAATTAAAATCATTATTGAATAATTTTGATTTGAATTAAAAACATTTAAATAACTACTAAAGTAAAGAAATGACAAAAAATTGTACACTTCTAATCTTTATGATTTTCCTAAGTATTTCAACTTTTTCGCAAAGCCGTTTCAATGCAGGTGCTTCTTTTAACATAGGTTTCCCGATTGGGTCTTTCAATGAAGTAGCAAATACAGGGGTTGGTGGTTCCGCTATTGGAGAATATGCATTCAATCAAAAAATATCTGCTACAGTTTCAGTCTCATATCAAAATTACCCTGGTGATTTTCCTCTATACGCTTTACAAGGAAAAGTGATTAATGTCTCACTAAATTCTGTACCTGTTTTAATAGGAGTAAGATATTATTTTTTAAAGGAGTTATTTGGAATTCTTGAAGGGGGAGTTCATTTTTTTAGAGTTGATACTGATGTTTCAGACTTGTACAGCAATGAAGTATATTCGACAAAGTACAAGGCAAAATATGGGGACGGCATTGATGCTGGATACAGGTACGGGCTTGCTCAACAATCTGTGCTGGAATTTACAGGAATCTACCAATTTGTTAAGGATAATTTTAATTCATTTTCTCTTAAACTAGGCGTACTAATTTTACTTGACAATATTTAAGGCATATTAATGAAAGTAATTTTTCTGGGTTTGATACTGCTACTTACAATAAATATTTATCCACAAACTAACCGTGAGCAAGCTCTCACAAAGGGAGGATGGTCAGGGGGTTTGGCAGGTTGGGTTGGTTGGGAGAATTACGATGTTTCTGAATCCCTGGAAGGTATTTCTTCGAAATCGAAAGTTGATGGATTTAATTTTATTTTCAGTTCAAGGAATGGAAGTATTGTTGAAAAAAATGGAGTCTTCGGATTTGATTTCCAATGGCGGGAAAAAACGAGTACTACCAAACCGGATCCAAATCCTGATAATACAAGTGAATATAAAAAAGACAAAGAATGGTTTATAGGACTTTGGGCAAGATATTATATTCCGATGGCTGGTAATTTCGCAATGTTTCTGGAAGGCTCAGGGGGTTATGCTGTTTATAACCAGGTAAATGAAACACAGAGTAATCTGGAGTATTCAACAGGTAAAGCTGAAGCCTATGCCAACGGTTTTGCCTATAATGCAGGAATCGGATTCTCGAATTTTGTTTCTCCAAACGTGGCCTTTGAAATTACAGGCAGATGGGAAGGGGGAAGTTTAAATGGAAATAAGGAAAATTATGATGCAACAAAAAATGAATTAAACGTGAAGCTTGGAAATATTTTTATCCTTTTTGGGTTTCAGATTTTTTTAAAATAATACCGATGTAAGTAAAGGAGACCACCTACTAGCAGTCTCCTTTTATCACCCCTCACCACTTTATGTACCACACTAAGCCAGTGTGGTTATTTAAACATCTTTTCAATTTCAGATCTTGATTTTCGAATACTTGAAATTGAAACAATGATAAATAATATGAGTCCTGCTAGAATGACCCCCAATAATAAATAAGCTGCCATAACATCCCTCTAATTTTTAATCAGAAAGTTCAACCATTATGCCATTTTACTTTTAATAATTGGATTTATAATAGAGTTTAATTCTAGCTTAAAAAAAAGGATATGTATCTTATTGGATTCCAAAATGAGAAATGTATCAAAAAATACTTTTGAATATTGTTGTTTTGCTGGCGGAATGAAATAGGTTTAATTTTTATTCAGAATTAAAGGTATACCGTTAAGAAGATAGATTCGACCTGAATTTTCGTTTATCCAATTGAGAGGTTTTACGTTACCTGTATTTTTTTCTTTTACATTTATCCGTATAACATTTGGTCTTTCCTGAAGATTAATTACAGAATCACAAAATTCTTCGGGTGATAGGCAATGCGAATCATCTAATACTACATCAAGAATTTTTTGACGGTTTATAATAATGTTCCGGGCCTGGATCTGATTAATAAGAGATACTTTATATGTTACTGTTACTTCAAAATTTCTCATATCTAAAATTAGTATTAGAACAAATTATTTTAATAATACCATCTTTCTCATTTGAATATAATTTTCTATAGTAATTTTATAAAAATATATCCCGCTTGTCAAGGTGCTTGCATCAAATTCAAAGCTATGAACTCCTGCCTGAAATAATTCATCCACTGCTGTAAATAATTCATTTCCAAGTAAATCGTAAATTTTTAGATTCACTTTGCCATTCTTGGGCTGCTGCCAGCTTATCGTTGTTGTCGGGTTGAACGGATTGGGATAATTCTGATAGAGATTAAATTTTTCTGGAAAATTATCTTTGTCAACATAGCTTGCTTGTTCTACCTCGATATAACAAGATTTTGTCAGAGAGTCGCTGCCCAATGAATTCGTAGCAACTAATGTCACTTCATAAATGCCTGGGGAAGTATAAACTATATTTTCAGGATTTTGATCTGTTGATGAGCTGGGTAAAGCACCGGGAAAAGACCATAACCAGGATGTGGGTTGATAAGAAGATTGGTCAAAAAAATTGATGCTTGAACCTTGAGCAATAAATGTTGTGTCTGCATAAAAGTCAGCAACAGGTTTATATGCTTGATTCGATTTGTAGGCGTTTATTAGTGTACCTGCTCCTGCAATGACCATCACTCCTTCTTTTCCAAGGGATGCACCGCAGTAGTAGTTATAAGGCACAGCTAATTCCCAGATTAATGTTTGAAGATTCGAACTGAAGCAATAATATTTTCCACCACCCGCTTCGGAATTACAGACGATTACTTTTCCTTCAGCATCTACTGTAATTTTATTAAGAAAACCTGCTGTTAATGTTATCTGAGACGAATCGATTACTGATCCATCAATCGCATTTAATTTTCTAACTTTGTTTCCATCGATTAAATAAACATTACTGTAAAGATCTGAAGCAAGGTAACCCATTATGCTTGATATTGGAGTGTAGGTCCATTTAATATTTATAGCGCTTCCATTATCTTCAAGTGCGTAAAGTAACCCCCCGTCCCGGGCTATATAAATTGTTCCATCTGAACCAATTGTTAATGGAATTTCCTGATCACCATCACCGGGTAGAGAAACCGTTTCATATTTAAAATTTCCGGTTTCTGCATCAAGCGCAAATACTGTTTTGGGAGAAGTTATTCCACCTTTCCAATGATAATAGGTGTCCCCATACATTGCATAACCAGCGTCGGGACCAACAGGAACAATATAATTATACTGCCATATTGTTTGTCCGGTGAATTTATCTAACCTTCTTCCCATTACAATTGGATCACCATTACAGGCAAAAAGAATCCCGCTTTTTCCTCCAAACATATATTCAGAAGTGACCCATAAAACTGAACCATCCTCAGGATTAAAGGCATAAAGTGAATCTGTTTTATAATCATGAGCGTAGACAGCAAATTCATTAAAACCAACAGAATACATAATGGATGAATCTGAAATTTGTTGATCCCAAAGCAAAGAGCCATCTACTAAACTCCTGCACTCAACTTTTCCTGTATAGTTGGGACTAAAGACAACTCTCGTGTTAACAAATTTATTCCCATAAGTATAAACAGAATTTCCAATAACGGAAGAGCTGCTGCTGACTGTCCAGAATGGGGAAGATACGTCGTTTGGAGCTGTCATTTCCGTTAATCCGTTTCTTTGATTGTTTCCACCAACTGTTGGCCAGTTTTGGGCAAAAGAGATTAAGGATATTGAGATTGTGAAGAATGAGATCGTAAGCAATTGTTTCATTTTATGCCCTGAATTAAAAATGATTTAATTAGCTCTCAGCCAAAATATTAAATGATTTGGAGAAAGTGAAGAGTTATAAATACCAGCAACTTTGAGTAAATATAAATTATCAAATATCTTGAAATCTTAGCATAATATATCATCGGGTTAAGTCACTCACCATTCATCAATTTTTAGGTAAAGAATAACTTTTTCACTTGGCTAAGCTGAATTATTAAATTAAATTCGCATATCAAAAAGTCAAACCAAATCATTCCAATAAAATATGGGAGTTAATTGTGTGTAGATTTAATCCATTATTATTACTTGGATTTTTTTCTGTACTTTTATCTTGTATGAATGCTCAGGAAAAAATTCTGCCATATCCTATTTATCAGCATAAGCTGGCGAATGGACTCAATGTAGTTACCGTACCATTTGATAGTCCGGGACTTTCTGCATTTTATATTGTAGTTCGGGTCGGTTCAAGAAACGAAATTGAAGACGGCGTTACCGGCTTTGCACATTTTTTTGAACATATGATGTTCAGAGGAACTGATAAATATCCTCGCGAAGAGTATAACAAAGTACTTAAGATGACAGGTGCTGGAGCAAATGCAAATACATCTTTAGACAGAACAATTTATCATATGACGGGAAATGCAGATTACCTTGAAAAAATGTTTGAAGTTGAAGCTGATAGATTTATGAATTTGCATTATTCAGAACACGACTTTAAGACCGAGGCTGGAGCCGTAAAGGGAGAGTATACTAAAAATTATGCAAGTCCATACCAGCAGATGTATGAAAACCTGCTGAATACTGCTTTTGATGTTCACACATACAAGCACACTACAATGGGCTTTTTCAAAGACATAGTTGATATGCCTAATCAATATGAATATTCACTTAAGTTTTTTAAGAGATTTTACAGGCCGGAGTATTCTACAATTATTGTTGTGGGAGATGTTACCATTGAAAAGGTAAATGAGCTTGCTGAAAAATATTTTGGTAAATGGGAAAAAGGAGATTATTCTGTTGAAATTCCTGTTGAACCAGAACAGAAGGAAGAAAGAAGTTTTCATTTGCAGAATGGATCAATACCGCCATATTTGAGTATGAACTATAAAGGTCCTGCTTTCAGCGATAAAAAAATGGATATGCCCGCTCTTGATGTTTTGAATACAATTCTTTTTTCACAGAATTCTAGTCTTTATAAAAAACTTGTGGTAGAAGAACAAAAACTTAGATTTCTAGGTGGTGGTGCAATGGACTCCCGTGATCCATACCTTATAACCATTCAGGCTTCATTCATCAACAAAGATGATTTCCAATATGTCAGAGATGAAATAACAAAAGCTATTGATGATATTAAAAAGAACGGAGTTGATCAAAAGCTGCTAGATGAAACTAAATCAAATTTAAAATACAGCTATGCGATGAGCATAGACAATCCGGATGCAATTGCAAACTCAATCAGTCACTATATTTATCTTACAGGAGATCCTGAATCTTTAAACAGGTTGTATGCTTTGTACGATAAAGTAACAGTTGATGACAT
>Ga0307425_1002632_pt1 | contig 10042 bp, 7 predicted proteins | sample SalMarWE160330MG_FD_202152 | JGI IMG/M metagenome (GOLD analysis project Ga0307425, IMG submission 202152) | Salt marsh sediment microbial communities from the Plum Island Ecosystem LTER, Massachusetts, United States - WE1603-30 | ecosystem: Environmental > Aquatic > Marine > Intertidal zone >...
CAATGAATTCAGGTATAGTATAAACTCCGCTTCTCCAATAGTGCCTTACGAAGAACCATGCCGCAACTATGCAGGGAATGGCACAAGCCGGCAGCCAATCGTAATTCAGCCACGTCAAACCGGTCGCAGCGACTACTCCGGTCACACCTATATAGGTCTCCGGCCCTATGTCCGTCGCCTGTAAAGAGCAGGCGGCAATCCACCAGGGCATTTTCTTGCCGGCAAGAAAAAAATCCTCCTGCGATTTTACATATCTGGTCAGGTACGCTCCCAATCCCAGAACGATGACAAAATAACCTATGATTATTGCGATATCCGGCCATGCAAGCATCCGTACACCTCAGATAGATTTTCGATTGTTAAATCGTCAATTGACTATAGGCCACTGCCATTTCCGTCTCTTGGATTCCTACAGTAACATCACCATCTTACCAGAGACGCGATCTGCTATCATTCTACATGTATATGTTGCTATTTTCTATGGTATCTTACAGAATATACATAAGCAATCAAGAGCAATTGCTCCGGTTCTCTCCAACAAACCGCATCCCAGATGTCGCCGGTCAGGCCGCTTTAGTCTGGAATCGCTTGATCAACCTTGGTGTTGTCCTTGCCCCGAACAAAAGATGGTCATATACTCTTAACTGTTCGAATATCGGTCATAACTCTCTCGAAACGAATTGAACATAATAAACTAAGAAGATATGATAGGCCGTATACGGCAAGCTGAATTTAAATCTGGTATGCCCACATGGGTTAATTGAAGGAGATATACCTTATGACTGTGAATTTATCTCGAAGAAAAATGATACAGGTAGCAGGGGCAGCGGCCTTGGCCCCTTACATGGTGTCAGCGCAACCGGCTCTGAAGCAGTGGCCGATTGTCGAAGGTACGAATACACCAAAGCTTTGTCTTGGTTTGGGAGATGGCGGGCGGACCTCTGAAGGCCAGCAAAACGATGGCATCCGGCGAATCAAGCAGCTCGGCGTGGGCTACGTGTTGAGCGGAGGGTCTCGCATTCCCTGGCAGGAGGCCGACCTGCGCGCCCGTATCGAGCGTCTTAAAACCGAAGGCTTGACTTTGTACAACCTGATGATCGGGGGTTTCCGAAACACCATTTACGGCAGGCCAGGTCGGGACGAAGAGATCGAGAAGGTCATTCAGTCCATACGCGCAGCCGGTAAGGCCGGTCTGCCGGTGATCGAGTACAACTTCTACGCCCACCGCGCCATGGAGGGCTACTACGAGCAGGTCGGAAGAGCCGGCGCCGGATACACTGCATTCGATTACGACCGCATGAAAGACCTGCCGCCCCTTGAGCGGGAGGGCGCCCACAGTCTGGACGAGATGTGGGCGAACATCACCTACTTTCTTAAGGCGGTGGTGCCGGTGGCCGAGGAGTCAGGGATCCGGCTGGCCCTGCATCCCAATGATCCTCCGGCGCCGCTGAGCCGGGGATCCGGACAGATCATGGGGACGCTGGAAGGCTGGAAGCGGCTCATAGAGGTCGTCCCGAGCCCGTCGAACGGTATCACGTTCGACTGTGGTGTCACAAAGGAAATGGGCGAAGACCCGGTGGAGGTCTGTCGTTACTTCGCCAGCAGGAAACGGATTAACCACATGCACTTTCGCAATGTACGCGTGGAAAAGCCCTACGAGAAATACGCGGAGGTGTTCCCGGACGAAGGCGAAGTGGACATGTTCGGCGTCATGAAAGAACTCGTGCGGCAGAAGTACAACGGGACAATCTATCCTGAACATCCGCGGGCGTTGGATTATGACCGGCAGCAGCCTGGTTTCGGCAGAGGTTATCCTGGTGGCGGCGGGTATGCAGGCATCGCATACAACGTAGCGTATGCAAAGGCCATGTTGCAGGCAGCCTTGGCATCTTGAGCGTCGCTTGCGGTAGCATCAGTGACACCTCGGTAGTCCGTGGCCGAATTGAGGAACCATGCGTCTTTCATTCGGGTGTCAACACCCTGTCAAGGCAAAGAGATTGAGGGCTTGAGTCTCCCACACAAACCGCCTCCCGGCTGTCGCGGATTAGTGTAGGGTGGTTGGGGGGTCGTTACTTTCGTATCACTCTTATCGAGTTATTATGATTTTGCGTCAATGATCTTATGTATCTCTTCGTTGCTGATATAGGCACCCTGCAATCTTATCCCGTCACGGAAGGCGGGGCAGATACAGATCAGGTCTCCTTTTCCGGTGAGGCTTTCGGCGTCTGTGGTATCCAGAATGATCTTTGAATCGACCTGGGAAGAAACGGTCAAGGCATTGCGGCCGGGAATATTGGTCTTAAGAAGGACATCCACCGATGGCCGTTGGCTTGCCATGACCAGGTGAATACCGCTGGCACGGGCCTTTTGAGCAAGACGGATGATAGCATCTTCAAAGCCCTCCTCATTTTGCATTAGTAGATCGGCAAACTCATTGACCACTACAACAATATATAGTCGCCGAAGCTGCGGTTTTACGCCGGCGTTATATTGCCGGATGCTGGAAACACTGGCATGCTCCAACAATTCATAACCTGCCTCCATTTCTGAAACAAGCGCCTCGAAAATGGGAGGGACTTTTTCAAAGTCGGTAATAATATCACAGGCACAAAAGAGTGATGAGGAAAATATGCCAAATTCCACCCTCTTGGGATCAATAAGTACCAGCCGCACTTCATCTGGAGTAAGGTGATACATAATTGACGCAATAAGAGTTTTGATGTAGGTGCTACAGAGGCACAATATCAAGGAATTCAAGCCATGCATTGAAAACGATAATGATAAAATATTTCTTTAAAATGTTCATTTTTCGGCTAAAACCTCATGTTTGTATTCGGTAGATTTAAGCAAAATCAGTATCTATAGTGACATTTTAAAGACATGATGTCCCCTTTATAAATCGTGGTGTTTTTCAGCTCTTGAAAAAGGTGACTTTTCGAAGAATTCTGGCGTTTTACAACTTGTGAAAATGGAGCTGCTTTAGGAAGTATGGATTCAGCACGTTGCTTATATTCAACAGCCTTGGTGGGATTAACTTAAGGGATTCCTATGAAGGTTATTGATACATAAGAGCATCTTGAAGTTCTTCGTAAAGTACAGAACTTGTCATTATTTTTTAATCTGGTATATTGTTTTATTGAAGGTATGATCGATTCATCTAAATTTGGAGACTGCGAATGACATTCAAGCAGAGGTTCTGCCGTCCACCTGTTGTTTTCACTGTATCAGCCATGAGTTTGCTTTTTGCCGTGACCTGCAATTTACAGGCGGTACAGAGTCCAACAATTTCATTAGTCACGGACATGAAGATGGGGCCTGCTGCGCAACATGGAGTGAGTAAAGTAAGATTGGCACTTCGGGCAAAAGGTATAAATATTGAACAAACGACGTCACTCGAAACAGCAAGCGGTGATCTGCTGCTGGCCTTGGGCCTTCCCCGTGAGGCCGGGCCTATCGCTACATTACATAGCAGCCTTGACATTCCAAAGCCTGTAGAGGCTGAATCGCTGGTTATACGTCACGTGAGGTGGTCCGGCAAAAAGGTGCTTCTGGTCAGCGGGGCCGATGACCGTGGTCTGATGTATGCCCTGCTTGACGTTGCAGACCGGATCGGCTGGGCCGAGGATCCGAAGAATCCGCTTAGCGAGGTTCGTGACATAGAGGAGAAGCCGGCAGTGGCCGAACGGGCGCTTTCGATATACACGATGCATCAGGGAAACTTCGAGAGCTATTTCTACGATGAAACCTACTGGGCAAGATATCTTGATATGTTGGCGAAGAATCGTTTTAACACATTCGCATTGCTCTTCGGCTACGAAAACTGGGGATATTTCTCGCCGCCTTATCCTTATTTCTTCGACCTCGAAGAGTTTCCTGATGTTAAGGTTATTGGGATCACCGAAGATAAGCAGCACAAAAATCTGAAAGCACTTAACAGAATCATCGATATGACACACGAGCGCGGCATGGATTTCACTTTGGGAATCTGGGACCACATTTATCGCGGCGGTGTGCAGGGCCCGAAGGATCGTGCTGGAAAACCGACCGAAGGGATAGTATGGGGCTTGACCGAGGATAATTTGACTGCTTATACGGGACTCGCGTTGACAAAATTTCTCAAGATCGTGCCGGATCTGGATGCGATTCAGTTTCGCATGCACGGCGAGTCCGGGCTCAAAAGAAACGAGATGGGCGGTTTCTGGGAAAACATCTACCGTGTGATGAACGAGCATGCTCCTAACGTTCGCTTCGATGCACGCGCGAAGAACTTCCCCGATTCACTGATCGACAAAGCCGTCGAGATGAATGTTAACATGAGGATATGCACGAAGTACTGGATGGAGCAGATGGGGCTTCCGTTTCATCCGACGCACATCCATCCGGACAATCAGCATGACAGGCGACATGGCTACGCGGACCTGCTGCGATACCCGCAGAGATACAAAATTCACTGGCGTCTGTGGACTGGGGGAACCACGCGGGTATTACTTTGGGGAGACCCCGAATACGTTCGGCGATTCGCTGAGAGCACGCACCTCTATGACGGCGAGGGTTTTGAGGTAACCGAACCGATGGCGACAAAAATGCAGGACCATCCTCATGAGATGGAGCCTTTCGAATTGCTCAAGCCTGAGTATCGGTATTTCGACTGGGAATTCGAACGGTACTGGCATTTCTTCCAGGTTTTCGGCCGTGTAGGTTTTAATCCCAAGACGCCCGAGGAAGTCTGGATACGGGAGTTTCAAAAACGATTTGGCAAAGAGGCGGGGCTATATGTCCAGCAAGCCCTTAATCGTGCAAGCAAGATTCTGCCGCGCATCGTGGCGTATACGTATCCCTACGACATGTTCCCTACAACCCGGGGATGGGTGGGTAAGCAGCGGATGAAGGACCTGCCCGAATATGCCAAAGCTTTTCCGAGTGACACACAGCAGTTCCTGAGCATAGAAGACGCTGCAAAAAATCGAATGGATGGAATTGATTCTGCTCAATTTTCACCTGAACAGTCAAGTCGATGGTTTGCCCGCATCTCGAAAGATGTTCTTAGCCTCGTCGAGCAGGCCGAACAGAAGATCGGCAAGCACAGAAACAAGGAGTTCGATTCCACAATCGTGGATATGAAGATATTGGCTTATATTGCGCTTTATCACTCCCACAGGGCCAAGGCGGGTTTCAGCTATGCGTTGTTCAAACATAGCGGCGATATCAACGCTCTCGACGACGCCATTGAGCTGGAAAACGAGGCAATCGGGGCGTGGGGCAAGCTGGTAGAGTCGGCGGGAGATATCTACAACGAAAATCTAATAATGGGGCGAGCGAGCGCCAACCTGACCGGCCATTGGCGCGACGAATTGCCCAAATTGAACGCGGGACTGGACAAACTTCGTGAGCAGAGGATAAATTTCAAGCCGAGCGTTACTGAGAGCAAAATCACGATTGCGCACGTGCCGATTCGTAAGGCGCAACCCGGTAGGAAATTGACTATTCGTGCCACGGCAAGTGCAAGGGAAGCTGTGAACGGTGCGAGAGTTGGCTACCGCAGCAGACAAGGCGATTATGTATGGGTAGATATGAAGCAAACCGAGCCTTCTGTTTATAGCGCGACCATTAAAGCCAAAGATGTCACGGCTGGATTGAGCTACCTGATCGAGGCAGGCGACAGAGGCAAACACGTGAGAACCGAGCCGATTGCCGTAACCGTTACAGTCGATAACAAGGCACCTCAGGTCAAACACGGGCACGTGACGCGCGCCCCGGTGGGCAAGCCACTGACGATCACGGCTCAGGTCAGTGACGCCGCTGGTGTTAAGTGGGTACGTTTGCGCTATCGCAGTGTGACTCAGTTCCAGGACTACAAGACATTGGAGATGACGGCGTCGGGCGCAGGTGATGAATACAAAGCAATCGTTCCGGGCCGGGACATAGATGCGAAGTGGGACTTCATGTACCTGATTGAGGTCATGGATAATAACGGCAACGGAGCGATTTATCCGGATATGGAAACGGAAACACCTTATATTGTGGTCAAACTGGACCGGTAGGAGGTCAAAATGAAAGATCACGAGTTCAAGATTATCCGAAGCTGTGGCGTATTCTTGCTGTTGATTACATCCTGGGCATGGGGTAACCGGAGAACCACAACAACTCTTACCGAGAATTGGCATATTAGGCAACTCGATACGGACAAACCCGACGTTGCTGCGCTGACTCGTTCGGCGGCTTCACCTGATCAGACGTGGTTGTCCGCCCGGATGCCGGCCCAGGTGCATGAGATTCTTCTGCAACATGGAAAAATCCCCGATCCGCACATTAGCAAGAATGCGGCCGACTCTGCATGGGTGGGCGAGAAAGACTGGGTCTATTCCTGTGTGTTCCGAAGCCCTTCCGGCGACGAAGGGCCTGTCTTTCTGCGCTTTGATGGGCTGGATACACTGGCGACGGTCTATCTAAATGGAATCAAGATCGCCGATTTCAACAACATGTTCAGGCGGTATAAAGTTGATGTACGAGAGCAGCTTTCGCCCGCAGAGCGAGACAACGTTCTGTTGATTATCTTCTCGTCCCCGCTGCGGTGTTCGAAGATAATTTCTTCGACATGGTGCCTGGACAGAAGCGGACAATTACAGTGATAAACCCGGCGGGTGGCCGCACCGTGACTATTGCCGCCCTCAATGCAAAGCTTGTGCGAGTGGAGATAGACTAAGGTGGAAAGGAGAGAAAGAAAATGTCAGAAGGTAACAAAGTCAATCGCAGACGATTTCTCGCGGCAGCCGGTGCGGGGGCTGTCGGAGGCCTGTCGTATCCGGCCTCCGCTCAGAGTACCCTGAAAATCCGCAGGCAGGCGGAAATTCCATATAAGCCAGATGTACTCGTTGTCGGCGGCGGCCCGGCGGGAATCGGCGCTGCGCTCGGGGCAGCATCAACCGGCGCCAACACGTTGCTGATCGAGCACTATGCGTTTTTCGGGGGAGTAGCCGCGTGGTGCCTGGGGATGCCGATCAACCAGATGCGCCCGGGCAGTAAACCGCGATCGAAACTGCACGAACTGCTTCTTTCGAAGCTTCGGGCTTACGGCGACCAGGCAGTTAGGGTCGGCGAGCATCAGTTATGGTGTAACGTTGATTATCTGAAGGTCGCGGTGCTCGATGCGCTTGACGAGGTTGGCTGCAAGTACATGGTCCACACGCGGGCTATTGACGCTGTTGTGGAAGGCGATCGCATTACAGGTATCATGGTGGCGACAAAGCGCGGTCCGGCGGTGATTCGTGCCAAGGCGATTGTAGATTGCACGGGCGACGCGGACGTGGCATATTACGCCGGGGCCGAGACGATGAAAGAAATCGGCTCACTGTCTCCAATGACGCTCTGTCTGAATTTAACTAACGTCACCCAGGAACAGGTACGCAAGGCAAACATACGGGACATTGCGCTTAAGGCGAAGAAGAAGTATCCGCTAATTCCGGACGGATGGGAACTCGGTATAGTCTCGAACAGCAACAGCTTTTACATAAATCACGCCGGGACGAAAAACCTGGGCCAGTTCGATGCTACTGATCCGGTCGAGCGTACTCAGGCTGAGTGCCAGAGCCGAAGGCAGGTCCTCCAGATGACCTTGGCGATGCGTGAATTTGGTGGCGAGGAGTTGAAAGACATCGAACTGATTGGAACCGGCACACAAATGGGTATTCGCGAAACACGCCGCGTTAAGGGGCCGTATGTCTTGACCGAACAAGACGCACAGGAAGGACGCAAGTTCGACGACGTTATCGCCTGGCGGAGTGGATTTCTGGACATAGGATTCGTGCGACTTTCAAAAATGAAGATTCACGATGTCCCCTACCGTGCGATACTGCCTGTAAAGTTGGACGGCTTGCTGATGGCTGGAAGGTGTATTTCGGCGACTCATGTTGCCGCCTCGGCGGGAAAGAGTATGGGCAACTGCGTAGCAACCGGTCACGCGGCGGGACTGGCGGCGGCAATCTCGACAAAGAAACGGTGTTTGCCTCGGGAGTTGAAAGTCGGCCAATTACAGGATGCGTTGCGGGCAGACGGTGTGGACTTGAACCGCGGCGGTGAAAGTCAGGATGAACTGGATAACCAGGGATAGAATTCATTGGGGCAACTATTGAAAGGGTAATGTTATAATTATATTTGTCTGTCCGGGAAAGTAGTAAACTATTCCTTTAATGTCGCTGTGATACCGGATTGGCTTTAGTCCGGTCCGAATGATTGAGGAGATTTGCACATGTCAGGTAAAAGGGCATTTACTTTAATTGAATTGCTGGTAGTAATCGCTATCATTGCGCTGCTGCTGGCGATTCTTATGCCGAGTTTGCGCAGGGCCCGGGACCAGGCCAAGGGTGTTACATGCCGTAACAATCTCAAACAAATCGGCTTGGCGTTCACCCTGTATACCGACGATAACGAAGGCAAATTTCCTCGAAATGGTGGTATTTGGATTGTCAAGTTCCTGCCCTATATCGGCGGTCAGGGAGACGAAGACCAGGACTACCGGGAAATGGGTATCTACAACTGCCCCATGTATCCAAACAAGGATCAAACGCTTGATTATGTGATAAACTCGTGGAAGGACGGTGTCACAGAGTACATCGGTTACACGCCTGTCAGTGATTTTCAAAGGCCCTCATCGAAGATTTTTCTGGCCGACAATGAGGATGGGTCCTGGCGTCCGATCATCAAAGACTAAGCGGCAGGGGTGAGTTCGATGTATGGAGACCTCAGCACCTGCCGGACGGTGCCGATGGAGAACGGCGAGTTGCCAGAGCCCGTCACCGCGACGGCTGCAACGTAGCATTCATGGACGGCGGCTCCGGCTGGGTTCAGGCTGAAAAAATGACTGAGCATATGTGGGAGCCTGAATAACCGGACTTCCGCAAATAAGTCTGATAAGCTTGTTTGAGTTGTTCGCGATGTTGTCGTCCCTGCACACAACAATCTGCTTCTTAAGCAACGCAGTCAACCAGAAAGTGGTTATCGTGTCCCGGTACAACAATGTCGGCCATGGCCGCGAGCTTGTCCATCGTCCGGGCAGAAAGCTCGAAATCCACGGCATTGTAATATCCACGCCGCTCGCGGAAAAAGTCTCGCGTTGCCACTGAATCGCCGGCAACAACAATGGACAAACCATCGCAGTCGAAGTGCAGACTATGATGTGTGTCGGTATGACCCGGCGTGGGAATCATATCGATACTATCGAGAAGGCGATCCGCAGCACCTTCTACAAGACACGGCAGTGTGCCGGATTTGTTGATAATTTCGGCAACCGCCGGCGCCGCCAGCCACTTGGAGTCCGGAAAATGAGCGATACCGGCAAGATGATCTCCGTGCTGGTGCGTTACGAAGATCGCAGTTATATCACGAGGTTTTATGCCTGTACGCCGGTCCAATTCCCTGGCCATGTCAGCACCGTCGGCCAGAGAAGGGTCAACCAGCACACGAAAATCTTTGCCTGTGATCAGTGTGCACGTACAGATGGCAGCCCGAACACCCCTGGCATCACTTTCGCCCCAGTAGCGGTTGCGTGAAAGATTACCTATTGTAATAACATCCCAGCGTTTGACGTTCGAGTCATTCCGTCCCTTCCACTTATGCCGCATGGTAATGGTGGACTGCCCGCCCAAACAACTCGCCGTTGCCGCTGCGGTAGCGAGCATCGCGCCACCTGCCCGGGCCAAAAAGTCACCGCGAGTCAGGAGGTTTGATTTCGTTTGGTCTGTTTTTTTGTCGTGTTTACTATTCATATTTTATCCGAGCTAAGCACATGTATTGCCGGAGCGGCCTGCATAGTTTGGCGGTTCTCAGCCCATGACCCTTTCCAGTTCCTTCTGTTCCACAACGTTCATCGGTCTAATCTGTTTCACAACCTCAACATTTGCTTTCAATTGTTCGATGTTTGCCACGCCTATAACAGCGACCGAGATTGGCAGACCCAGTGAATAGCGGATCAGCGATTGGGCCTCGACCTGTTGAGAAGTTTGATCATGGTATGGAAACAGCAGCTTCTTATATGGATTGCCGACGA
>Ga0307425_1002633_pt1 | contig 10039 bp, 8 predicted proteins | sample SalMarWE160330MG_FD_202152 | JGI IMG/M metagenome (GOLD analysis project Ga0307425, IMG submission 202152) | Salt marsh sediment microbial communities from the Plum Island Ecosystem LTER, Massachusetts, United States - WE1603-30 | ecosystem: Environmental > Aquatic > Marine > Intertidal zone >...
TTTTTTGTTACGTTCATAAGTGACGGCAAGATGTCTTAAAGTACCTTTTCGGCGATGCAACTTTCCTCAAGGCATTATCTATTCCTTCTGGAGTGGGTGGCCAAATATATACGCGGTTTCCCAACGCACCTGCAAACTCCCATTAAGCCTGTGGCCTAAACCGCATATATTTGGCCACGTCAAAGTTCGGTGGTATTCTTTTTGAGATAATGCATTTCGGAAACCCGCACCGCCTCAAGAAATGTGCAAGAATCAATGTTGATGCCAACGCTTTTGAACAGGACCAAGCCCATAAATTCTTATGAGGAGCCAAAACGATTCGGAGACAGCACAAAAGGAATGTCAAAAACAGACGTTATAACCATAGATGGTCCGGCCGGGTCCGGGAAAAGCACTGTCAGCCGTCTTCTGGCCAAAAAGATTAATCGAATCTATCTCGATACAGGGGCAATGTATCGGGCAGCTGCGCTTGCTGCGAGCAGAAAAGGGATCAGTTTCTCAGACGGTAAAAGACTGGGAGAACTTTGCAGATCTCTGGAACTGCACTTCACGACGGATGAAGACGCGCCGCGGATTTTTTTGGGCAAAGAAGACATTTCTATGGCAATCAGAACTCTGGACATGGACATGCTCTCATCTAAGGTATCTTTAGTTAGGGAAGTCAGGGAAGCTATGACGGGGCTTCAGCGCAAAATGGCCAAGGGAATTAGTATTGTCGCAGAGGGCCGGGATATGGGAACGGTGGTTTTTCCCGATGCAAGACATAAGTTTTTCCTTACGGCCTCTCCTGAGGTCCGCGCAGAAAGAAGATACAAAGAGATGGTGGGGCGAAAGGAATCTGTATCTCGGGAGATTGTAAAGGCCGAACTGAATAAAAGGGACCACCAGGATAAAACGAGGTCATTAGCTCCCCTGAAACCTGCTGCAAACGCGAAGTTGATTGATTCTACGAACCTAACACCAGATGAAGTTGTTAGAGCTATTTTAAAGGACCTCGAAAAGAGAAATGCATAGGGGGAGGATTTGGAGCAGCTTGCGGACGGGCTCCCACTGCCATGATATTTTTATTAAATAAATTGTTGAAATAGCGTTTTTAATTTAGTACGGTAATAGTTTTAAATAACACAAAAATGCATAAAATGGAGGGAGCGTTCAGGTTAATGGAAAAAGAAACAAACAGCATAACCCAAAAGGAGAGTTTTGAAACCGAGAACGAGGACTCAAAACTTGCAGATGAACAGGTGACTTCAAACCAGGGTACTACTGCAGAGGCAAGTGAAACCGGAGAAGATGCTCAGGATACAGACAGTTTCATGGAGTTATATGAAGAAAGCCTTAAGAGTATCCAGGAAGGTGAGGTTGTAAAGGGGGAAATCGTTCAAGTAGACAAGGAATATGTCTTGGTTGATATTGGGTACAAATCAGAAGGCCAAATCGCAGTCCGTGAGTTTTTGGATTCGGAAGGGAACCTGACAGCCAATGTCGGTGACAGAGTGGAGGTGCTTTTAGAGCGGCGGGAGGACGACGAAGGCACCATAAGGCTTTCCAAAGAAAAGGCGGCCAAGATCAAGATCTGGGATGACATCAAAAAGATCTATGAAAATAACGGTACCATTAAGGGAAAAATTTTGTCGCGGGTCAAGGGAGGGCTTTCTGTTGATATAGGCCTGCAGGCTTTTCTACCAGGATCTCAGGTTGATTTGAGGCCTGTCAGGGATATGGATGCCTTGGTAGGCAAAGAGCACGAGTTTAAGATCGTAAAATACAATAAAAGGCGCGGGAATATTGTACTGTCCCGGCGGGCAATTTTAGAAGCGCAGCGAAAGTCCCAGAGAGAAGAAACCCTGAATTTACTGGAAGAGGGAGCCGTTCTTGAGGGAACGGTCAAGAATATTACGGATTATGGCCTGTTCATAGATTTAGGGGGAATTGACGGCCTTGTCCACATTACGGACATGTCCTGGGGCCGTGTCGGGCATCCATCGGAAATGCACCAATTAGGAGACAATATAAAAGTAAAGGTTTTGAGTTTCGATAAGGATAAGGCAAGGGTGTCGCTTGGTATAAAGCAGTTGACACCTGATCCGTGGAGCAATGCCGAAGAAAAATATCCTATTAGTATGAGAATTACAGGGCGTGTTGTAAGCCTGACGGATTACGGCGCATTTATAGAGGTAGAACAGGGGGTGGAAGGGCTGATTCATGTGTCCGAAATGTCATGGACAAGAAAGATAAGACATCCCTCTCAGATCCTGAATGTCGGTGATATGGTAGATACAGTAGTCTTGAACATCGATGTTGCCAAAAAGCGGATTTCTCTGGGCATGAAACAGGTTGAGCCGAATCCTTGGGATGTCATTGAAGAAAAATATCCCGTGGGGACAACCATAGAGGGGAAGATAAAGAATATTACGGACTTCGGCATTTTTATAGGCATTGATGAAGGCATAGACGGTCTTGTCCATATATCAGATATCTCATGGACCAGAAGGATAAAGCACCCCTCGGAGGTTTATAAGAAAGGTCAGGAAGTGCAGGCTGTTGTTCTTAATATTGAAAAGGAAAACGAGCGTTTCTCACTGGGTATAAAACAGCTCACTGAAGATCCGTGGGACAAGATCCCGGAGAAATATAAACCGGGTACACGAGTGACCGGGACTGTAACAAACGTGACCGATTTCGGGCTTTTCGTTGAACTTGAAGAAGGGATAGAGGGTCTCGTTCACATTTCCGAAATAGCAAAAGATAGACATGGAAATCCTATGTCACGATTTCAGGTCGATGATGTGATCCAGGCCAAGGTCCTAAAGGTATCCCGGCAAGATAAAAAAATTGGCCTATCCATTCGAAAGCTGGAAGAAAGCACTGAAAAAGATATTTACAGGAGCTATTTAAATAATCAAAGGGAAGCCACATCAAACCTGGGTGAGTTATTGAGAGAAGAGATGGTTAATTTACAGGGGGAGACTTTGGCTGCTAACCTGGAATCTGAAAATGCCGAAGCACCTGGGACAGAATTAGAAATAGAGGACGAAAAAGTGGACAGTGCTCCCGAAGAACCGGAACCTGAAGAAACTGAATCCGAGAAAATGGAATCCGGGGCAGTCGAAGAGGATACTGAATCAAAGGCAGAAGTTAAGGACGAAACAGCGGAGAGTGCTTCCGAGGGACCGGCACCTGAACAAACTGAATCTGAGGAGATGGACTCCAAAAAGACCGGAGAGGATACCGAACCAAAGAAGGAAATTAAAGACGAGACAGCGGACAGTGCTTAAGAGGAACCGGCACCTGAGAATAGTGATTCAGCTCAGTGGCAAATTCACGAGTTGGAAGTTTAGACAAATTTTACCTTATATATGAAATTACTGGCTCCCAACTGATTTTTGGCATTTCATCATTCCATGCTGAAGGTATAAACTAACAAGAAACTCCCCGGTTTTCTGCCGAAAGCGGATAATAATTCCGAAACCTCTGACAATGTCAGGAAAAAAACATCCTATACTGACAGTCACGGCCATCCTTGGGGCAATTGCACTTTTGCTTTTTGGAACCATGGCCCTTGTCCTGACAGTTATTTTACCTTCCTCCAATTTTTCCTTTGATGAAAAAATCGGTGTTATTCCGATAGATGGTCCTATTTCAGATTCCCTGGCAATTACATCCCAGCTTGTCACATTTAAAAAGGACAAAGGTATCAAAGCAATCATTCTGAGGATCAATTCTCCTGGCGGTTCTGTGGGACCAACCCAGGAGATTTACCGGGAGGTCCGGAAAACGATTCACTCCAAAAAGGTTGTTGTATCTATGGGCGAGGTAGCAGCATCAGGCGGATACTATATTGCCGCAGCGGCCAACAAGATTGTAGCAAATCCGGGCACTATTACAGGCAGTATTGGTGTAATTATGCATTTTGTTCAGTTTAAGGATCTCCTCAGCAGGATTGGCGTCGATCTTGAAGTCCTAAAAAGCGGTGAGTTTAAAGATGTCGGGTCCCCCCACAGAAAATTGACGGAGAGGGATAAAGATCTTATCAATGCTTTGATAGGGGATATACAGAAACAGTTTGAAGAGGGAGTGGCCAGCGGCAGGAACATGGCTGTGGAAGAAGTACAAATGATTTCAGATGGTCGCGTCTTTTCAGGGGCCCAGGCCAAGAAATTAGGTCTGGTTGATGTGCTGGGCAATTTTCAAGATGCCGTGGAAATTGCCAAAAAAATGGCCGGTATCAAAGGAGATGTGACACTGGTTTACCCAAAAAAAATGGAACTGGGGCTATGGGACCTGCTGCTAGACTTGGTTGCGGATTCAGCTGCCCGGGTGCTTCAGGGCATGAAAACCAGGATAGAGTATAGATGGACAGGTCTTTTCGACCGCGGATTTAGAGAAAGCTACTAATATCTCCTTTCCCCTCTCGTATAACTACCGGCATATCATCAATCAAAGAGACAACGCTGGAAGGGTTTGGATAAAGAATACCGCCGTCAATAACAACATCAAGATAGGAGGTAAAGGCCTCTACTATGGATTGGGGGTCGTCATAGCCTGCGCTGGTGCTTATGACGGGTCTGCCCAGGGTTCTTACGATGCTAAGGCAGATTTTGTTGTCCGGAACACGGATGCCAACGGTCTTCCGCTTGGTCAGCATTATTTTCGGCACCAGCCTGGTGCCTTCTAAGATAAAGGTATAGGGACCCGGAAGAAGTCGTTTCATAGTCTTATAGGCATAATTTGAAACCAGGGCATAGCGGCTGATTTCCTTCAGGTTGTCGCATACGAAAGAAAAGGGTTTTTTCAAAGGGCGGTTTTTTAGCCTGTAGATTAGCTGTATACCCTTCTTGTTATAGAGGTCACATCCAATTCCGTAAAAGGTGTCGGTAGGATAGGCAATCAGCCCCCCGCCGTCTAATACCTCGCTAACTCGGTTAATTAGACGCTGTTGCGGGTTATTAGGATTGATGGAGAGTACTAAGGGTTTTTTATTCATACTATAAGCCTGTCGGAGAACCGATTCTGTCCTTTACTCTTACCACGTTACTTGCAGAAAATTAAGGAAAATATTGTTACATTTCAATAATTATATATGATAATCTCCAAATCGTATATGGACCATCCGGCAAATGAGGTCCGTGAAACTGTTCTAATATGAAATTGCCAGATGGGAAAGGATGAAGCGGTCTTTTCTTCGGTTCCGAGCTTCTCGGCCTGGTGATTTCAGGCAGTTATGGGCGGGTGAAGCCTCCCCCCTCCGCTGTTCTCCTCCGTTCCTTCGGAGCGTCGGAGCCAGGGGGTCCCCCATCCCATAACAGCCTGAAATCACGAAGGCCTTCCAGCAGTCACTCCGAAAAAACCGCTTCATCCTTCGCCCTCAAAATCATATATTGATTCTATTCGTGCTCGTTTGCTGGATGATCCTGGTATATACACTGATTGAATCTTGGTTTTCATTTGTGGAATAAGCTTTTGCGAGGTTCCGGCTGCTATTTGCAAGCGCGTTTCACAGAAAAAATAGCTATGTAAGGTAAAATTGCAGGAGTGTTCATATGGATTTGGATTCGTTTATGGTCCTTTATTCTATTCTGTTCGGGCTTGCCTTGGGAAGCTTTGTGAACGTGTGTATATATCGTATCCCTATTAAAAAATCGATTATCAGTCCGCCGTCGACATGTCCCAACTGCGGCCAAAGGATTAAATTTTACGACAATATTCCCTTGATCAGCTATGTTCTTTTACTAGGCAAGTGCAGACACTGCCGCAATCGAATCCCGCTTAGTTATCCGGCCGTTGAACTCCTGGTCGGATTTTTGAGCCTGGCCCTGTTTGTCAGATATGGAATGAGTTTTCAATATATTCTATTTCTTTTATTTGTTTCGGCCCTTATTACTATCAGTTTTATTGATCTTCGGCATAAAATCATACCGGATGTCCTTTCACTGCCTGGCATCATTGCTGGATTTTTGGTTTCTTTTTTTCCTGGTCATGTTACCTGGCTGGACTCATTAATAGGGATCATATCGGGTGGTGGGGCTCTCTTTCTTGTAGGCTTTGTCTATAAACTCCTCACCGGAAGAGAAGGGATGGGAGGGGGCGACGTAAAGCTTTTAGCCATGATCGGCGCATGGATGGGTTGGAGATCGCTACCTTTTATCGTTCTGATATCTTCCCTCACCGGCGCCGTTATCGGGTTTGCCTTCATCTTGCTGTCAGGAAAAGGGCTTCGGTTTAGGATACCGTTCGGTCCCTTTCTCTCGCTGGGCGCATTGTTTTATTTCTTTTTTGGATCTGAATTGACAACCCTGTATTTTCGTTTGCTCGGATAGAGAGGTCTGATTTTGAGATTCCCATTGTACAGCTTGAGAACAGGGGTTCTGACGTATATGGCCTTTTTGACGGTGTTCGCCATGCTTCTTGTTAATGTGGTCATGGTAAAATTTACAGTAAGAGACTTACTGAGAGAGAAACTGAAAGCGGGATGCTTGCTAATAAATGCGCTAGAACAGAAGCTGGAATATGAGACTGTAGAAAGGCACAGATCCTGGGAGAATCTGCGATCAGATCCCCGATTTAGAAACCGGACTGCCTCATTGCTTAAGGAAGTCGGTTTCTCTTGTTTCTTGGTGTTCAACGGAGAGGGTAGCAGGGTTTTTGACATTGAACCTCATGGTGAAATGAATAAAGATGCTCTCTTGATTTCGCGAAAGGTCCTTGCAACTAGAAAAGGTTCTCATGATTTTTCTGGAAGCACCTGGGGCGTGATCTGGCTTGGCCCAAAAAGCTTGAATATTTCCGCGCCAATGTTTTTCAACGGGCTTTTTGCAGGTGCAACCACCATCAGTGCGGACTTAATTCCTTTATATCAAAGGCTGAGAGATTCGGAAAAGATCATTCTTATCTATATTTTCCTCAATACGATTGTTTTTGTCCTATTCGGTGCCTATTTTATCTCGAGAACCGTTGTCAAGCCAATTCACAAACTTCTGGGTATTACAGAAGAATTTGAAGAAGGGGAACCATTTCCGCAACTCCCGGACGCATCGCGAAATGAAATAGGCCAGCTCTTTCTCTCCTTGAACAAAATGCTCAAACGTCTGGAGGAAAACAAACAGGAATTGAAATCCCATATTGCCTCTCTTGAAGAGGCCAACCAGGAGTTAAAGAAGGCTCAAAAGGAAATCATCAAGTCTGAGAAACTTGCTTCAATGGGTCGTTTGGCTACAGGTGTGGCTCATGAAATTGGCAACCCAATAGGTATTGTTTTGGGTTACCTGGAATTACTCAACAAGGGTGGTCTTAAGGAGGAGGAAAAACAGGATTTTTTGAATCGAATCGAGTCCGAGATAAGACGTATTAGTGGCATTATCAGGCAGCTGCTTGATTTTTCAGGCCCTTCAAACGGTAAACGGACGCAGACAAGCTTGCACGGATTGGTCACTGAAACCATAAACATTTTAAAGCCTCAGCCGATGATGGCTTCCATAAATGTGAATACAGATCTAAGGGCGGAAAGAGATGAGGTTTTGGCCGACAGCGATCAGTTAAAACAGGTTTTTCTTAACATTATCATGAATGCAGCCGATGCTATGGGAGATGACATGGTCTCGGATGAAGAATTCCGGCCCAAGACTCTGACGGTAAGAACCACCAATGTAAATGATTCAGTAGAGATACGTTTTACGGATGAAGGACTTGGGATCCCCGAGCAAGACCTTGTTCAAATTTTTGACCCCTTTTTTACAACCAAAGAACCTGGTAAAGGTACCGGCCTCGGTCTGTCGGTCTGTTACAGGATCATAGAAGGATTAGGAGGGACTATAAGAGCGGAAAGTACCGTGGGGAAAGGGACGACAATCATTATTGACATTCCGCTCCATCAATAATTTCGAAAATAAAGTGGAGATGAATCATGTCTGAACAACATGTGCTTGTCATAGACGATGAAAAAAATATGCGGCATATGCTGGAGATTCTGCTGAGCAAGGCAGGTTATATTGTTGACAGCGCAGCGGACGGTGGGGGGGGCCTTGAACTCCTGATGAAGTCTGATTTCCAATTTGTCCTATGCGATATCAAGATGCCAAACATGGATGGGATGACGTTCCTGAAAAAGGCGAAGGAAAAATATCCGGAAAAAACCTATATCATGATGTCAGCTTACGGTACGATGGAAACAGCACTGGAAGCCATGAAGGAGGGTGCTTACGATTACATATCTAAACCTTTTAAACCGGATGAGGTCCTTTTGACCCTGAAAAAGGCCGAGGAACGGGAACGGCTCAAAGAGGAGAACCTGAGGCTAAAAACCAGGATCAATGAAATCGAGCAAAAGTATTCGTTTGGGAATATTATCGCCAGAAGCGAGGCCATGGCCAGCGTATTCGATCTTGTCCGCAAGGTGGCCGACCATAAGACCACAGTGCTAATTAACGGAGAAAGCGGTACCGGTAAGGAATTGATAGCCAGGGCAATTCATTCAAACGGAAGCAGGGCTTCAGGACCTATGGTCAATATCAACTGCGGCGGGATTCCGGAGAACCTCCTTGAAAGCGAGTTGTTTGGATACAAGAAAGGGGCATTCACTGACGCCGTGAGAGATAAGCCGGGTCGGTTTAAAGAGGCGGATGGAGGGACAATCTTTTTGGATGAGATCGGAGAAATGCCGGTGTCCCTCCAGGTTAAGCTCCTAAGGGTTTTGCAGGAGGAAGAGATAACACCGTTAGGAGATCTTGGTTCAAAAAAAATCGACGTGAGGGTCATTGCCGCAACATCGAAGGATCTAGGTAAGGAGGTGGAAGCCGGAAACTTCCGGGAGGATCTTTTTTATAGGATTAATGTCCTGACCATTCATCTTCCTGCACTGAGAGAAAGACGGGGAGATATTCCCCTTCTTGTTGGTTATTTCATTGACCTCTTTAATAGGAAGTTGAACAAGGGCATCGAGGGGCTTTCTTCGGAGGCTATGCCGATCCTTATGGAATATGCCTGGCCGGGCAATGTCCGAGAACTGGAAAATGTTATAGAAAGGGCAGTACTGCTTGCAACTGGAAGATGGATTACGCCGGCTGAACTTTCCGATATGACAAGGACTGAAAGATTTCCTTCTCATCTTGGCCCTGCCGACACACTTTCAATCAAAAAGGCTTCCAAATATATGGAGAGGAAACTGATCGAAAAGGCCCTAAAATTTACCGGTGGTAATCGGACCCAGGCAGCCAGGATCCTTGAAATTAGTCGTCCTATACTGATATCCAAGATCAAGGAGTATGGTCTATAGGCAACCTACAACTCTTCCTCCTCCGGGACAACAGTGCCGGGTAAAGCATCCAGGGAGACATTCTTAGCGGTTCTAATTCCGATACGCAGGGCCTTGCGGTTAATTTCTTTCCATCCTTTGGGCACCTTAGTCATGAGCGCCGCTTCCAACATTTTTAATGAAACTAATTGACACAGGTACCCGACGGATCCAAGGGCGACTATATTGGCCACAAGCTCCTTACCGATTTCTTTTCGGGCAATTTGGGTAAACGGTATTGCAACGACTCGGCTTGTGGGAATCTGCTTAACAAGCGTAGCATCGACTACCAGCAAACCATCCGGTTTGAGATCCAAGAAGTATGTATCAGTTGATGCCTGATTCATAGCCAAAAGCACATCCGGTTTTATCGTCTTCGGGTAGTCAATTGGTTTGCTGCTGATAACCACCTCGGCCTTACTGGATCCGCCCCTGGCTTCAGGGCCGTAACTCTGGGTTTGGCAGACGTACTTATTGTCGTAAACCCCTGCTGCCTCGGCCAGAACAATAGCGGCCATTATGATCCCCTGACCTCCTGACCCGCTAAGGAGGATTTCATATCGATCTTGATTCATTTTTTACCTTACTGGACCTTTGGGCTTTTTTTCGGATCTTTTCATATTCCTTCGTATAGACCGGTTTTTCCACATCTGCAAGAATGCCTATGGTAAACTTGTCTTTTAGGGAATCAGGGGTCATTTTGCGGGCCTTTTCCAGGGTAACGGCATGGTCCCTCAGCCATTTCATCATGGT
>Ga0307425_1002636_pt1 | contig 10029 bp, 9 predicted proteins | sample SalMarWE160330MG_FD_202152 | JGI IMG/M metagenome (GOLD analysis project Ga0307425, IMG submission 202152) | Salt marsh sediment microbial communities from the Plum Island Ecosystem LTER, Massachusetts, United States - WE1603-30 | ecosystem: Environmental > Aquatic > Marine > Intertidal zone >...
AACGTCGATTCCGTAGATATCGAGTGCGCCTTCGTTCTCAACCAGCCAGGGCAGGGGCTTGTCGAGCGGGCGCACCTTGACTTCGAAGATCTCGTGCGCACCGAATTTCGAATCGGCAAGCGCACCAATGCCGTACACCGTCTCCGTTGGGAAGACCACGAGTCCGCCGTCACGGAGTACCGTGGCGGCCAGGTTTATCACTTCCGCGTTTGGGCTTTCCGAATCGATGTGATACGTCTTGGACATCGTGAACGCCTCCATTCATCCCTGCCCGGACAGAATCGTCAGAGCCGTTATGCGAGCCGAGCGGTCACGATGCGGTCGCGACCGTTGAGGTCCTTGACGACACTGACATCTTGGTACCACTGTACTGCCTCCGAGGCCGCTTGTTGCACCTTTCTTTCGTCAAGTTCGATGGCGACTCCACCGCGCCCGGGACGAAGCCACCTCACGGCGCCCTCGGCGATCTGCCGAAACACGTCCAAGCCGTCCGGACCGCCGTCGAGTGCGAGATGCGGCTCGAAACCGCTGACCTCGGCAGGAAGCTCGGGAACATCTGAACTCGGCACATACGGCGGGTTGGCAACAAGCACGTCCACCCCGCCGAGAAGCTCTCGCGGCAGCGCGGCGAACAGGTCCCCCTCGCGCACGTCCACGCGGTCTGACAGGCCGAGACGCTCGGCGTTCTCGGCAGCAAGGGTGACGGCAGCCGGCGAGATGTCGGAGGCGACAACGCTGGCTCGCTCGCGTTCGTGCGCTATCGAAAGCGCCACGCAGCCGCTTCCGGTGCACAGATCGACGACGCTCGCCGAGCCCCTCTCGGCAATGGCGACGTCGATGGCATGCAGGGCCGCGTCGACCAGGACCTCGGTTTCGGGCCGGGGGATGAGCACGCCGGGACGCACCTTGACGACGATGTGGCGAAACGCCACCTCGCCGGTCACGTACTGAAGCGGCTCGCCTGCTGCTCGGCGTTTCACGCCCTGGCGCAGCAACGCTCGTTCCTCTGCCGACAACGGACGATCGAACTGCGCGTACAGCTCCACGCGCGAAAGTCCCGTCGCGGCCGAAAGGAGCCACTCGGCACTTCGGCGAGGGTGCTCGTCGGCACGCTCGGTCAGGTATCCGACGGTCCACTCAAGCGCCGCGCGGATCGTCCAGAGTTGCTCGGCGGCCACGCGTGGCCTCAGACTGCCGAGGCGAGACGCTCAGCGCGATCGGCGGCAACGAGAGCCTCTACCAGCGAATCGATCTCGCCGGCCATGATGCCGGGGATGTTGTGGACGGTCAGCCCGATGCGGTGGTCAGTCACGCGATCCTGCGGGTAGTTGTAGGTGCGGATCTTCTCCGAACGATCGCCGCTGCCGATCTGGCTGCGCCGCTGCGCGCCAAGCTCTGCCTGCTGGCGCTCAAGTTCCTGCTCGTAGAGGCGCGCGCGCAGCACGCGCAGCGCCGCCTCGCGGTTTTGCAGCTGCGACTTCTGGTTCTGCGACTGCACGACCAGCCCTGTGGGCAGGTGCGTGATGCGAACCGCCGAGTCGGTCGTGTTGACTGACTGGCCGCCAGGACCACTGGAGCGGTAGACGTCGATACGCAGGTCGCCCGGGTTGATCTCGATCTCGACATCCTCGGCTTCAGGCAGCACCGCCACGGTCGCAGTCGACGTGTGGATGCGGCCCTGCGCCTCGGTAGCAGGCACACGCTGAACCCGATGCACGCCACTCTCGAACTTCATCTTCGAGTAGACCTTGTTGCCGCGAACGCGGAAGGATACTTCTCGAAAGCCCCCCGACTCGCTCGAACTGGAGTCGATCTCCTCGACCTTCCAACGCTGAAGCTCGGCGTAGCGCGTGTACATGCGGTACAGGTCGCCCGCGAAGATCGCAGCCTCGTCTCCCCCGGCTCCCGCGCGAATCTCGACGATGATGTCCTTGTCGTCATTGGGGTCGCCCGGAATCAGCATGACCTTGATCTCGTCCTCGAGAACGCCGAGCCTGGCCTCGAGCTCCTTGATCTCCTCGGCGGCGAACTCCTTCATCTCCGGATCGCTCTCGTGATGCAGCAGCTCCTTCGCCCCGTCGAGCTGATCAGCCGCCGAGATGAACTCTCGCGCCTTCTCGGCGAGTGGAGCTTGCGAGCGCTGCGCCTTGGCCAGGCGCGTGTACTCCTTCTGATCCGCGAGCACGGCGGGATCGCCGAGCTTGGCGGTGAGCTCTTCGTAGGTGTCGATGATCTTCTGAAGCTTCTCGCGCATGGGTGTAGCTGGTCCTTTGGGTCGAGGAGGTGGAGGCGAGGCAAGTCTAGCACGGAGCAAGACATCCCTCGCACGCATCGCAACAGCCGCATGCCGCACACCTGCGGAGAGTGGATGCGGATTCCGACGTTTGCCTCCGGAGCTGCCCGAACGCGCAGTCCGACCGCGCCTCAGGTCAGGTCATCGAGAAGCCCGGCCGCGTCGGCGGCGTTGGGCTGATCCTCTGTCGGCGGCACTGGTCGGCCACCGCCGCCGCCCTCGCGCTCGCGTTCCTCGCGATCGATAATCGGCTGCATGGCGGCGACGGCAACTTCGATCATGTCGTCGGATGGCTCCCGTGTGGTGAGTCGCTGCATCTGAAGGCCCGGCCACAGCAGCACGCGTACCACGGGGTTCTCGGCGTGGTTGCCCGCCCATTTCACGGTGATCTCGTAGGCCAGGCCGGCGACAAGCGGCAGCAGGGCCAAGCGAGCAACGATCGCGATCAAGAGGCGTCCGATGTTGTTTGAGACGCCGAGAGAGGCGGCGATCGCCTTCACCGGAACGAACGAGAACACGACGATCGCGACGATCATCACCATGATCAGAAACGATGTGCCGCAACGAACGTGAAGCGTCCCGTAGCGCTGGATCAGACCCGTTTCAAGCGGCAGGTTGTGCTCGTAGGCGTGAATTGTCTTGTGTTCGGCACCGTGGTAGGCGAACACCCGTTGGATATCGCGCATGCGCCCCACCACCCAGATGTAGGCGAAGAACACGGCGACGCGTAGCAAACCGTCGGCGACGTTCCACAGAATCGGCTGATTCACCTGGCTCACAAACAGGTTCGTGACCACAGCCGGAACGACAACGAAGAACGCAACGGCAATCACCACTCCAAGCGCCATCGTGATCGAGATCTCCTTGCCAGACAGTTCCTCTTCCTGCATCTCGGGAGCAAGCGAAGCAGAAACCGCAAACGCTTTCATGGCAAGCATCAGAGTCTCGACCAAGGCCACGACCCCGCGCACGATCGGCCAGCGCATCCACGAGTGTTTGGCCGAGCCGGAGACTAGATCATGCTCTTCGGTGTGGATGCTCCCATCACCAGCGCGAACCGCGACGGCCCAGTTGTACTTGCCGCGCATCATGATGCCTTCGAGAACGGCCTGACCGCCGATGTGCGTGTGGGTGACCGGTCCGTCGATGGGAGGGAGTTTCGCCGCTGTGTCAGTCACGTATGGGAGCCTTCGGATAGGGGTCGCCGCACGTCATCTTGTTCTCTCGGCAAGGACCGCGCCGACATGAAGCACCGGCGTCAACAAAGACATACGGAGCAGTGGGCTCGACGAGGTCGAGCATGGACAGCGCAAGATCCCGGATCTCCCACTGCGCACGATTGCAGCAGCGCAGCTCAAAGAAGTGCAGGAGCTCGCGAACGTTCATGGTGACAACGATCTTGGTCTCCATCGCGTTGGGAAGCACATATCGCGCGTCCTCGGCGGGAATGCCCGCCTCGATGAGCGCGCGATAGCCGGCGAACGCTGCCTTGTTCGCTTCGTTGAACCGCGACAGGGCCGCCGGGTCTTGTGCGACAGTCGGCGGAACGATGAACTCGGGTTCCTCGGCATAGGAGACGTAGCGCTGCGACTGCTGGTTGTAGCTCGCAACGCGATGTCTCACGAGCTGATGTGTGAGGGCCCGCGACACGCCGTCGATCGCAAACGTGTAGGTCGCATGCTCGAGCGCCGAGAGATGACCGCTCGACATGAGGATCTTCAGGATGCGGTGAACCGCGTCCTCGCTCATCGTCTCCATGAGCTCAGCAGCGCCTATCGGGGCGTAACACAACCGCGCGGCAGCGGCGATTGCGCGCTCCGGCTCAGGAGTGTGAGATAGCAGGTGAACGTCCATGCGGGCGTGGGCTTCCTTCGAGGTGTAGCGGCTGGCTTGATGGCCGTCGACACATTGTAGCGTGTTCCTCGCCGAGACCGGTGGCGTGGAGCGGGTCATCTTGACGACCAGTGCCGCGAGAAGAAGAAGGCGGCCCGAAGGCCGCCCTGCAACGTTGATTCGATGTGCCGAGCTACTCGGCAGCCTCCTCGGCTGCGGGTTCGGCCTCAGCGGCCGACTCCTCGGCAGAAGCCTCGACCGTGGCTTCGGGTGCGTCCTGGGCAGCGGAGTCCGCGGCGACTTCAGTGACCTGCGCGGCATCGGCGGTGGCGTCTGCGGCGGCTTCGGCGGTGGCGTCTGCGGCGGCATCGGCACTCTCGGCAGCGGCTTCTTTGGCGAACTTGTCGGAACGCGACTCACGCTGCGCAGCCTTGTCTTCGCGAGATGCCTTCTCAACGCGCTCGGCTCTGGCGGCCTCTCGCGCCTCGCGCTCGGCTTTGGCTGCGGCAGCGGCCTCTTCGGCAGCTTTCTGGCGCGCCTCGCGGGCAGCGGCTTCACGCTCGAGCGTGGTGGCAGCAGCGTTGCCGAACTTGTCGGAGAAGCGCTGGACGCGTCCGCCAGTATCGACGAACTTCTGCTTGCCGGTGTAGAACGGATGGCACTGCGAACAGAGTTCGACGTGCAGCTCCGGTTTGGTGGAGCGGGTCTTGAATGTATTACCGCACGAGCAGTGGACAGTGGACTCCACGTACTCAGGGTGAATTCCTTGCTTCACGTACGTACACCTCCGAGAGATGGCACGGTTTCCGACCGTGCCTGAGGACAGCGAGCGATAGTGTAGCATCGGCCATGCCGAGCGACTAGTGCGGGAGCGATGACCAACCATCGCGCGCACATGTGCGAGACGCGGTCGACCATTAGGCAATAGCCGGGCCCTACAGATCGATGCCGTTGCTCTTCGTCTGCGCCTGCTTGGCCATGCGCACGAGGAACTCCTGGTTGCTCGTGGTCTGCTTCAAGCCCTTGATCAGCATGTCCATCGCCCGCTCGGCATTGTCGATGCCGTGCAGAATCCGGCGAACACCCCACACGAACGGAGCCTCCTGCGAGTCGAGCAGCAGCTCCTCCTTGCGGGTGCCTGATGTGATGACGTCAATAGCAGGGAAGATTCGACGATCCGCAAGGCCACGGTCGAGGCGCAGTTCCATGTTGCCCGTGCCTTTGAACTCCTCAAAGATGACCTCGTCCATTTTCGAACCCGTGTCCACGAGCGCGGTGGCAAGGATCGTGAGCGACCCGCCGAACTCGATGTTGCGTGCCGCGCCGAAGAACTTCTTGGGCGGGTACAGCGCCTGGGAGTCAACACCCCCGGAGAGGATGCGGCCGGACGCTGGCTGCGCCAGGTTGTATGCGCGAGCGAGCCTCGTGATCGAGTCTAGCAAGATGACGACATCGTGCCCGCTTTCCACAAGGCGTTTCGCGCGCTCCATCACGAGTTCTGCAACGGCAATGTGCTGCTCGGACGGCATGTCGAACGTCGAGCTAACGACCTCACCGTGGATCGAGCGTTCCATGTCCGTGACTTCTTCAGGCCGCTCGTCGACAAGCAGGCACATGAGATGCACTTCGGGATTGTTCGCAGTGATTGCAGCGGCGATATCTTTGAGGACGGTGGTCTTGCCCGCTTTCGGCGGCGACACGATCAGTCCGCGCTGGCCCTTGCCGATCGGGGCCACCATGTCGATTGTGCGCGCCGTCATGAACTCCTTGCCGTGCTCCATGCGCAAGCGCTCGTCCGGGTAGACCGGCGTCAGATCCGCGAAACGCTTTCGTCCCTTCGCCAACTCCGGAGCGGCGCCATTGATCGCGTCGAGGCGCTGGAGCGCTGGGTATTTCTCGGTCTCCTTCGGCGGACGAACTTGACCTTGAACCATGTCGCCTCGGCGGAGTTCATTGCGGCGAACGACCGACATCGAGACATAGACGTCGCGATCTCCGGGCAAATAGCCGGCGGTACGCACGAAGCCGTAGCCCTCTGGAAGAACGTCAAGAACCCCCTGGATTTCAATGAACCCCTCGGACTTGACCTTCGCCTCGAGCACGGCGTCGATGAGTTCGTCTTTCTTCTTCAGCACCTTGGTGTCAAGCCCGAGCTCTGTGGCCATCGCGCGAAGCTCGGCGACCGTCTTGTCGAGAAGATCCTCTCGCTTGACTGATGGTTGCGGCTGTTCCTGCGTGGATCCGCCGCCACCACGGCGGCCCCGTTTACGAGGGCGTGCGCTCATGCGTTCTTCACTTTCTCCCAGTCGGCGAGGAATAGCTCCAAGCCCCTATCGGTAAGAGGATGTTTCACGAGGTTCTTGAGTACCGCGAACGGCACAGTCGCGATGTCGGCGCCGATCAATGCCGCTTGCACCGCATGGTTCGCGCTGCGAATCGATGCCGCTATGACCTCGACTTCGTGGCCGAAATCGTAGTTGGAAAGCGAGCGCACGGTGTCTTCCAGATGCGCGATGCCGTCCTCGGAGATGTCGTCAAACCTGCCGACGAACGGGCTAATGTAGCTCGCGCCCGCGCGTGCAATGAGCAGCGCCTGCGGAACGCTGAAGCACAGCGTCGCATTCACCTTGATGCCTCGCTCGAAGAGCATCTTGGTTGCCGCAAGTCCCTCGGGCATGACGGGAACCTTCACGATGATATTGGGGGCGATCGCGGCCAGCTCTTCTCCCTCGCGCACGATTGCGTCGCGCTGCAAAGAGACCGTCTCACCGCTCACCGGGCCATCGCAGATCTCACAGATTCTCTTGAGATGGCTGTGGAAGTCGGCGAGCTTGCCGCCCACGCGGGAGTACAACGTCGGGTTCGTGGTGACCCCCGCCAGTACGCCCCAACTTGCTGCTTCTTCGATCTCGGCGATGTCCGCCGTGTCCAGGAAGAACTTCACCTCTGTTAGCCCTCCTCCATGTCGCTTGCCAGCTTGGAGCAGCTGGCCGCTCACCTTCTTCCAGCCTGGCAGGGCTGGTGGTTCACTTTCTTCCAGCCTGGCAGGGCTGGTGGTTCACTCCTCGCCAAGCGCCGCCGTGATGACCGTTTCAAGTACATCCTCGATGGCGCTGTCAAGCTCGTGGCTGTAAATCAGTGGGATGTCATGTTCGCGTGCCAAGGACTCTATGTACGTGCCGAGCAGCCTGATGTGCTCGAAGTTCCTCTCGTAGCGGTCGTGGGACCTGACCCCATGAGTCTGAGTTTCTCGGATGTAAAAATGGCTTCTGTGCGATTGCTCGTCCTCAACGCCGATGACAAGCTGGACCACCCTTGCGTTCGAGAACTGACGGGGGTCAAGGTATCCCGGCACGAGATGCACGCCCTCGACAACCATCGAGATGCCCTCGTGTACAGCGCGCGAAATGAGCGCCTTGACGCCGGTGTTCACGACAGCGGACTGCTCTCGGAATCCGACGACCACGGGATTGGCGCCCTCAGGCACCGGGACTCGCAGACCTCGCCACGCCGAGAACGCGCTCTCATATATCGCAGGCATGAGATCCTTGGAGAATATAGCACGCATGACCTCACGGATGGAATCTGTCGAAGAAATGCGTGTGATGCCAAGTCTGTGCGCCACCTCGGCGGCTATTGTCGACTTTCCCACACCGGTGGTGCCGCCAATCAGAACGACGAGTGGGCGCTCGAGTTTCGAGAGCCGACGCAGCTTCAGATAGCGTTGCGCGTACAACTCACCGACTTGCGATTCCAGCGCCTCGCTCGCAATAGTGCGCAGCCGTTCCGAGCTGATGACCGTCTCGCTGCGCGCGCGCAAATCCTCTTGGATCGCCGCCGCCACGGCATACGCCTTGGCTGGCGGCACGCCCGTGCTCGTAAAGGACTGCGCGAGCAGACCCTTGGACAGCGGCAGGCCGCGGCTCTCATCCGAAATCGTGATGATCTTGGGGTCCGTCATCGGTCAGGCCTCTCCCCTTGCCAGCCCGCGATTGATCGCAAGCTCTGCCACGCGCTCGAGCTCAGCCGCCAGGTTGCCACCGTCAACGGCAATCGGCACGTTTTCACACAGCACGGTGCGCACGCCCGCTTCATCACCAGCTGCGGCAACCACGTCGATCGCAGCGGCCTTGAGCTCGGTGAGCAGCACGTCGTACCCGCCTTCGTGCGCGGCCATGTCCTCGCGCAGTCTGGCGCGATCCGACAGGTTGGCACTCGCAGCAACAACCTCGCAGTCATGGTCGGCAGCAAGGTGCCCAACAAGGAGCGGCAGCACCTGGGGTGGAGCTGTCGTGGCGAAGAAGACTCGCTTGCCGAGAACGGGCTCGAGCGGCCGCACGCGAAACGTCGTGGCGATCACCGGCAGGTCCGGGCGTTGCTCGGCAATCGCAGCGCGGATGCGCGCGACCTCGGCAGCCGACGCGGTGGGTTCCTCGGCAGATGCCAGCACGACGAGATCGGCCTGCGAGATGCGGTACGGCCCGAAGTAGTCGCGAACGTAGGACTCGCCGCGCCCCGCGCCGATCACCAGAATCGTCGCGTCGGCGGCTACCGGCGGAATCGCGGCGCCGGAGCCTTCCGCGATGAGCAGCTCCTTGCCGAGCGTATCGGCGAGCGCGGCGCCGTCCAGCACGTTGCTGAAGTGCGTGGCTCCTGCCATCCCACCGCCACACCGCCGACAGCCAATCGTCGTGACGCGCGACGTCACCGCGTCTTCGTAGTTGTCGCTTGCCGCGTGCTTGCCCTGCCGAGCGAGCGCCAGCAGGTCGGCGGTCGTGAGCGCGACCTCGTCACCGCGAATGAGCTCAGGCTCGGCCGGGCCACCGCGCCCCATCGCCAGCACGACGATGTCGCGTCCCGCCGCGGCGAGCTGTCGAGCCACCTCGGCACTGACGGCGGTCTTGCCGACCCGCTTGCCGGTACCTATGAGCGCGAGCACCGGCGTGGCAGGACTGGCGAGCATGGCCTGTGGCTCGAAGGCGAAGTCGGCACCCCGATAGCTCGCGTTGTGCTCCAGCGCAATCGAGGCCAACTCGAAGCGCCGCGCGGAGGTGAGTACTGGCTCGTCGGACAGGTCGATCACGACATCCGGGCGGTGTTGTGCGAGAGCGCTCGCAAGCGCTTCGGAAGGCGTGTCAGCAACAACGAGCGGGATCCCGTAGATGTCGGCGGTCCCGGTCGTGTCGATCTTCTCGGTGCCGCCGAGAAACGCGGCAGCCACCACTTCGTAGTCCTTGCCGAGCTCGACGAGCGCGAATCGGACGACCGGCGGGTAGTGCTCACCATCGATGAGCGCAATCGCACGCTTCACCCGTCGGCCCCAGAGGAGTCCGACTCGGAGCGCCATCCGCATGAGCGCTGGTGTATGCCCTGGTAGTCGCCCGCAACCTCAGCATCAACGAACGGTTCCTTGCGAAGGACCTTGACGTGGTTGCCGTCTTCATCGATCTCGATGATGTTGTAGGCAGGTCGGACCTTGCCCCTGAGGCGATGAGTGCAGCACGTTCCGGCGTTGACGATAAGCATGTCTTCGAGCCTCCACACGTTGGGCACGTGCTTGTGGCCGCACAGCACAAGATCCACGCCGGCGTCTGCGAGCACGCGGAGCAGGTCGCCCGCGTCGTTGACGACGTTGCGCTCGCGGCCCGTACCCGGTACGGGCACCAGGTGGTGATGCATCGCGACGACCTTCAGCGCGTCTGGCACGAGCCCGAAGCGTTCATTGAGGTGGCGATAGGTGTCTCGGCCGATGCGACCCGTGTCGAGATCCGGTTCGCTGGAGTCCAAGCCGATGAGCTTCATCGCTTCGAGGTCGAGTTCGGCTCGGCGGGCACCAAAGAGCTCCTCGAAGTGCACCTCACCGACGTTGCGCGCATCGTGATTGCCGATCAGCACCATGCGTT
>Ga0307425_1002641_pt1 | contig 10025 bp, 6 predicted proteins | sample SalMarWE160330MG_FD_202152 | JGI IMG/M metagenome (GOLD analysis project Ga0307425, IMG submission 202152) | Salt marsh sediment microbial communities from the Plum Island Ecosystem LTER, Massachusetts, United States - WE1603-30 | ecosystem: Environmental > Aquatic > Marine > Intertidal zone >...
AGCCCGATCCATTTGTCGCCTATATAAGCCTGCGTCCAGGCATGTCCGCCAAAGCCCTGATGGCCGGCAAAATCATCCACATAAGCAACCCCGGCAACAACCTGGGCCGGTATCCCGACGGCCCGGCACATCGCGGCGGTAAGGACCGCAAATTCCGAGCAATCCCCCTGCCTGCTGGCTGCAACTTCCGCCGCTGTTGCGTAACCGACCGACAGGCTTCTGTTCTCAATATACTGGCCCACAAACGCCTCTATTTTCCGTGCCGCCTCAGCCGCATCCTTGGTGCCGCCAACCGCACGACGGGCAAGCTCGATGACCTGTTCGTTATCGCTTTGAAGGTATCTTGTTGGTTTTGTGGCCTCACGGATCGCCGTATCTTTGCCCCTGTAAGGAAACTTAACTCCCGCCGGAGCGGCAAGGGGCACGACTTTCAGGATTACTTTGCCGCCATCAAGCTTTTGTGCTTTCTGATTATCATTGGATGGTATCGTGAAATCGGATGCTTCCTTAATCGGGCTTAAAAGATAAGTTATGGACTTTGTCGAGGATAGATTATTCAACGGCTCCGGACTCGCCAGAAACATTTTATCGATCAATTCCAGCACGTCGTTCTGGCCCAGCGCGAATTCCTTAGCGCAGGCAACCATCTCAACCTGCATACCTGCTATGGGCGTGATAGTCTTTTGCATCTGAAGATCCCGGTCAACGTAACTGGTGCTGACAACTTTACCTGCTCCCGGCATATTAAGAGTCGTCGTTACTTCTCTCAGACTCACCACTCGGCCGAGCAAATCGACGTTTTGCTCCTGTCCGACAAGTATATCTGCATCAAGTGCCTGCATCATTCCGGGGCTGAATATCTTGACCGTATACTGCGTGCCCTCTTTCAGTCCCTTCTTCATAGTCAGCAGACGCAAACCTTCGGACATCACCGCACCCTGCGGCCATTGAAGCGTGCTTTTCTGCTCAGCTCCCATTGAAGTTGTAGTCAAAGTTATCACACCCTGCTTATCCACCTGGCCTGCCATTTTCATAACCATTGCGCCCAGTTTCTGTATCACCTCAAAACCCAAAGGCTCGCCGCTTGTCGTCTCGATACTGGTTTCGGTCATTTCAATCGTCACCGAAATACCGCCCCGGCTTATCGTGATACTGACCTGCTCGGAGCTGGTCACTTTGTCCCCGGAGATGGTTCGAGTCTCGACGGCGTGGCCGACCTTTTTGCCTTCCATGAATACGGCTAAATATTCCGTCTCATCTGACTCAGTCTTCGAGCCGGCCAAGCATGGGCTGATCAGACAGGCAATTACAGCAAAAATTGAGCAAACGCTTAGAGCATACTTAATTTTCATCGTCCAGTTCCTTTCTGAGTTATTATTATCAATGGTTATTATAGGCCCAAATCATAATCTTTCACTATAATATTTTCGAGCAGAAGTTAATTCACTCTGAAACGACTTTTCATTTTCGCCTGTACCCGGGCGCACAGGTTGCATTATCCGACCTTTTAGTCTAAGATATCCTGGATTCAAGTAGATTGATAAACTATGGTTATATAACCAGTAAGCAACAAAAATTATGACTTTCAATGAACTGTTAGCAATAGTCCGGCCGGAAAAGGGCTTGCGTATCCGTACCGATTCGAGGCTTGTCAAGGACGGAGATATCTTTGTCGCAGTCAAAGGCACAGCTTACGACGGCCACAACTTTATCGACCAGGCCCTTATCAACGGCGCCGGGTACATCGTCTGTCAGCAGGATGGGCAATACTCGATACGCGATGGCCGGCACGAATCGGTAATCGTTGATGATACCGCAGAGGCGGCAGCGATTCTCGCGCAGGCGGCCAGCGGCAACCCGGCTTCGCAGTTAACGAATCTGGCAGTCACAGGCACAAACGGAAAGACCACTGTGGCGTTCCTGGTTCAGTCGGTCATCCGGCAGGCCGGTCAAAAATGCGGCCTGATCGGCACGGTTATGTACGACACCTGCTCGGGCAGTATTCACCAGGCGCCTCTGACTACACCCGGTTGTCTGGATATAGCCGCCAAACAACACGTGATGGTCGAAAACGGTGCGAAGTATATGGTAATCGAGGCAAGCAGCCACGCCCTTTCGCAAAACCGGCTGGCACAGATTAGCTTCAAAGCCGCCGCTTTTACCAATCTTTCAGGCGATCATCTGGATTATCACAAAACAAAAGAAGAATATTTGGCCGCCAAGACCAGACTCTTTTCGGCTCTTTCACCGGACGCTGCGGCAGTATTGAACAAGCAATCCCCCGAAGCCGAATTTATCGCCGCCCAAACCCGCGCCGGGCTTCTATGGTACGCCATCGGGGAGAAAACGGATGTCACCGCCCATATCGAGTCGATGGATACGACCGGGACGGTTTTTAACATAGAATATGCAGGCCAATCCTCGATAGTGAGAACTCCGTTGCTTGGCCTGTATAATGTCAGCAATTGCCTGGCTGCAGCGGGGCTGTGTCTTGCAGCCAGTTTTGAATTGGATACGATCTCCGCCGGTCTATCGGCTTTGAAAACGATACCCGGCCGACTTGAAAAAATTGACGCCGGCGATTTCTCCGTAATTATAGATTACGCCCACACCGACGACGCCCTGAAAAATGTCCTCACGACATTAAAGCCGCTGTGCAAAGGCAATTTGCGAGTTGTCTTCGGCTGCGGCGGAGACAGAGACAAGACCAAACGCCCGCGCATGGCTAAAGTCGCAGAGGAACTTGCCGATTTTGTTATTGTAACCAGCGACAATCCACGAACCGAAGAACCCACTGACATCATAAATGACGTGGTCGCTGGTTTTGAAAACGGAGAAACACAAACAATAGCAATTGAACCGGACCGAAAAAAGGCTATCGAGTTAGCTATAAAAAGTGCCGACAAAGACGATATTGTGCTGATCGCGGGAAAGGGACACGAAGATTATCAAATCATCGGAACCAAAAAATCCCACTTCAGCGACAAGGAAATCACCCAGGAGTGCCTGAAAAAACGAAGATGAAAGAATTCCTAATAAAAGATTTGGGAACAATAACAAAAGCAAAGCTTCCGGCTCCGTTTGATAAGTATAATGTTTCTTTCACCGGCGTAAGCACGGACTCGCGATCTACAAAAGCTGGCGACTGCTTTTTTGCGATCCCGGGCGAGAATTTCGACGGGCACGATTACATTTGCGATGCCTTTGCAAAAGGCGCCGTTTGTGCCGTTGTCAGCAAAGATATCGACGATGAAAAATCCCCCGGCAGGTGCCTGCTTAAAGTTGAGGATACGATCCAAGCACTCGGTGAGCTGGCCCGAGAATATCGCCGGCAGGCCGGTTACAAAGTCGTCGCGATAACAGGTTCGGCGGGCAAAACAACCACCAGGCAAATCATTTATCACGCCCTGAGCCGGCGATTCAGCGTTCATCAGTCACCAAAGAGCTTTAATAATCAGATTGGAGTGCCCTTGACGCTGCTCGGTGCCGGCATAGAAGACCAGATAGTTATCGCCGAACTCGGCAGCAATCATCCCGGTGAAATATCCTACCTGACCCGCATCGCCGAGCCGGATATCGCAGTGGTCACGAACGTTCACCCGGCCCACCTGGAAGGATTCGGCGACTTGCAGACAATTATCCGGGAAAAACTGTCCATATCCGAAGGACTCAGGTCCGGCGGCACTTTGATAATCAACTGTGATTTCGGCCGGCTTCTGGAAGCCTGCCGAGCAATAGATTTAAAATTTATAACATTTGGTAAATCAGATGGCTGCGACTATCATGCCGGCAACATTCGCCTTGACAGGTCGGCCAGCCGGTTCACTATTGACGGCACAGAAGTTTTCCTGCCGTTGGCCGGTCCTGGCAACGTCGAAAATGCAACGGCCGCCTGGGCCGCTTGCAGCCAATTAGGATTGACGATAGACGATTTCGCGCAGGCTCTCGCGACCCTCTCGCCCGTTTCCATGCGGACCGAACTGCTGGAGATCGGGACGCTGACGGTTTTAAGCGATTACTATAATGCAAACCCGGCTTCGATGAGAAACGCTCTGGAAATCCTGGCTAACCTCGACCCGACCGGGCAGCGCAGAGAGGTTTTCATCTGCGGCGACATGGCCGAATTAGGTCCGCAAACAGAGAATTTACACATCGAGCTTGGCAGAAATATTGCGCAGGCCGGGGTGAAATTGTTGCTGGCCGTCGGCAGGTTCGCGAAAATCGCCGCCGAAGCCGCACAGGCAAACGCCGATAACTATTTGGAAATAAAATGCTTCGAAGATACCTTTTCAGCTTGTAATAATCTGCATGAATTCATAAAAGATTACGATATAATATTGGTAAAAGGTTCGCGGGTAGCCAAATTAGAAGTAGTTGTCGATAAATTAAAGGAACTTTTTTCGAGAAGTTTATCTCGTGAAGCGAGATAAGAAATGTAAGAGGCGAGATGATATACCACTTTTTATGGTATTTTCGTGAGATTTTCACACACCGGCTCGGCTTTTACGCCTACCAGAACGTAGTCTTTCGCTCGGTAGCGGCAATATTGACCAGCCTTGTGATTGCCCTTGTAATCGGGCCGAAGATTATTCGCTGGCTGATGCGTAAAAAAATCGGCGACCGCCCGGAGTTCCATCACGCCACCCTGAACGAATTGACCAAGGAAAAGGCCAATACCCCCACGATGGGGGGACTAATTATCATTCTTGCGACAGTCACGACCACTTTACTATGGGCAAAACTTAACAATCCCTTTATTCAAAAAGCTATTGTCCTGGTTATATGGTTCGCCGCTTTAGGGGCCGCCGATGACTGGCTGAAGCTCACCGCCGGCGCTCGGCAGCGCAGCAGAAACGGACTAAGGCCATGGGAAAAACTCATCTTCCAAATCGGCGGAGCCGTACTGATCGCATCGTTCCTATACGCTGACTTTGTCAATATAGACGATGCCAAATTATTCTGGCTGCCGTTCTACAAGCACGGCCTGCCGCTGGCCAACTGGATGTTCATATTGATAGCGATTTTCTATTTGACGGCGACCAGCAATGCGGTGAATCTTGCCGACGGTATGGACGGCCTGGCCGCCGGCTGTGTGGGAATGGTTTCTCTGGTTCTGGCGCTGCTCTGCTATGTAGCCTCCGAAACGATGGCCCGCGCCACTCCGGTGACCTGGGCGAGTTATCTTCTGCTGCCCGCAATACCTCAGGCCGGCGAATTGTGCATCTTCTTCTCGGCGATCCTGGGGGCCGTGCTCGGCTTTTTATGGTTCAACTGCCACCCGGCCCAGACATTCATGGGTGATGTCGGCTCGCTTCCGTTAGGTGCGGCAATGGGATACGGCGCCATCGTAACGAGAAATGAAATTCTGCTGCTGGTAATCGGCGGAGTTTTCGTCATGGAACTGATGAGTGTCGTGCTGCAGGTTGGCTATTTTAAATACACCGGCGGCAAACGGCTTTTCAGATGCGCCCCCATCCACCACCATTTCCACCTGATCGGCTGGAGCGAGCCGCAGGTGGTAGTGCGTTTCTGGCTCTTGTCCGCAGCCTTCGCCGCACTGGCTCTTGCCACACTGAAAATCCGCTGACTTTCTACCCTTATTAGACGGAATTTACTGGATAATCCTGTTATCTTGCCAAAATCATGGACTCACTACCCGGTTGTAGATGCGGACATCATCGATCAGGACGGAGAAGAAACGTCCTGCATCTATGGTTTTAGGCTGGTTTCAAGAATGGGGCACTTTTTTATATTTTTTGACATTTTTTTGATTTTTTTATTGACACGCTTGAAAATAGAGCTTAAAACCCTGTTGAAGAAAAGCGAAGTACGCGAGTAAAGTAAATACGGCGGTACAATTTTTTTAATTTAATATAGATAGGAGGTAAAAAGCAATGCGCAAAAAAACCTCTTTCATTCCGGTAATCCCTATACTTGTTTTTATGATAGCAGGCCAGTGCTTTGCTGATGTGTCGGCGAAATTTAAGCAGGCACAGACGCATCAGGAACAAGGACAGCACGAATATGCTGAGCAGATTTACAAACAAATCGTAAGAGACCATCCCGTTACCGACGATGCTTTACAGGCACAGAAGAATCTTGCTATTTTGTATGTTGATTGGGATAAGCAGCCGCAGGCGCAAGCAGCTTTGCAGGAATTGATTGGTAACTTTTCCAAACACAAAGATCTTCCAACAGCAGTTACCTACGTGGCAGATGCATACCGGAAATTGGAAAGACACGAAAAGGCATGTGAGATTTACCAATACGTGGTCGACAAATGGCCTGAGGACGAGCATGCGATGTGGTCGCAAATGGGCCTGGTCATTTCAAACACTTGTCTCGGAAATAACAATTCCGCTGAGAAAGCTTTTAAAAAGTTATGCAGCGACTATTCAGGATACGAACTCCTGGCCAAGGCAATATGCCTGGTAGCTGATAATTATCGCAGATTGGAAAGATACGAAAAGGCCTGTGAGCTTTACCAACGTGCTCTTGACAACAAGCCTGATGTTGAGTCCGCATTATGGTCGCTAATGGGTCTGGCGATTTCGCATATCGGGCTTGGTGATTTTGACGCCGCTGGGGCTGCTGTTGATAAATTGCTTGATGATTTTACCGAATATGACCGCATATCCATAGCGACTTGCATGATAGCGGATGAATATCGCAAGTCAAATAAATACGAAGAAGCTTCCGGGCTCTATCGATACGTCATCAATAAATGGCCTGATGCTGAGCATGCATTGTGGTCACATATGGGTCTGGGGATTTCAAATCTCCGGCTCAGCGAAGAATTTATTGCTCAACAGGCGGTCGAGAAATTGCGTACTGATTTTGCGGAAGATGAGCGGATGGCCACAGCCGGTTGCCTCATAGGTGATGAATATCGCAGTTTAGAAATGTACGGAGAGGCTTGTGAACTATACCAGTATGTCGTCGATAAATGGCCTGATACTGAGAAAGCGATGTGGTCGCAAACGAACATGGGAAATATTAAACTCGAACTCGGCGATGAAAATGCCGCCCGGGCTATCTTTGACAAAGTATTAGCTGACTTTGCCGGCCATCCGGTTTTGCCTAAAGCGGTGGACCTGATGGCATACGGATATTATCGCAAAGCTTTATCGAAAAACAAGGAAGGGCTTGATGAGCTGGCGAAATGGTATTACCAAAAAACCATAACCGAATGTGAAAGGATAGTAAACCAGTTGCCCGAAACAGATTATACGACCGCAGAGGCCTGCTATTTTTGCGGCATCTGTTATGACCGACTGGGTCAGCATAAGAAGGCTATGTACTATTATCGAAAGGTAGTTGATAATTGGCCCAGCTATAAAGACGCATGGGTCGCGCAGCTTCGAATTGCAAAAATGTATAAACGGTTGCTAAGAGGCGGTCTGATATCAGATTCAGAAGCTGATGCCGCCATATCGGCCGCTTACGAACATCTGGTTGAGAAATTCCCTGACTGCCCGGCGGCCGAGCGTGCTCGTAACTGGCCGAACTATAATGCCAGGTCAAAGGAAGGAGAACCAAAATGAACAAACGTTTCTCGATCGGCTTTTTTGATTTTGGTCTGTGTATCTTTTATTATCAATGAATGTTATGCATGGCCGCCACCTCCGGATATCGAGATTGGAATATACCGACAGCATAAACCTCTGAGTATCTTCGATACCGAAAAGGTTTCTATCTATGCTGGTTGTGAGTACGGGGGACCGATAGAGACCTGGTCTTGGAGCTGGCCGTACCAAGCGTATGATCGCGAGAGATACGACTGGAGTGACCACTCGATAGTAAAATGCCGGTTCGGCGAAACGGGTAAGTTCTGGTTCTTCGTGACAGGCTACGACGAATGGGGCCAGTATGATAGCGACAACTGCATCGTCTATGTTTTCGAGATGGACCTTGACATCGATGGGGTAAACGACGAGGATGAAGTTGACCTGGGCGGTTTTATCTGTTTGAACGACGATGATGATAACAACAACGGCACGCCGGACAAGGACGAAACCGGAACGGTGAGCGGCGAGGATGATCTTGTGGCAATTTACCTTTCATACTTGCCGTCTGATTTGTATCCCGGCTACGTAGAATTGCAAGTGCCTTACAGCAATAGCATTAAAGTATGGGAGAGTTCTGAGAAAGGAACTTTGGTGATAGACGAGGATAATAGAACCAAAAGGTGGTCGGTAGGTTCCCAGCCGTCAACTTTGTACGTCGAAGGTTGTTCTGCCGGCTCCGCAGACTTGTGGCTGCTCTACACACCGGATGGTCAAAACTATCCCGGCGGCGACCAAAATCACGACAAGGTTAAGTTCAACGTTATTAAGGTAGATATTGATATGGGCCTATCAGAGTTAAATGAACTTTCTCCCGGAAAATATATCAATGTAAATTGGGATGACGATGACAATGATGGATGGCAACCAAATGATACCCCTCCTAATGGCAGTTATTCGGGCGACAAGAGTGATCCTAATATCGACGGGGGCGACAACGATTTTCGCTCATTCACAGTATCTGTGAACTTTAGCCGAAATCTGGAGATGTAATAGTGATAATAAAGAGGCCGACAACCCGATATGTAGGTTGGATGACCAATAATGTATTGGGAGGTCGGCATGGATGCTACAACTCTTGTATCGGCATGGAACAGTATTGTTCTTCAACTTTGCTATATCTTCTCCGAACCTTCTGCCAGAACTTGGCAGCAAATCGTGCTGGGCTGGGTTCTCAGACGCGGTCCCATGACTGTAACCGGCATAGTTCGGACTCTGGGCGATCTGGTCGACCGGCACTGGACGGTTTACGAGAAGTTCTTCTATCAAGCTCAGTGGTCGCTCAAAGAGCTGAGTGTAGCACTGTTGACACACGTGATTTATCCGATGATACTCGAATCGGGTGTGCTGGACGAATTTACAGCCAAACCCGTGGCCGATATGGCTATCGACGATACAACCGTGGCCAGATCCGGCAAACATGTCGCCCATGCTGGCTGGTTCAAAGATGCTTCTACGAGCGATTCTTCGCACAAGGGAACAGTTATTCACTGGGCACACAACTGGATTGTCGGAGCAATAACGATAAGGTTGCCGCGGTGGTCGATGATTCGATGGGTTCTTCCTGCGGTGTTCACCTTGTATCGAAAGCGTTCGGATTGCAAAGGCGAAGATATGTTTCGCTCGCGTCAAGAGCTGGCTGGCGAAATGATTCAAATCGCGGCTCAGGCTCTTCCAGGGGTGCAATTGCGGGTCTCGGCCGATGGACAATATGCCAAGCGCCAGGTGGTTCATTTGTTGCCACAAAACGTGAATCTGGTCAGTCGGATTCGCAGAGACGCCGCCATTTACGAGTTGCCACCCAAGCGGAGGCCCAAGAGCAAACGTGGAAGAAAGCAGAAAAAGGGAAAGCGTCTGCCGTGCCCACGAAAGATAGCTGCCTATCGAAAGAACAGCTGGACAAAGATAACGGTTTACAAACAAGGTTATCAGGTACAACGTCTGGTTTTGGGGATAACATGTCTGTGGTATCACGTTTGTGGAGGTGTTCCCATACGCATGGTCATAGTCCGAGATCCAGTTGGAAAAGAGAGAGACGACTTCTTCTTTTGCACCGACGCGACAGTACCGGATGCCGAAATCGTACAGCGGTATTACGACCGATGGGGAGTTGAGGAGGCTATATTGGAGTCTAAACAGCATATGGGTTTTGAATCGACGCAAGGCTGGTGCAGTAAGACGGTCAACCGGCAAGCCCCATTGGCGATGGTGTTGGTGACGTTGGTGAAGGCATGGTATGCTCGTTGCGCTACTGAAGAGCCGTCGTTGCTGCCTGAGACTATGCCATGGTACGCACATAAACGGCATCCATCCTTCGCGGATATGTTGTCTGCCTTGCGAAAAGTCTTGTGGCAACATCGAATTTCACCCAACTTGAGGTTTTCACCACGAGTTAAAGAATTAATTGAAACGGTTTCCTATGGGCTTTTCGCCGCATAGCAAATGGCTAAACCACACTAT
>Ga0307425_1002642_pt1 | contig 10024 bp, 7 predicted proteins | sample SalMarWE160330MG_FD_202152 | JGI IMG/M metagenome (GOLD analysis project Ga0307425, IMG submission 202152) | Salt marsh sediment microbial communities from the Plum Island Ecosystem LTER, Massachusetts, United States - WE1603-30 | ecosystem: Environmental > Aquatic > Marine > Intertidal zone >...
AAAGCGAATATTTATCATAATTTTGAGGATTATAACTATGAAGCTATTATGGATTTTCAGAGCTATCTTTCTTGTTGTTGTTGTGGCAGTTGTGTTCGTTAATATCAGTTCTTCTGTAATGGACAAAGATGAACTGGGCGAATCCTCGACGGATACGTACAATGCGAATTTACACGCGGTTATTTTTAGTAGTATCGGGATGGTGGTGTTTGTCCTTCTGCTGGATGTTCTGACGCCGAAGAAAAAGTTCAGTGCTCTGGCAGGTGTGTTTTTCGGTTTGTTGGTTGGCTTGCTTATTCTTTGGGTATTGGCCCCTGTGATCGATATGATGATCACTACTTTCAGCGTTAACGTTACCTTGCCGGGGATTACGGCGATCAAATGGATTCTTGGGATATCTATATGTTATCTTACTATCAGTATTGTCATGCGGACCAAGGATGATGTGCGCTTCGTTATACCTTACGTGGAATTTGCCAAGCAGACCAAGGGCGCCAGGCCGCTGGTTATCGATACTTCGGCTATCATCGATGGTCGGATCGTGGACTTATGTCAGAGCAAATTGTTCGACGCTCCGCTGATTGTTCCTCGTTTTGTGCTCAATGAGCTGCAGCTTATATCCGATTCGGCCGACAAACTCAAACGCAATCGCGGAAGGCGGGGGCTCGATATACTCAACAAGATGCAGATGGATCCGGTTATCGACGTTGAAATCGATGACTCCGTGATTGCTGAGGTCGAGGAAGTCAAGGGCGTTGACCAGAAATTGCTGATGTTTTCCAAGGCCTGTAACGGACGGCTGGCGACTACGGATTATAACCTTAGCAAGGTCGCGCGGGTACGTGAGGTTGACGTGGTGAATATAAACGATTTGGCCAATTCGCTCAAGGTCGTAGCATTACCCGGTGAGACGATGCAAATTAAAATCATAAAGCCGGGTGAAGAATCGGAGCAGGGTATCGGTTATCTGGATGACGGGACAATGGTTGTTGTTGAAGGCGCCCGCAATAAGATCGGGCGGGAGCTGGTTATTAGCGTCACCAGCTCACTCCAGACCTCCGCCGGAAAGATGATTTTCGGCAAGTTCGAGGGATTCGGACAAGAGACCAAGGGAACAGTACAAGAGACAAACGGGGGCAATCGGCGAAGACCGTATAGAAAGTCGGGCAGATCGAATACGTCGGGGGACAACAGGGACAGGAAGTAAAACACGAAAATGCCGTGTTACATTAATATCGGAAATCGAGCAGGGAATAACGGGTTGTGATCGAGATGGAATGTATTGTTCGTGTGTAATGATTTAACTTACCGTATGTAACAGGCTGTTTCGGAATCAAGAGTCCCTTGTTTACTGTTCATAATGTGTTCTTGCACATGCTATTTGGACTTCAAAAGGCATTTCAGGAATATCACAAGGCCAAGCAGGTAACCGGCGGCGAACAAGGGCCGGTAGAAATAGGATGCAAAATTCTGCTCGGTCATATGCAGACCGGCAATGCAAAAAGATAAGACCACGATAAGGCCGGACGCGGAGAAGGCAAGCCAGTCCGGCAGCGTCGCTCTGACCGGTCGGCCGCAAGAGCAGCGGTAGAGTATTGCCACTGCGAACCCAATCAATGTTATTGAGATAAGAACGGGGTATAGAACCGGCGATGCCCACGAAACCGGTATGAGAAACAGGATGTCCCAGTCCATTATGGAGGCGGGCCAGTCGATGAGGACCTTTAGCCAGACGTAGTAAAAAATGTCCCAGACGGCGAAAATAATCATAAAATAAGCAAACCGTTGCTGACGATTGTGTCCGGACAGCCAGGCGCCGGTAAAAATCAAGACGATTGTGGCCGCTTCTCTGCCTATCTCGGTCAGCAGGAATTTTTTGAATAACGGGCCGGTGCTGAATACGGTCATGGGGAATGTAAACCCATTGGGATGGAAGATTTGCCTGAGGTAAACAACGACGGCTGCTTCAATGTATCCAAAAGCGATGCTAAAAACGACAACGATTAAGAATATTTTGAACGTTGTTTTCAGTGTTTCGGAAAACGTATCCGGGACTTTCTCAGGTACGCTCATGGTGTCATATTCTCTGTAATTCTTCGAGTATCGCCGGAATGATTTCGTTTTCCGGGACGATGGAAACTCTTCGCCCGTTGCGATAGATATATGCTTTATTTTTTGCGGCGCAGATTGCCAGATTAGCATCGGCCGCTTCGCCCGGGCCGTTAACGACACAACCCATCACGGCAATACGAAGCGGTTTATTGATTTTATGTATGGCTTTCTCCACCCGGCGAGCCAATTTGACCACATCTATTTCGGTCCGGGCGCAGGTCGGGCACACAATCAATTCCGGGCCCGAACGTTCGTAAAGGCCGAGTGCTGTCAAAATCTGCTTTGCAATTTCGGCTTCTTCGACGGGATTGCCGGCAGCGCTTACCCTGATGGTGTCACCGATGCCCTCGGCCAGCAGTGTGCCCAGGGCGATGGCCGACGGCATCCGTGCATCTTCCGGAAGGCCGGCGTGGGTCAGGCCGAGGTGGATGGGATAGTCGAAAGTTTCTGATATGGCGCGGTTGATTTCGATGGTTCGTGTTACATCGCTGCTTTTCGCGCTGAGGACCAATGAATCAAAATTACGACCTTCGAAGAGCCGGACGTAGCTTTTCATCTCACTGAGCATCAGGGCAGTCCGCTTTTCGGCGGGGACAGGTTCCTTCCGGAGGTCCCTGATACTTGCTTCGTTGACTCCGACGCGGATTGCGGTCTTGTGCATTTTGGCCGCGTCGATGATTCGAAGGATGTCCTTGCGTTTTTTTATGTTGCCCGGATTGAGCCTTATTTTGGCGGCGCCGGCTTCAATCGCCTCGACAGCCCTGTCGGCACTGAAATGCACGTCGGCGATAAGAGGTACATCTACTTTCTGCACGATTTGTGCGAAAGCAGCCGTGTCGGCTCGTCTGGGTACGGCCAGACGTACCAGCCGGCAGCCCGCATGGGCAAGCTGTTCGATCTGCTTTACACAGCGATCCACGTCCACCGTCGGCACCTTTGTCATCGACTGGATAACAACAGGGACACGAGAGCCGATTTTAACCGTGCCGACCTTGACAGTTTTTGTTTTCCTTCTCTTAATCACGCCAAAATTGTAGCTTGTTTTGTGCTTTCGGGCAAACTAAAATACTCTCAAGCCAGAGGATGGACAATTTATTTTCGGCCGCCTGGCCTCTCGACCATTCGTAGATTGGCGTTTGATGTATCGTGGAAAGGAAGGTCAAGACAAGTGGATAATGATAATAAGAAAACTGGTATGATTTGGAAGGCGAGGGAATTTCCGCAGGTTTTATTTGCTGCCATCGTTTTGTTGCTCGGAACAATCAACACAGGCTTTGCCGGTACTTCCCATGTGTGGGAAAAAGTGGAGATTACCCTTCATGCTGAGAAATATTATGATAATCCGTACACGGAAGTGGAAGTCTGGGTCGATCTGGAAGGGCCGGGATTCGATAAACGATGTTACGGTTTCTGGGATGGTGACAATGTTTTTCGGCTGCGTGTTCTTGCGATTGCCCCGGGTTTGTGGAAATGGAGCAGCGCTTCCAATCAAAGCGATCCGGGCCTTAACGGAAAGAGCGGCGAATTTACTGCTGTAGCCTTCTCCGAAGCCGAGAAAGAGGCAAATCCCTGCCGGCGCGGTATGATCAAAGCATCTGCAAACGGTCATGCGTTTGAGTATTCCGACGGGACGCCGTATTTCCTTTTGGGTGATACATGGTGGTCGGTGCCGACTTTTCGCTACAGGTGGTATGACGATGACAAGCAGCGCCCGATTGGCCCGAATGCCGGCTTCAAGGATTATGTGCGGTTTCGGCGAAAGCAGCATTTCAATTGCATTGCCATGATTGCGGCATTTCCGAACTGGTCCAATGACGACAAGCCGGCTAACCTGACGATGCCCGACGGGACGGTGCTGCGTTCGGCGTGGAAGCAGATCGGGACCGAAAGTGCCAAGGATATGCAAGATGAAGATGGTAATCGCGCGTTTCTTTTTCCGGGCAAAATCCCCGGCTATGAGAAATACTTTCCCGACGTCGACCGGATCAATCCGAAATACTTCCGGAATATGGACAGGAAAATCGATTATCTCAATAGCCAGGGCTTTGTTCCGTTTATTGAGGTATCCCGGCGTGACATTGGGCAGGGCTGGAAGAAATATTACGAATGGCCCCAGTCATATATGCGTTATATACAGTACATCTGGAGCCGGTATCAGGCCAATATCTGCCTGTTTAGTCCGATTCATCTTGACTGGACCGGCTCGACTATACCGGCGGAAGAATGGAACCTGGCGGCCAATCGGGTAATTGAGAAATATGGACATCCGCCCTTCGGGACGTTAGCTGGGACGAACTCGAATCCTTCGACGCTGCGAAACTTCGGCCACACTGATAAGGCCAAATGGCTTACGTTTCATCAGATAGGCAACAGGCGTACTCACGACCTGTATCCGTTCCTGACCGAGATATTCAATTCCATGCCGCCGGTGCCCGGAATCAACGGAGAACCTTATTACGCCGGGATGGAGGGGGCGGACGGTGACACGGAGACATCTGCTTTGTATTGCCGCTCGGCAATGTACGGCAGCGTTTTATCCGGCGGATTGGGAGGGCACATCTACGGCGCCGGTGGATGGGACGGCGGAATGTGGGGCGGGAACGTAGAAGATGCCGCGGAGAACCATATCTGGGATGTCATCAAATGGCGCTCTGCGGACCAAATGCGGCACCTGAGAACCTTCATCCTATCGGAGGGCGGCAGATACCGGGATCTCGTTCCCAGTGAAAATCTAATAAGGCCGAACAGATCGGGCGAAGCCAAGTCGTGCATCGGATGGTCTTATTGCGCACATACTGAAGAGAAGGATTTGTTTGTTCTGTACTTCGAGAGAGACTGTCCTAAAGCAAATATATCAGGCGCAGTATTAAGAGGTAAATACAAAGCCGTCTGGTTCAACCCGCGGACCGGTGATTGGGAAGACGTGAATGTTTTAAACGCCAGTTCTTCTGGTGTAATTGACCTGCCGAATTTCCCCGACAACTCATTCAGGTCCCGCACGGATTGGGCGATGAAGCTTACATTGACAGATGCACAATGAGCTTAAGCATTGGTAATACCTGTTGCAGGTCGGTGACTATTTTTTCACCCACGTCAGCTTTGCAATGTGTATACCGTCTAAAGCGCCTTGATTCAGGGCGGCAATGTAGTAGCTATCTTTGTAATAAATGATTTCCGGCGCCGCCACGGGTAATGTGCAGACGAAATATCTTTCGTCCTGGTTGATACCGAACATCGTCGGGTCATTTGAATAATAGATGCTGGTCTGGGGGGCGCCTCTTTTTCGGATATCGCCTTTGAATGGGCCATATGTTTGCGTTTTAAAAAGGTAGAAATTTCCATCGTCAAGTTTTACAACATGGGGACACTCAGATGAGTACGCGTTGGTGCCGGCCCGGCCGCCATAAGCAACAACGCTTGACGGACTCCAGTTTTTGAAGTCTTCGGTGGTTCGGACATAGACCATTCCCTGCCGGTTCGGATAGGCTGTGTAGTAAGCAAACCATTTGCCTGCGTGCGGCAGGAGCATCACATCACGAGTATTATTGTCGGGGCCCTCGGTGAACATGTCTGTCTTGCCGTCGGCTTGAATGACGCGGGTGAAGTTCTTGCCGTCTTTGCTTGTTGCGTGACAAATGTTCACCCAGTCGCCGTAGAACAAATGGTATGTGTCGCTGGCTTTTACCACATGCGGCGCCTGGAGCCCGCCGGGTGTTTCGCCAAGAGCGGGGTCGGCCTCCGTGGCGATGCCCATTGGCTTCCAATCGGTATCTGTGAGGTTTTGCCCCTCCCAGCGGTAAAAGAACCGGGTCTTGCCGTTTTTGCCGCCGGAGGTTGTGCTGCGAATGCAGGACCATAGCTGCCACGTTCCATCCGCCGCCTGCCAGACGGCAAAATCGACCGGCTCCTGCCTTTCGGTGGCGTATTTATGGTCCATCGGATTGCCTGCAACCTGCCACCACTCGCCTTCAATTTGCGGCGCCAGAACCGAATCGGATGCGTTTGCCGTGTGCGTTATTAAGCTCAGGGCAATAATAAATATGAGTATTTTCAATATATTTTTAATAAACACATTTTCTTCTATTGCAGGTTTATCGAGCCGCTGCTGGTCTGCATGTGCAGCTTTCCGTTTCCTTCGCCTATTGTTCCTTGGAGTTTCTTCTTGCTGATTTGGCCGTTTATCGTTATTGGCCGGTTGGTTCGTATTGAGCCATAGCTGGTTGAAAGATCGACCTGACCGGTAAAATCTTGCGGTGCGGCGAAGTCGATACTCCCGTATGAAGTGACTAAGTCTGCAACGATTTCGTTCGGCGTCGAATCCGAACAGGAAATATCGAGGTTGCCGCTGCCGGATTTGGCAGTAATTTCGTTTGTTGTAATCTGCCGGCAGGTGATACGCCCGTACGAGGTGGATAGATTGGTCGTGTCCGCGGAGGATTCTGTCACGCTGATGCTGCCGCTGCCGGAGTGCAATTTGATTGACTTGCCTTTAAGCTCGTCGGATACGATTGAACCATAGGATGTGTGTGCATCACAATCACCGAAAGAGGCATTTGAGAGCTTGATTGTGCCGCTGCTGGTTTTGAGTTTGACATCTCCTTCCGACATGTCCGTGCAGGTTATAGAGCCATAGGAAGTCGTTAATTGGGCGGAGCCTTTAATAATCTCAGCGGTAATCGAGCCGCTGTTGGATTTAACTGTAATGTTGTCACCCGTGATGTTCCTGCAGTTGACAGAGCCGTAAGATGTATCCAGATTGACCGAACCATCGATATTTTTCGCTTCAATTGAGCCGCTGGAAGTTTTGCCGCTTGTTTGACCTTCGATATTGGCAAGCTCAATCGCACCGTACGAGCTGGTACATTCGATACTCGTCTGTTTCGGGACGGTTATATCATAGCTGATGCTAATTGAACATCTGTTCTTTCTCGGCGGTTTGTCAGCTTTTACCGTTAGTGTATCGCCGATTGTTTCAAGCTCTATCTTTACCTGTTCGGCTAATAGCTGTGCTTCTTCTTTAGTTGGAACTCTGCCGCATATCCTTGCAATGACGCTGCACTCAGTGACATCGCCGCCGGTAATTGTGATAGAGCCGGAGCTGGTTTCGACATATAGTTTTGAGCCGGGACTAAGGAGTGCTTGCCGTTGAACTGTTATCTCGTGTTTGGCCTGCCCCCAGTCACCTATTTGAATATCGCAGCCGGAAATAATTACAAGCAGGCACAGGCAGCAGCTTGTAACCTTGAACAATCTATGACGCTTATTCATTTTAGTTCCTCTGGTGTTTTCTCTTTTTATCTTATTCTAATCGAGCCGTTGTAGGTTTCAAGGTGAAGCTGGCCCTCGCCGGCTCCGATTGTGCCTTTTAGCTCGCTCTTGCTTATTTTTCCGCTTACTGTTATCGGCAAATCGGTATTGATTGAGCCGTTGTGGGTAGATACATCAATTTTAGCGGACAAGCTCGGTGGAGTTTTTAACTCTATGCCTCCATTGTGAGTGATCATTGATATGTCACAAACCGATGGAGCGGTGCTTGTGTAAAATGCCTTGATGCTGCCGTTATGAGAGTTTAATTTAGTACTGCCTGAGATTTCATTGCACGTAACGGAGCCGTTATGTGTCTCGAATGTGGTAGTGCCGGAAATTCTTTCACAGGTAACTTTCCCGTTGTTCGTAGAGGCATCGAGCCGGCCGGTGATATCGGAAATTTCGACGGCTCCGTTGTGTGTAACAAGATCGAGGTCTGTCTGGTTCGGCACTTTGACGTCGAGACTGACGCTCACGGATTTGTTGATCAGGTTAGTCGGCTTATCGATCTTAACGGTAAGCTGATTGCCGGAGGGTACGAGTGTGACATTGACGTTATCTGAGAGTTCCCGGGCCTCTTCATCGGTGGCCGCTCGAGTTACGATAGTAGCTGTCATATTACATTCGGCAACATCAGCACCATTGATTGTGATTGAGCCGTTGTGGGTTTGGGCTTCGAATGCCGAGCCGGACGACAGAGGTGCTGAGAGCTGCATTGTTCGTTCGTATTTTGCCTGCATAGAACAACTGCCGATGTTAATACAGCAGCCTGCTGAAAGTATGACCAGGCAAATCAAACAGCCCAATGATATCTTCGCTAAGTGATTTTTTTTCATTTTTACTCCTTTCAACCTGAATCTCTTTTATTCGATTAGCTCACTTTTACAACATTATTGCCGTTATTTAAGACTTTGCCAATACAATAATTAGCACAGACTAAGGCTTCTTCGAGTCTTTTCTTTCTACCTTTGGTGGATTAGTCGTTGGTTATATGCAATTTGTTTCAGGAAATCTGTCTTTTTTTTCTGGTTTTTGGCACTTTTTTCGGGTTTACGATTCGTATGCTGAAACCAATCACTGATTATTGACGATTTTAACCAGGGAAAACAGCATTTTTTACTCAATTCACACATGTTTTTTGTCGTAAATCCTTAATATTGTTAATTCTGGGAAAATTTGCCTGCTTAGACTTGACATGAAAGTGGCTAATTTAGTAAAAATAGGATGTTAAAACCTGTGGATATATGAAATTCTCAGCAATATTGCAGAATTTCCATTTATGTTTTGAAACGAACGCAAAATAAGACCATGTAGTTGTATGCTACGGAGTAGAAATTCTTACATCAATAATCTGTGGTTTACTGTTGAATGAAGAAGGTAGTATCAAACGGCATAAAATTGTCATGGACAAACGTACTGAAGGAAAATGCAAAAGTAAGAATATTTATCGGTCTTTTTTAATTTTATCAATCTTTTATAAAGGAGGTTTATTATGTGTAGAAAATTAGTGTTAATGGTTTCTCTTGCCTTTGTTCTGAACTTGATCGGCAATGCCTCGGCTCAGTTGCCGGCCGGATGGCAGAGCCAGGACATCGGCACAACCGGAGGTAGTGCCAGCGAGAGTAACGGCACGTGGACGGTTATTGGCGATGGGGCCGATATCTGGGGCACCTCGGATGCCTTCCATTATGCCTATGTGCCATTAATCGGTGACGGCGAGATAATCGCTCACGTTGTCGACAATGGCACAGGCTCGAATACCTGGGCCAAGGGAGGCGTGATGATTCGGGAGACGCTGGACGCCAATTCAAAACACATTATGGCAATAATAACCGATAGCGATGGCGGGGGCATTGCTTTCCAGGGGCGTCATCAAAGTACCGGTGCCTCTTCCAGCAGTTTCCATGGTGATATTACAGCGTCGCCTCCTCATTGGGTAAGGCTGGTCCGCGAAGGCGATATGTTTACAGGTTATCATAGCGATGATGGTGTTGATTGGGAGCAATTCACGGACACATCGCCGGACGAAACCGGTGGTACCATGACGAATCCGATTAGAATATCGATGGCTGAACAGGTTTATATCGGTCTGTGCGTAACCTCTCACGTAGCGGGTGAATTACGTACATACACATTCGACAATGTTAATATTAAGCTTCCCGTTATCGCCACATCACCGGATCCTGCTGATGGTGCAATATATCCGGAAACATGGGTCAGTATGAGCTGGATGGCAGGACAAACGGCTGTTTCACATGATGTGTATTTAGGCGAAAATGGCGCAGATGTGGAAGCCGGCACAGGCGACACATTCCGGGGCAACATCCCTGATTCGTATTTTATTGTTGGTTTTCCCGGAAATCCTTATCCGGATGGCCTTGTTAATGGCACGACCTACTATTGGAGGGTTGATGAGCTTGAAGCCGATGGTACCGTAAATACAGGAAAAGTCTGGAGCTTTACGGTTCCGCCGATAACAGCCTATGCTCCGTTCCCTGCCGATGGCCAAAATTTTGCAGCAATAGATTCAATTCTAAGCTGGTCGGCAGGTTACGGTTCAAAACTGCATTATATCTATTTTGGCGACAATTTTGACGATGTAAAC
>Ga0307425_1002643_pt1 | contig 10023 bp, 7 predicted proteins | sample SalMarWE160330MG_FD_202152 | JGI IMG/M metagenome (GOLD analysis project Ga0307425, IMG submission 202152) | Salt marsh sediment microbial communities from the Plum Island Ecosystem LTER, Massachusetts, United States - WE1603-30 | ecosystem: Environmental > Aquatic > Marine > Intertidal zone >...
GGGAGGCTCTAAATTGGTATGGGATATTTCCCGCTTAGATCATGAAAAAATTGAATAAAATAATATCATTTTATTCAAACAAGAACTTTCCCTTCTCATAGATCAACTGCCCGTCCCCGTAGATCTCGCCTTCCCGCCGCATGTCCATGAGCATATCCCAGTGAATCGCCGATGTGTTCCTGCTGCCGCTTTGGGGCAGTCCCCGGCCCAGGGCCAAGTGCACGGTGCCGCCGATCTTTTCATCGAAGAGCATGTGCTTGCTGAAACGGGTTATATTGGCATTAGTGCCGATGGCAATCTCTCCGGCGCGGGCGGCCCCCTCGTCCGTATGGATGAGGGCCGTCAGGAGGGCTTCACCCTTTGCCGCGCTGGCGGACGTGACTGTTCCCTTCCGGAATTCCAGCCGGATATCCTCGATCTCCTCTCCCTGGAATATGCCGGGAAAGCTGAAGCGGATCTTCCCTTCCACTGAATCTTCCACCGGACCGGTGAACACCTCGCCGTCCGGAAAATTGTTTTTCCCGTCGCAGTTGACCCAGGTGCGGCCGCGGCAGCTGAAGCTGAGGTCCGTATCCTCTCCCACAAAACACATCTCACTGATTTTGTCCAGCCGTTTGCAAATGGTTTCCTGCCGGCCGGAGAATTCCCGCCAGAATGTTTCCGGATCCTCATCGTTCAGACGCATAGCTCCGAAAACAAACTCCGTGTACTCCTCCAGGCTCATCCCGGCTTCCTGAGCCAGCGGCGCGGAAGGGTAGGCCGTACCCACCCAGCGCAGCTTTCCCTCGACCCAGCGGCGGGTAAGCATATCCGTGATGGGACCCCGCGCCCTGACGGCCCGCTGCTTCTTCTCCGGATCAATGCCGCTGAGGGCCCGGGGATTTAAGTCCGGGAAAACGGAAATGAGCACATCCGCTTCCTCCATCTCCCGCAGCTGCAGCGGATCGGTGTAATCCAGCTGATGCTCCCGGGCTAAGGAGAAGAAAAGATGCTGTTGATCCTCAAAGAGAAGATGGCTGCGGGGATGGGCTCCGACGCGGAGCACCTCCCGGTAGATCTCTTTAACCAGAGGGACGGAAAGAGTGCTCCCCGAGATGGAGACCAGCTCCCCTTTCTTCACCCGGGTGGAGTAGTGAACCAGAATCCGGGCCAGTTTTACCAGTCGTTGATCAGCCATCATTGTGTCCTTTTCATTCAATTATTATGGACGGGCTGCCGCAACGTATCGGTTCGCGTGACCACGGTGGTGCGGATGATGTCGGCCAGGGGCGCCTCCACTGTCAGCGGCAGCGGCAGGCCGGTATAGTACGCCCGTACCCGGCGGATCAGCAGACTGCCCGGATCCTTGACCAGCGTGATACGGCAGGGAATTTCCCGCGGCGGTTCCCACCTCCAGGTCAGTTCCATGGATTTCTTCCCGAGAGAGAATCCCAGATCGGACCAGGCTGTATCGATACCCAGAGTATCCACGCTGAGTGACATTCTCACCTGGCGCAGCGGTTTTTCACTCACTATCATCCAGTCCAGGGTGACCGTATCCTTCTCCCCGCGGTGCCAGGTCTCATTTCCGGAGACATCGAACCAATCAGCCGTGAAATCAAGGGGCAGGATATCCTTCAACACCCGGCCGTTATAGGAGCGGTTCAGGCTGTCGCCTTCCACCCGCACATTGCGGAGAAAATCATTTCCCAAAAGCTGCAGTTTGTCCTCACCGCTGTTGCAGTTATAGGAGGCGGTCACCAGCACCTGAGGCCGCCAGCGCTCGTTATAGGAGGGGAGCAACGCCAGGATGATGCCGCCAGCCAACACCAGCACGGCGAGGGTCCAGCCGGCCGCCCGGCTTTTAAATCCTCCCAGAAAGGAGCGGAACGGATCATCCCGGGCCAGCAGCCAAGCCAGAACGTATACCGCGGGCAGGGCCAGGATAAGCTGTCCGATTATTAGTACCAGAGCATAGAGGATATCCTTCCACCAGGAATCCAGTGCGAATCCGGTCAGGCTGATCATATGGGCCATAAAAGGGAAAGCCTCGGAAAAGATAAGCGGGAAAAGCGGTGTCAGCGCCAAAACGGCCAGGATGCGGCACGGCCAATTCCAGGGCAGAAACAGGGCCAGGCTGAAAAGGAGCAGACCCATCGCCGGATAGAGAGCCAGACGGGCGCTGGCTAATCCGAACAAGATACTATAGATAAAGAATATGATGAAGGCCCGCAAGGCGTAGGTGTGCGGTTCAGACCGGAAACGTCTGAAGAGTCGCAGCGCCAGCCAGATCCCGGCTGCGGCCCACACGAGGGAATACCAGAGGTAGAGATAGAGATGGACCGGCCAGACCATTTTCCAACCCTTGACCAGGCTGAGGGCCGCGTACCCCAGGCGGGAAAAGACAAGGGCCGTAAGAAGGACACCCAGCACCTTAAGCGCGGAGAGGTGAATCTCTTTATCTTTCAGTTGGGGCGACCGTTCTTTGCGGCTTCGCATATACGCCGTAAGGCCCGCGAGCAGGGCCAGGATGATAATAATCCTGAGCAGAAAGGGCGGAATAAAAAGCAACAACCCGGCCACCTGCAGCAGCATATAGCGTCTGTTCCCTGCTTCGGGCACTCCCTCGGCCTGATATTTGTTGATCAGCCCCTCCAGTAACTGCCCGAAATCCGCCAGGGATTTCCGGTCGATGAATGTGAGCCTGTCCTGGGGTGTGTGAATGGGAGAGTTGTTGACCCCGGTGGTAAAATCGATAGCCGGAATGTGTTTCTGCAGAAAGGGGATATGATCGGAACCGGCTCCCCCGGCCAGATTGTTCAGCGTGAGAAAGTGAGTCGGGTAAACGAGACGGTGTATCCCCAGACTGCGGTCCATGCGGAAGGCGTCCCGCATGAGCCAGGGGGGGCTCTGCAGGGCCTTATCGTCCGAAAGGATGAAGATCTTCTCCTTCTCTCCGCTCATATCGACACAGAGCATGAGACGCACCTTGTCCAGATCGGCATACTTTTCCGTAAAGGCCTCTGATCCCGCCAAACCGGCCTCTTCACCGCCGAAAACGGCAAAGACCATGGTATAGCGGCGGGGCCGGCCGCTCCAGACCCGGGCCAGCTCCACTACCGTGGAAGCGCCGCTGCCGTTGTCATTGGCACCGGGAATTTCAGGAGAAGCGGAATCGATATGCCCGCCCAGGACAATGGAAGAATCGCTCTCACCCCGGAAGATCCCCACGGCAACGCCGCTCTTAGTGTTGATGGCCGCGCCGTGGCCCTGGAACCGGTCATAGGGGATGATGTACGCGGCATCAGCACCGTAACGCTGAAACCGTGCCAAGCCCCAGCGTAAAGCTTGTGCTTCCGCTGTCGACCCCATAGGCCTCGGCCCGATCACCTCACTAAGATGCTGGATATTGGCCCAAACGCTGTCGGCCTGAAAAGTGATCTCCTGAGCCGATAAAACAGAAGCTGTAAGCAGGATAACCACAAGGGGAATAAGCCGTTTCATGATTTTCTCCTTTCTGAAAAAAGGCGTACCGCTCCGGTGACCATATTGAAGCGGGGCACCCGTTCACAATAAACCGTGTATTCTTTCCCGTAGCGGGATGCGAGGAATTGCTCCTCGGCCCGAGCCTGCCGGTAAAAAAAGAAAATTGCCCCCAACGCCAGGCCGATTATCACCGCGTGCTGACTGACAAGAGCGAACAGTATATTTACTAATACGTAGGAAAGATACTGAGGATTCCGCAGCAGTGAAAAAATTCCCTCGGTTACCAGAGTATCCGATTCGTAATAAGCACCGCCTTCGGGTATCCTCCCGTATTTTTTAAAATGGATGACGGGCACAATCCAGAGAATAATGATCAACGGGACGAGGCCGATCCCCAGATACCGTAACAAGGCGCATCCCGGTCTTCTCAGTTGGGCGCTGAGGATGAGCAGAAGAGCGGTAAACGCGCAGGCCGCCAGATCATTGAAACAGGGATATCTCTTCACGGGCGCAGCCGATATGTTTTCAATCTGTCACTGGTAGTGTATGATATTCTGGATTCGACCCTTGATAATAGCAAAACAATTCCGTAATGGCAAGTATTATCCTCCGGGATAAAAATTTGCAATCTCCTCCTCCATTTACTATATTTATTGTATTCCCAATAATAAAAAGGACATCAACAGGAATTCTATCTTCTTATCTGATTTCTTTCTGACATGTACCCAAAGACGAAAGGAGAGGGATGAAGATACAAGAGGACCACGCTGTTCCATTTTTGTCGTTTGCCCTTGCCTGCCTCCTGTTTATCCTTTCCCCCTACAGTAACGCCCAAACCCGTGACGTCACGGAAATGAGAACCCGTTTGGAGCCCCCCTATATCGGAGCCATGACTGTTCGCAGCCACCGGGAATCCCTGGGAGATAACGGGGAACGGATCGTGGACTGGAATTTTGATGTGGAAGGCGCCGGTTACGGGGAGAATCCGCGTTCCTCGATAGGGGTTGAATGGGATCCTTCGGGAAAAATTATCAACGGCACCAGGGAGATGGCTGAATCGAGTGCCCGCAGCGGCGGGAATCCCCTCCACACCGTGGCAGGCTGGCCTGTGGGTTTGATCCTGATAAGGTCCGACGGATATAACTATGCCACGGTCAAGGGGAATTATTACGTTCACGTTTCTGTTTCCGACGCCTCGTCCACAACCGAAGCCGAGCGTCTTGCCGATGAAGCGTTTGAGTATATCCTCTCCCGTATTCCCGATCCTGCGGGTGGGACCGGAAATTCTGAAACTGCAAAGGCAGGAACCGGCGCACCCGGCGAAGCAGGGAAAGTTCCTCAGAAGACTGCGGCTGAACAGCAGATGGAACGGGCCTTCAAGGCCTTCGAGGAAGAGCAGAAAGAATACATCGATGCTGCCAACCAGGCAGACGCCGCCATGATGGATCACTATCGTGATGGCGCCGGCATCGCAGAAAAGGCCGGTAATTCAGTAAAAGCGCTGGTTGAGATTATTCCCCCCTCCAGCAGGCTGGCGATCTTCCGGGACGGCGAGCAGCGGTTCGGTGTGGCTGTGGCCAATCGCTCCGATTTCGATCTGTCCCGAATCCGTCTCAGGCTCTATGTTCATACCCGGAACGGTATCAAAGAAATCGGCAGCGCCCGGATAGACAGAGTCAGAAGAAACGGCAGTTCCACGGCCGCATTTTCCATGTCCGGCCGAAAACTGAAGGAGCTCTACGAAAAAGAGGGGATCTCCGACACTGATATTGAAATAAAAGCCGCCTACCGGGTATATTGGACCGACTACTATTATGGAAGTGAGGACATAGATGCTCTCTGGCCGAACGGACTCAATCCCCGGCTGGACGGTCTTCCTTCCGAAGAGGAACGCGAAAACCGGGCGCCTCCCCGGATTCGCATCGAGCTGGTGGATGAAACAGGTTCACCGAGACCGGACAATATCATTGTATCCGGCACCCGCAATTTTATTCGCCTCGCAATCGAGAGTTCTTCTCAGGAAACTTCTTGCCTGGCCGCCTATAGCGAACCCCACTGGTCCAACCGCCCCGGGGAACTGCGCTACAGCGGCTGGGGCGACGCGTACAATCAACGTCCTCCCCGTGATCTGTTGCCCGACATGGACCGGTTCAACGGGACCTCCAATCCGCGATTCTCGGGAGATCTAATGGGAGGCTCCGTTTATTTCTACGCCTTTTTCATCGCCCCTTCCGTAAAACAGGAAGAAAATCTGACAGTCAGCCTGTCCTACAAATACGCCTTCGATACCAATCTTGCCGGTCAGGAGGAGTACTGGCGGGAAGGTGAGGGGAAAGCCACCTTTACCCTGACCCGGGGGAGGACCAGCAGCTCCCTCAGTGATATCGTGCAGCTGAATGTGACCGCAACCCGTGAAGAAAAAAAGGCGACAGTGGCGCTGACGCTTCCTGGCGGCCAGATTGGATGCTTCCGCGGGTCCATAGTGGAACTGGCCCCGACGGACCGCTGGTGGCCGGACATGCTGGAGGACTGGCGCAAGCGAAATCAGGAGATGATGGACTACGATCTGAGTAAAAAGGTGAGACAGGGCGGCAGGGAACAGATGGTAGGAGACATTATATCCGCCTACGACCAGGGTCTGGGTACAGGTCTGGCGGCCGCCTTCGCCATGGATGATATCGTTGCGGCTGAAACGGAAGATGAAGTGATTAAAGAAACGGGCACAGCCGCGGCGGGGCTCCTCATTCCCGCGGGAGGTGTCATGCTCCCCGTTCTGGAAATGGGATTCATGTGGGCCAAACGGCAAAAGGAAGAAGCCGGTATGCTGCAGGAACTGAATCGGATCGGTCCCGTGGTACCCTTCCGGCAGGCGACAATGTACCGCAGCGTGGATCAGCTCTACGGCACCCGGATCATGTACAAAATTGTTGATGACACACTTTATCTCATACCATTAGGGAAAACATCGCTCTAACCATTAACAGATTCCCTGTCGGGGAAAGGAGGGATTATGTCTTTGGGGAAAGTTGGAAAAACTGCTGTTCTGCCGCTCGCACTGCTTTTTATATCCTGTTCTTCCGGAATCGTCACCGTACGCAAGGCGCCGCCCGGACAGGAGGCCCCTTCAACTTCTCAGAAGGCCGGCGTTCAGCCACAGGCCTATACCAAAACATTGGATGCTCCGGCCAGTCAGGCGCGGGAAGCCTTGCTGTACACGCTTTTTCTGATGGACATTCCCGCTGAAAAAGATCCGGACAGTGAAACAATGACCCTGCATCTGGCCCGGACCTGGCTTCTTCCCCCCGAGGGAGAAGTGGGAGAATTCTTCTCTGAAAAGAAAAGAGACGAAGACGCACTCGCCTGGACCTTTGACAACGAATCATTGGAAACGGGGAAAAGCGGCAACCTGAATCGCTACATGAAAAAAGGCGGCGGTTTTACTTCGTTTATGAAAACCGGACCTTCGGCGGAAAAGATAAAATCCGTCACTTTTGAAGGCACACTGACGGTGAAACCGGCGGGAAGGACCAGATCGACGATGAACGGTGAAATTCTCTTTTCCGCCAATGTTCCCAATACCGTCTCAGGAGCCAATGAAAAGGACATCTACAAGTCCACCGGTCTGCTGGAGAAGATCATTGCTGAACGGACCAATGAGCTGCTCTCTGTCCAGCCCCGGATCTATCCGGGCACTCCGGAAAAAGTCAAGGAAGCAGCGATGGTCTGGATGGAGAGCCATGGACTTGTACAGGAGTTTCCGCTGGGGAACGGTTTCATTACCGAACGTGTCATGCCGCCCCGTAAAGGAGACAACGCCATCGGCAATTACGCCAAACTGGCCCGTCAGTTAATGCCCATCTGGATCGGTTCCTACCGGGCCCTCTTTACCTTCACTCCGGGGGAGCAGCCCAACACCACCGGTGTACTGATCCACTATATGTTCTCCGCTATAAACTCCAACAACGGGAAACGTAACTGGCAGATTTATCCGTCTAAAGGAATTTTGGAGGATGATTTCTATACCCATATGAGGGAAGCCACCGCCGAATTCCGTTAATCTTGGATCTGCCGGGGACCTTTGAGGTCCCCGGCAGATTAATCACCTATCCCCCTCAATCACCAGTCCTTTAATACACTTCCCGTTGACAATCTGCTCCGACTTCCGTAAGTTATTCACCGTACCGGGGAATAATCCCCGTATTTGTTTGTATGAGATACAGGAGCCATGACGGTCGAAACGGACTATTCAAAGGATGACCGGGAAGATCAGCGCCTGGTTCTCAAGGTGCGGTCCGGCAGCAGGGCAGCTTTCGACCGGATCGTGCGCAAATACCAGCGGCGTCTCTATTTCACGGTACGCAAACTGGTGAAAGATCATCAGAGCACCGATGACATCCTGCAGGATGTGTTTGTGAAAGCGTATCTGAATCTGGAACAGTATGATATCTCCCGTCCTTTCTTCCCCTGGCTGCACCGAATCGCTGTCAACTCAGCTCTGAATGAATTGGGACACAGAACCAGACGCAGGGAGAACTCCCTTGAAAGTGAAGACGGAACCATCATATCGTTACAGGATCCGGATCCCGGCCCGGGAGAGAAGGCCGAGGAAGCCGATTTGCAGGGAGCGCTGAGCCGGGCTCTGGAGCAGCTGCCGGAAGATCAGCGCCTGGTCTTTCTGCTGCGCGCCAGTGAAGGGTTGAGTTACGAGGAGATTGCCGAACATATGGGGATTACCAGCGGCACCGTGATGTCGCGCCTCTCCCGGGCTCGGGAGAAACTGCGCCGCCTGCTGCGTCCCTATCTGGGGGATCAGACCCAAAGAGGGTGAACCATGGAATGTAAAACCGCCGAAAAACTGCTGGATAAATACTTGGACGGCCGGCTGTCAAACGAGGACAGAGAGCGGGTGGAAGATCATTGTGCCGCCTGTCCCGCCTGCCGGGAGAGACTCACCGAACTGACCCTGCTGCAGGAGGCGGCCCGGACTGAATTTCCCTCTTCCCCGTCGCTCTCCTACTGGCGCCGCCAGCGCCGGGATGTCAGAAAGAAAATTTCCAGCCTCGCGGAAGAAGAGGCGACTGGCAATTCCTGGACCATGGATCTGCGGGATATCCTCTGGCCCCGCTCTCTGCCGCGGCGTTTCATCCGGGTGGCAGCCGGACTGGCCCTGATTTTCATGGTGGTCCGCCTGGCCGTGCTGGAAAAAGGAACTCTCCCCTACTATCTGACCCGCAGTGGACCTCAGGGGAAGGCCCTCGAATACAGAGAGATTCCGACCGATAAGAAAGAAGGAAAAGGGAGAGTTGAAGCAGCCGCCCCTACAAAGGCGGCAACACAGGACGAAGACCGTCTGGAAGAAACATCCGGGAAAGGAGCGGAATCCGTCGCTTCCCGTGATCAAAACAGAATACTAATCGGGGGAGTTTCTCCTGCTGAAGAAAAACAAGCGGCAGAAATGGAGAACCCCCTTCCATCGGCGCCATCAGAACAAAAGATTACTGCCCAGGAAGCTGAAACCCTGCCCGTGAGGCCGTCACGGGTCGCGGGAGCTGAAACCTTGCCTCAAACACCCCTGCTGAAAGCCGCTGCCGCATCACCGTCCCTGACCTTGACTCCTGCCGAGTGGCAGGATCTCTGGCGCGGGCCCGACGCATCGGGAGTGCTGAAAATGAAAATGATCGATGCGAGCCGGAATGACATGCTACAGGTTCCGGACTCTCTCCATGCTAGCCTTCCCCCCACCTCCCGGATCGACCAAATGATCCCCATATTGGAGCAAAATCTGACCGTCTATCCGGCCGAAGAGGGAGAAACCGGGCGCATCCTCCTTTTGGGTCGGCTCTACTTCCTGAGAGCCGAGAAGGACGGGGATACTACTCATATGAGGCGGGCGCTGGACTATTACAACATCCATCAATCTATTCTGGTACGGGACCCGAACCTTGCGGCCCGGGCCGAAAAATTCCACTCTCTCCTTTACGGAACCGGAACAAAGAAAAAATAATGGGGAATAATATCCTTTCTCCGGTTGTATGAATGGATGAGAAAGGCATTCATCACAAGCATTGAAAGGAGAAGCCATGGAATCCCTCACCTGCCTAAAAAATAAAACGTTCTTCATCACTTGCATCCTTATACTTATCCTGCCGGCTGCATTGCTATCCCAGGGATTCATCATTCCCGGACCGACGCTTCCCCGGCAAACGCCTGCTCCCCTTCTCTCCGAACACGCTGTCACAGCCCGCATCAGCGACCAGGCCGCCCAGGTTACGGTCAGCCAGATCTTTAAGAATTCATCCGCCCGGCCTCTGGAAGGCACCTACTACTTCCCTCTCCCGGACGGCGCCTCGGTTTCCGATTTCCGCATGATCGTGGACGGCAAGGTGATGAAGGGCGAGCTACTTCCCAAGGACAAGGCCCGGCAGATCTATGAGGATATCGTGCGGCGGCGGCGTGATCCCGCCCTGCTGGAATTGGTAGGATACAACCTATTCAGCGCCAGCATTTTCCCCATCCCCCCGGGGGGAGAACGAAAAATTATACTGGAATATACCTCAC
>Ga0307425_1002644_pt1 | contig 10019 bp, 9 predicted proteins | sample SalMarWE160330MG_FD_202152 | JGI IMG/M metagenome (GOLD analysis project Ga0307425, IMG submission 202152) | Salt marsh sediment microbial communities from the Plum Island Ecosystem LTER, Massachusetts, United States - WE1603-30 | ecosystem: Environmental > Aquatic > Marine > Intertidal zone >...
AAGCGGGCCTGAACCTCGGAGGTGAAGGCGTGCAGGTTATCCAGGGCGACCCGGCCGGACACGGCGAAGGTGACCTGCCGCCCTTGATCGCCGCTCACCTGAATGGTATAGCCGTGCCCTGGCACTGTGAGGTTTTCCATTTCTTTCGAAAAAAGGTTCTGACCTGTTACCGCCGGGGGTGACCCAGCCGGTGGCTTACAAGCATCCGGCGGGGCGACCCTTAGGTATTAAAATTCAGGGCCAGAAACTCTTTTCCCGTGAGGCCCCATCTCTTTTCCGCTTCCTCTGAATTGATGGCGATGGCGAGCAGGCCCACCACCTTATCCTCGCGGATGAGGGGGGTGCAGATGATATAGAGCTGGGAGCCGTCCTGCAAGAAGAACCTTTGCTGCTGGATCTGTTTGGTGTTGATGGCCTTGATCACCAGGTCATAGCTGGAGAAATTCCCGGCCTTCTCCTTGGGCGGGTGGACCGCCAGGGTCTCGCCCAGCTGGTTCATAACCGCGATCCGGAAAGGACACATGCGGCACAACTTAATGGTCTTGGGCTCCACTTCATTCAGGGCGGCGCTGATGGCGGCCACGTCCTTCCGGAAGACCGGCTCCACCAGGGGGGCGGTGAGACCGGCAATGCAATCTTTCACTTCCTTCTTGAAAGTGGCGGCGGCGGGGCTCAACCGCGCCTCTTGGGCCTGGCAACCGCAGAGAAGTATGGCTAGGCAGGCCAGAGCTTGCCAGAGATAGGACTTATACCAGGGATTTTGACGCAATGATAAGTTTCTCATAGTTAATTTCCCAACTTGATTTATATTCTATTTGCTTATATCCTATTTTTTAGTCACCTGACAAGAGAATCGACGGCCGGCCGGTGAAAAATCCGGTTACGGCAAGAGCCGGGCGACGGCAGTCGCGAATTTTTTAAGGCCAGGCGCTCAGGTGGCCAGCCTACCATCAACCAACGCAGAAAACGTTATTGAAAGGTTGACAAACGAGGAAAAAAAGTTAGATTATATGTTGGACTATTGTGCGTTAATCAAAATGTTTTGATGGGGCCGGGTCACAGCCCGGAGGCGTTGATTACTCCATACCCCAGGAGGACGAGGGTATGACAGGTTTCAAGGACAAGGGGCCCTGGGGCAGAAATCCCCGTTGGGGCAAGGGCTGGTGCTTCTATCGCCGGGAGGGCGATTATGTGTTCCCCGGTTACGGGCCGGCCATGTGGTGGGATGTTCTTCCGGCCGTCAGATCATATGCCACCCTGGAAGAGGAACTGGCGGATCTGAGATCCCGGGCCCAGATGCTGACCCGGGAACTGGAGATGGTCCACCGACGCATCGCCGAGATGGAGAAGGAAGTGGATCAGAGCCTGGACGGTTAGAGGCGCCTGATCCTTTATCAATAAACCCGCATGTATCGGTTCGGGCTGAAAGACAATCATCACGTCCGACATGAGGAGGGGGAAAAGCACACATGCCCAAAGTCGCCCTGGTGGCTTTTCAAGGTGAAATCGTGTGCTTTGCCCATGTGTTGTTGAATGCCTTGGACCTGAAGCAACGGGGCGCAGAAGCCCGAATCATCGTCGAGGGCCTAGCCACTAAGCTGCTTCAAGACCTGAACCTTCCGGAGAACCCTTTTCACTCCCTGTACCTCAAGGCCCGAGAAACCGGGTTGATCGAAGGAGTCTGCCGGGCCTGCGCCACCAAGACCGGGTCGCTGGCCGAGGCCCAGGCCCAGGGATTGCCCCTGCTGGACGACATGAGCGGCCATCCCAGCCTGGGGCGCTACCTGGAAGCCGGCTTCACCCTGGTGACCTTTTAATTTTTCCCGGGTAGGTCCGCCGCCCCGGGGGGCCCGCCGCCGCGCCGGGTCCGGCCGAAGCGGCATCCAGGCTTCCGCCAGAGAAGCGCTACCGGTCCTCCGGCCCTCCCCGCCAATTTCCCGTTAGGGCATCTCCCGGGCTTCCGCCTCCGCCAGGGCCAGTTTGGCCTTCAGCAGCTTCCGGTATTTATCGGCGGCCTTGTTCAGGTCCTTGGCGGCCATGGCTTTGAGAAGGTCCCCCTCCAGTTCGGCCACGTCCAGACGCTGGTAATAATCTATGGTCTCTTTGAGGTGGGCCAGGACGATCTTAGCCGTCAAGATGGGATGATTGTTGGTGACGTTGGCATCGGCGAAACGGATGCCGTGTTCCAGTTCCACCTCCAGGCCGGTGACGAAATCCTCCAGGGGGATGGGCATCCCTTCGGAATTGACCTCCTGAAGAATCACCCGGGCTTCCTCGGGCGTTACCTTGGCGTCCGTCAGCTTGGTCCAGTCCCGGAGGTTCAATGCCTTACAGACTCGCTGCACTTCCTCCACGGTGACATATACAGGCAGTTCCATGATCGGCTCCTTTCTCAGAGAAATATCTTTCCAAAAAGATTCGCAGGCGGGGAAACCCCGCCCCTCTATCGGTGTTTAAGTGAACAGCACTGGATTTAGGTGGATTTCCAGTTTTTCACGGTAAAGCCAGGCTGGCAGGGTCTCCCTCTTAAGCCAGGCGTTTGAAGTCAAAATCCGCCTGAGCCAGTTCGTTTTTGAATCTGCTGAGATCCTGTTTCTTTTTGATGGCGGCCTGGATTTCGGCGCTGCCCCGGATATCCCCCAGAAGAATGGCCCCCACCAGAATATTATCCTGGATCACCAACTTGCGGTAAGTTTTTTTGGCCGAATCAGTGTGGACGATGGCTTCCAGCTTGCCTTCGGCGTCGATATCGCCGGCGGCCACCAGGTCGATCCCCACCACCTTGAGAACGTTGGACGGCAGGGTGCCCTCGTAGGTCGCCGTCTGTCCCGCCATAACGGCGCCGGCCACCGCGCCCTGCTCCATGGCGGCGGGCCAGATGCCGTAAAACCGCCCCCGGTGCTCGATGAGGTCCCCGGCCGCGTAAATGTCGTCCCGGGAGGTTTTCATGGTGTCATCCACCTTGACCCCTTTGTCGATGTCCAGACCCAGGGCCTGGGCCAAGGTGAGATCCGGCCGCACCCCGGCGGAAATGAGCACCAGCTCTCCTTTGAGCTTCTCGCCGCTTTCCAGACCGACCTGGAGGCCCTCCGGGCCAGCCGCGATCTCCTGGGTCTTGGCCCCCAGATGAAAGGTAAAGCCCATCTCCTCCATCTGCCGCTGCAGGAGGGCGGCGCCGGGGACGTCCATCTGGCGGGGCAGCAACCGGGGGAAAAACTCCACCACGATGATGGCAAGGCCCAATTTACGGAGGCCGTTGCCGGCCTCGAGACCCAGGAGGCCGCCGCCGATCAACACCGCGGTTTTGGCTTTGGCCGCCCAGGATTTGATTCGGTCGGCGTCGGTCATTGTCCGCAGGGTAAAGACCCCGGGGGAATCCGTCCCTTTGATGGGCGGCACAAAGGAGTTGCCGCCGGTGGCCAGGAGGAGTTTGTCATAGGAGAAGCTCTCCCCCCGGGCGGTTTCCACCATCTTCCGGGCGGGGTCGATCTTCGTAACCTGGTTGTCCAGGTGCAACTCGATCCGGTTTTGCTCGTACCATTTCCGGGGATGAATGATGACCCGGTCCGCCGGTTTTTCCCCGGCCAGGTACTCCGGCAGGGCCGGTACATAATAGAAGGGCTGGGACTCCCGGGAGAAGATGATAATTTTGCCTTCCGAATCATGTTTCCGGATAGTTTCGGCCGCAGCATTGCCCGCCACGCCATTGCCGATGATCAGATAGGTCATGGTTTTCTCCTTTCAGCCAGCTATGATCTCATAATTATGGTTTTCTTGTCGTTGACCTGCGGCGGCGCTGAGGGGTGGGAGACCGCCTCAATCGCGCCCTGCCATAACAGTTCAGGGCCTGGGGCGACCCCCCAAGGCCCGGCAACTCCAGCGGACTCCCGGCTATGGTTCAATACATAATCACCGCCGGGGGGAAAGACCAGCCCCCGGGGTTATTTTTCTTCGCGATCGCCGGCCCCCACCACCGGTAAGACCTGGTTGACCTGAAAGAAGACCAGGAACCGGGGACCCTCCTGTTTTTCCTGGTCCGCCGGATAGGTCCGGCGGCGCAGGGAATACAGCAGGTCGGAATCCTGCTCCTCCCGGATTTTGGTGAGATAGAGCCTCTTGCCCTTATAGCCGGGGCCCGCTTCCAGAAACAGATAGGCCGCCTGGGGGTTGGATTGCAGGTTGTTATGGGTCAGACGGTGGGGCATGATGAAGGCCACCGAATTATCCTCCATGACGTGGGGCCGGGCGAAAACCGCCAGGTTAACCCGGCCGGCAGCGTCGGCCGTGGCCAGCACTCCATGGCCTTTGGCCTGCTCAAAATACTCTTTCAGATCCATATTGAACCTCCATGATGAAATTCCCTGAGGGAACGGTCAATTACCGACTCGTGGCCGCCGGGCCCAACGTCCCCACGGTTCAAGCAATTAAATATTTGCTCCGATAAATGAATCACCTTTCCGGCGCCGGAGCAAAGCGGATTGGGCCCATGGTGGTTTTGCCGGCGAAGGCGGGCCCGGCCTCGCCAATCCGGACTAAACCAAGGAGCTCTCCAAATCGCCGAGTCAAAGTATCCTCCAAATCTCCCTCCCCCTAAAGGGTCCTAGATATATCCCTGGCCGGGGTGATTGTCGGGATGCTGCCTTGATTAGCAATGTTAAAGTAATAGTTATTAATTAATAGCAGTTATCTTATTGTCAAGGTATGGGGATTATTTTATTGACGGATGGTAAAACTCATCAGGCCGGAATGGCGTGGCCGAGGCGATGGGGCGGAAAAAAACTTGACGATTCTCAAGGAAAAAACTTAATATCCCGACCAGTCAGTATACTTAAAAGGATTTGAGACCATGAGTCCCCGCCCCCATACCCGCGATGTCATCCTGGACGCGGCTGAGATCGTGGTTCTTGAGGTCGGCGCCGCCCTCCTGGCCGCCTCGGCCAATGACCCCAAGTTGCTGGCCCCGGTGCGGAAGTATTACCGGGAGTGGTTTGACAGGCTGGACGACTTCGGCCTGAGGTTCGAACGGGCCGCCGCCATCTCCCTGGCGGTGGATGGCCTCTGGTTGCTGGAGCTTTTGCAACTTTCTCCCCTGGACCAGGCGCAACGGGACAGGTTGTCCCAGGAAATCTTCCGGCTCATTGAGGAGGGCAAATGATGCCACCGGACTTCACCCCCTGTGGACGGTGCCGGGCCTGGCTTGCCGTTGCCCTCCTGGCCGGCCTGGTGAGCGGCTGCGCCATGGTGGGGCCGGACTACGGGCGTCCGCCAGTCAAGGTGGAGCAAACCTGGATGGAGACGGCCGACAAACGGGTGCAAACCGCGTCGGCGAACTATAAGGACTGGTGGCAGGCCTTCAAGGACCCGGCCCTCAACCGGCTCATCGACAGCGCCTACCGGGAGAACCTGACGCTGCAGATCGCCGGGGTAAGGGTCCTGCGGGCCCAGGCCCAACTGGGCGTTGCGGTCGGGGGGTTCTATCCGCAAACCCAACAGGGGTTAGGCGGCTATACCAGGACCCGTCTCAGCCAAAGCGATCCCAGCGTGGCAGGCTCCAATCAATTTACCTATAGCGCGGCCCAGATCGGACTCGGCGCCAATTGGGAATTGGATTTTTGGGGGAAATTCCGCCGGGGCATCCAATCCGCGGATGCCACTCTCCACGCTTCCATCGCCGATTATGACAATGCCCTGGTGAGCTTGACCGGGGACGTGGCGAGTAACTATATCATCATTCGCACCCTGGAAAAGCGGCTGGAAATCGCTTACCAAAACGTGAAAACCCAGACCGAGAGCCTTAAGATTGCCCAGGCGCGGTTCGAAGGGGGCACCACCTCCCAACGGGACGTGGAGCAGGCCAAGACGATTTTGTCCAATACCGAGGCCACGATCCCCACTTTAGAGAGTCAACTGCGGCAGTCTAAAAATGCCCTCTGCGCCTTGCTAGGCAAGCCACCCCATAACCTGGCGGAGCTGATGCAGGGAACCGCAAAGATTCCGGCCCCCCCGCCCCAGGTGGCGGTGGGCATTCCGGCGGATCTGTTAAGGCGGCGGCCGGATATCCGCAGCGCCGAATTGCAGGCCATGGCCCAATGCAGCCAAATCGGGGTGGCCAAGGCCGCCCTCTATCCGTCCTTCACCTTGATGGGTACGGTGGGTTTTACCTCGAGCGACCTGGCCACCTTCTATCTGGGTAATCTGGGTCAGTGGCCAAGCCGCCGCGCCAGTTTCGGTCCTTCTTTCCAGTGGAACCTGTTTAACTATGGGCAAATCACCAACCAGGTGCGGGTGCAAGACGCCCGCTTCCAGGAACTCCTGATTACCTATCAGAACGCCGTGCTTAAAGCCCAGCAGGAAGTGGAGGACAGCCTGATAGCCTTCATAAAGTCTCAGGAACGGGCCAAGTTTCTCCGGGACAGCGTCACCGCGGCGATGCGCTCACTGGATTTAGCGGTCATCCAGTACCGGGAGGGCATCACCGATTTCACCACCGTCCTCACCGCCCAGCAGGCCCTGTTGAGCGAGCAGGATAGCCTGGCCACCACCCTGGGAGACATCTCCAAGAACCTGGTGGGGGTGTACCGGGCCCTGGGGGGCGGCTGGCAGATTCGTGAAGGCCAGGACTTGGTGCCGGCGGCCATCAAGGAAGCCATGGCCAAGCGCACCAATTGGGGCCGGCTGCTGACTCCGGTGGCGGTGGCGCCGCCCGAGGAGAGTCAGCGCCGTCTGATCCGCGCCCCGGAATGGTAAGGGGTTAATATTGATCAAAATTACCATATGTTACCTATTGAGTTTGAGGCATCCGTCATCAAGCCTTGGGGTGAACATGCCTGATAGAGCAAGCAATGGTTCGGAGACGAGGTCGAAGGTTACGAAGCCAAAGGGGAAGGCCCATATCCCGGCCGCGGTGCTCATCCTGGCGATGTCGTTCCTCGGCGCCGCCTGCGGCGACCGGAATGCCTACGTGCCGCCGCCGCCTCCCCAGGTCACGGTGAGTCAGCCGGTGACCCGGCCGGTGACCGAGTACCTGGAATTCACCGGGAACACCCAGGCCATCAACACGGTGAAACTCCGGGCCCGGGTGGAAGGCTATCTGGAGAAGGTCTATTTTCAGGACGGCGACCGGGTGAAAAAAGGCCAATTGTTGTTTCTGATTCAGCAGGACACCTATGAGGCCAAACTCAAACAGGCGGAGGCGGAGATTCTGGCGAATAAGGCCCGCCTGTTACACGCCAAAACCGAATTTGCGCGCTACTCCAGACTGGTGAAACAGAAGGCCGCGGCCCAGACCGACGTGGACCGCTGGATGTACGAACGGGATGCCGCGGCAGCCGCGGTCACGGCCTCGGAGGCCCAGCGGGACCTGGCCCGGCTGAATTTGGGCTACACCAAGGTCACCTCGCCCTTCGACGGGCGCATCGGCCGCCGCCTGAAAGACCCGGGCAACCTGGTGGGCGCCGGGGAAGAAACCGTCCTGGCCGAGGTCAATCAGATTGATCCTATCTATGTCTATTTCAATATCAATGAACAGGACCTGCTCCGGGTCAGAGGCGAGGGAGACGCCAAGCAGGACGCCAGTAAAGAGAAGTGGCCGGTTTATTTCGGGCTGGCGGATGAAGTGAATTTTCCCCATAAAGGTTATCTGGATTTCGCCGCCATTACTATCAATCCCACCACCGGCACCCTGCTCCTCAGGGGTATCTTCCCCAATCCCAAGGCGGTAATCATGCCCGGCATGTTTGCCCAAGTGCGGGCCCCCATCGCCGAACCCAAGCCTGCCCTGCTCATCCCGGAAGTGGCCGTCGGCTATGACCAGCAAGGTCCCTATGTCATGGTGGTGAACGATAAGAAGGTGGTGGAGCGCCGGGCCGTCAAACTGGGGACCCAGGATGATGACTACCGCGTGGTGGCCGAGGGGTTGGGGGGCGATGACTGGGTTATCGTCAACGGCCTGTTGCGGGCCATCCCCGGCAAACAGGTCACTCCTGAAAAAGAGACGCTGCCCGGACCGGGGAAAAAGAACCAGGCCCCCGCCACTGAGGCCGAGCCCCGGAAGACCGCCCCATGATGTCGAAATTTTTCATTGAGCGGCCCATCCTCGCCAATGTTATCGCCATCGTGATCGTCATCCTGGGCCTGGTGGCGGTTTACACACTGCCGGTGGCCCAGTATCCCGAGATTGTCCCCCCCACCATCCAGGTGACCACCTTGTACCCGGGAGCCAGTGCTGAAGTCATCGCCACCACCGTGGGCATCCCCATCGAACAGGCGGTGAACGGGGTGGAAAACTCCCTGTACATGTCCTCCACCAGCGGCAGCGACGGGAGTTACACCCTGACGGTGACCTTCGCGGTGGGCACCGATCTCAACACCTCCCTGACCCTGGTGCAAAACATGGTGAACGGGAGCCTGTCGCAACTGCCCGAGGTGGTGCAGGCCCAGGGGATCACCGTTCGTAAGGTCTCCACCAATATCTTGCAGGTGGTGAGCCTCTATTCGGAGAACGACCGCTACGATGAAACTTATCTGTCCAATTATGCCATGATCAACCTGCAGTATCCCCTGGGGCGGCTTCCCGGGGTGGGCCAGATCAAGGTCATCGGCGCAGGGCAATACAGTATGCGGGTCTGGCTGGATCCCAACAAACTGCACTACTTCAATCTGACCACCATGGACGTGGTGAACGCCATTAAGCAGCAGAACGTCCAGGTGGTGGCGGGCAAACTGGGGGGGCCTCCGGTGCCGCCGGACCAGGATTATCAGTTCACCATCAACGCCCTGGGACGGCTCGCCGATGTGTCCCAGTTCGAAAATATCATTGTGAAAATTGACCGGGGCCAGACGGCCCAGATCGTCCGGGTGAAAGACCTGGCCCGGGTGGAACTCAGTCAGCAGGTTTATAGCAATTTTGCCGGGATCAGCGGCCATCCCGCCACCCAGATCCTGGTGTATTCCCTGCCGGGGGCCAACGCCATCGCGGTGGGCAAAGCAGTGCGCCAGGCCATGGCTAAAATGAGCCAGGATTTTCCGCCGGACCTGAAGTACGGCATTTATTACGACACCACGGATTTTATTGAGGAGGCCATCAACGCAGTCTACCACACCTTGTATGAAGCCGGCATCCTGGTGCTCATCGTTATTATGGTCTTCCTCCAGAACTTCCGGGCCATGCTAGTGCCGGCCACCACCGTGCCGGTAACCATCATCGGGGCCTTTGCCGCCATGGCCTTGTTGGGTTTCTCGGTCAATCTCATGACCCTGTTTGCCCTGATTCTGGCCATCGGCATTGTGGTGGACGACGCCATCGTCATTGTGGAAAACTCGTCGCATTACATTGAACAGGGCCTTTCCCCCCATGATGCCGCCATCAAGGCCATGAGCGAAATGACCGGGCCGGTCATCGGCATCACCCTGGTGCTGGTTTCGGTATTCCTGCCGGCGGCGTTCATGCCGGGGATCAGCGGCCAGCTTTTCCGGCAGTTCGCCCTGGTGATCGCCGCCACCGCAGTGATCAGCGCTCTGAACGCCCTGACCCTGAAGCCGACGCAGTGCGCCATGTGGTTGCGTCCCCGGGACCCGAACAAGCAACTCAATGCCTTCTACCGGGGCTTCAACCGGGTTTACGGGGTGGTGGAAGGGGCCTATACCAACCTGGTCCGCTGGATGGTGGCTCGCCCGGGGCAAATGGCCCTGGTGTTTGTGGTGATTATCGGCCTGGGGGGTCTGCTCTTCGCCCGGCACCCCGTGGGCTTCTTGCCCACCGAGGACCAGGGTTATGCCATTATCGTGGCCCGCCTCCCTGATGGCGCCTCACAACCCCGGGTCCAAGCGGTTTCCAAGAAAGTGGACGCCCTGCTGAAGAAGACCCCGGGCATTGCTTCCTGGGTGACCATCGGCGGTCTCTCCATGTTGGATGCCGCCAATGTTTCCACCACTTTCAGCACCTTTGCCATCTATGAAAAATGGGACAAGCGGGGCGCGGCCCTGAGTCAGGAGCACATCGTCCGGAATCTGCAGCAGCA
>Ga0307425_1002645_pt1 | contig 10013 bp, 9 predicted proteins | sample SalMarWE160330MG_FD_202152 | JGI IMG/M metagenome (GOLD analysis project Ga0307425, IMG submission 202152) | Salt marsh sediment microbial communities from the Plum Island Ecosystem LTER, Massachusetts, United States - WE1603-30 | ecosystem: Environmental > Aquatic > Marine > Intertidal zone >...
ATGTCATTACTGCAATCAACGGAGGTGTCAACTTGAACCATGCCACTGATGAGGCTTTGGAGGCATTGGTCAAATTCGAAACCGTCGTGGTGCGTTGCGCCATTGATGGTGTCACTCAGGAAACATATGCCGCATACCGGGTCGGGGGAAACCTGAAAAACGTCCTTGCAAATATCCAAAAAATAAACGCATACAAGGAAAAATACCAGTCGCCAAAACCACATCTGATTTTACAATTCATTGTTTTTGGTCATAACGAACATGAAATGAAAAAAGCCATTCTTCTGTCAAAAATGTTAAAAATGAACATCGCATTCAGACTCAATCGAATACCTGATCTTCTACCGGTTAAGAATCGAAGACGCGTGAGAAAGATCATTGGCTATGCAGATAGAGAAGAGTATCTGTGGAAACGGAGGAGAAGTTATTTGAGAAGTGCTTGTTTAACATTATGGAAAAACCCTCAGGTAAACTGGGATGGAAAACTACTTGGCTGCCGCTGCAACAAATGGAGGGTTTATGCGGAAAATGTGTTTAAAGATGATCTGATGGCGTGTTTAAACAATAAAAGAATGCGATATGCCCGACAAATGCTTATGGGGAATGCACCGCCCCGCGATGACATCCCTTGCACAAGTTGTGAATTTTATACAAATATTAGGAAATATTGCAATTGGATAACACAAACGGAAATCAGAACGCATACGCTTTTGGAACATACGGGAATAGATATGGTCGAAACATGAAAAATGATAACATGGGCGGTGCAATAGCCACACCGACATCAATCCGATTAGAGGCATGTAGTCTCTGCCAGTTGCAATGTCCGCTTTGCCCGGGGACCCGGGATGAAACCGGAACTGCCATCGGCCGGGGATACTTGCCGTTTGAAACCTTCAAGGTCTTTATTGACAGCAATCCCCATATCCGGTGGGTGGAATTGGCCAGTTCCGGTGAAGTCTTTTTGAACCCGGATTTGCCAAAGATCCTGGAATATGCGTTTGTCAGGAAGATCGCCACAACAATCAATGAAGGCGCCAATTTGAACCATGCCGCTGATGAGGCACTGGAAGCATTAGTTAAGTACGAAACTGAGGTTGTACGCTGTGCAATAGATGGCGTCACCCAAGAAACATATGCCATGTACCGGGTCGGTGGAAACCTGAACAATGTCCTTGCCAATATTCAAAAGATAAACGCATACAAGGAAAAATACCAGACGCCAAAACCACATCTGGTCTTACAATTCATTGTTTTTGATCATAACGAGCATGAAATGGAAAAAGCCGCTGTTCTTGCCAGAATGTTGAAGATGAAGATCGTATTCAGACACAATTGGCTGCCCGATTGTATGCCGGTGAAAGACCGAAATCGTGTCAGGAGGCTCGTTGGATCTGTGGACAGGAATGATTATTTGGAGAAAACAGGAAGGGATTTTGTGCGAGGTGTCTGCTATGCGCTCTGGAAAAGCCCCCAGGTAAACTGGGACGGCAAACTCCTCGGCTGCAGCAACAATCGCTGGGTGGTTTTCTCGGAAAATGTTTTTGAGGGGGATCTGGCATCACATTTCAACAGCGAAAAAATACGGTATGCCCGGCAGATGCTCATGGGGAAAAAACCACCCCGGGATGACATGCCCTGTCTGAACTGCCAGATGTATGAGGCCTTGAAGAGATACGACAACTGGATAACGACAGACGAGATCGCCAACTGGCACCCACCTCATGAACGTTTATTTGATGAATAATCCGATTCGTCATGGGGTGAGATAAACGCTATTCTAACGGCGAGGATATGCGACGGCATATGGATTTGACGGTACTGACAGAATCGTAGTCACGGTATTTCTCCGCAAAGGCGCGTGCGTTTATAAATAGTGTTTCAGAACGGATCAACTGACCCAGTTTTTTTTCAAAGTCAGGTTGGGGATTAAACCAGTTCACCATCAGGGCCAGGCCTTGCCCGGCAATGCGGTAGGCCAGCAGGGTCTGCTCCAGTTGTTCCGGGAGGATGAGAAGAGGTTTTCCGGACAGGAGTACTAAATTTGCGGTGTTGAAACCGCCGTGGGTCACGGCAAACGAGCAGCCGCTTGCCGCTGTTTTGAAATCGACCGGACCCCTGGAAACTGCGAGGGTTTTGCCTTCCCAGACCTTACGCTTTGTCTCCGGAATATCAGGAACAACGGCCAGCGCGGGTAATCCGGTCTTTTTTATGGCCTCCATAATTTCCGAGAAAAAACGGTACCGGTAATTAAGGTATATAAAAACCTTGTTGCCACTTGAACAGGGCCATTCAGGTTCATGATCAATTGCCGACGACAAAATGGGACCCCGATAGTCCCCATGCGGGCGGATGCCATAGTGATCCAATTCGGGAAATGTTGTCAGGAACATCTCAGTCCCGTCAAAGATATCCGCAAAACTCCGGACGCCTTCGGCCGCCCATTCCGAAATGGCCTCGTTGATCTGGTGGGAGCATTCCACCTCTTTTTCCCGTAAGAGCTGCTTGGGTATGTCAAGCCAGGGGTGCAAGGAGGGCATGGGGGATATTTGCGGCGGCAGAGCAAGACCTGTGCCCAGGGCCCCGCGGGATATACCGGCCAATTTTGCCGCCAGTATGGCCGTGGGGGCGTGATCCGCAAGGATGAAATGGGGCTCAAAAACTTCAAACAGATGAGCCCATGCCTTGAGATTGCCCTTCAGGGAAGGAAGATGCCAGTACCCATTACGATACAGGTTCTGGGCATAATTTAGAGATAGTTGAAAAGATTGGTCAGGCGCCCGCCAGTCGGGGCTCTGGAACAGTTTTACCGGAAATTTGCCAATAACCTGTTCAGCCCGGGCCAGGTTTTTGACGGCAAGACCAACTTCGATTCCTGCCTGGGCAAACGTGGAAATAAGAGGTACCATGGGATATAGATGACCAAATCCGCCCCCTAGTTCCCAGCAGCAGAAAATGCGGTTCATGGATTGTTATCAAGGGTTATGAAATCAACTGTAGCCGTCCTGATCACTACCATAACCTTCGGGGTTACCTTCAGTCACGGCGATCACTGGTGAATCTAAAATTTCCGGGGTAACCCAGACTTTTTTCTTCTGACTCTGGTCCATTTTTTCCATTTTACTCCTCCCAAGATATGACATTACCCATTTAATACCAAACATGAACAGGTTTGTCAAACGAAAAAAACTTACAACTGGCTCATCCAGATCAAGAACCTGATCAAAATGATGCCGGAGACCACGATACCCTGAGTCTCGGATTCCCAATCGGACCGGCCGCTTACCGGCCTGATTGACTCCAGTTTCTTCATGATTTTGCCCGTATCGATGTAAAAAGAAATCATTTCCATTAGGCCGCGATCGGATTCGATGGCATCCAGGTAGTGTTTGATTTCCTCCTTTTTGGCCATGACCCGCCGGTGAAAGTCCGGTGTATAGGGATGCTTTGTGTTTCGCAGTCGAACCTCTTCCGGCAGGATCCCTTTCATGGCCCGGCGGAACAGGCTGCGCTTTAAACCTTGGGCAATGAACTGTTCCGGTGGGATATCTATCAAAAATTCGACGATCTCTTTATCCCAGTAGGGAAAACGGATATCCATGCCCAAAGAGGCATAATCCGCGTCCTGGTATTCAATGGTCGGGTTCCCATATGCGATAAGGGAGGGCAACCGTGTCAGGTAAGGGACCCTAACCTGATCAGCCCCCCCGCTGAATCGTGCGAAAAAGGTCTTTGACACCGGTGAAGGTAACTCATCCCTTTGTCTACCGTGTTTCAAATGCCGCAGGGTTTCATACCCTCTTGGAAAGAGCCAGGGGAAAATGGTGTTTTGGCATAGTGCCAACAGGGTTTCATGTTGAACCTTTTTCCGTTGCCGTATGCATTTTAGTGCCGTAGCCCACCTCCAATGCCGAAAAAGGCGACTCAATGAATCTCTCCCGTCATAGGAGGCAAGTGTGTCTCCGTGAAACCCGGAAAGCACTGTCTTCACCCCGAGGGCTGAAAAGGCATTGGCAAGGGCTTCATCCATATAGTGAAAGGCGTTTACCGGGATACCAAACCGGTCGAATTTGGATTCAAGGTTTTGAAACGGATCAGCACCCTCTGCGGTAACATAATTTATGACGATATTGGGTTCCCGGGTCGCCACTTCCCCAATATAATAGCGTTCATCGCTTTCGATACCATCATGATTTTCCGGCAGGACCGACGATAGGGTAAATAAAGATCGACCTGTTTTCCGCAACTGCCTTGCCGCAATACAGGCAATTGCAGATGAGTCCAGTCCGCCGCTGAGCATGACGCCAGTCGGTAGGTCGTTCTCCATGCGCCTGCAAACCGCCTTTACAATGACCTCCCGGAAAGCTTGAGCAAAATCCTCATCAGACATTGCCATGGCGCGATTTTTCGGTCGAGGCGTCCAAAAAGACGTTGCGGCCAACGACCCATCATGCTTGTCATGAACCTCAAGCACGTGGGCAGCCTTTAGGCGGCGAATACCCTTGAAATATGTCTGGGATTTGTCGGCTTTGGCCAGGGATAAGGCCGATGCAAGGCTTTTTTCATTCAGCTCGACCGGGACGAAATCGAGTACTCGGATACCCTTGACCTGACTGGCGAACACAAAGGTGTTTTTCAGTCGGCAGTAAAAAAAAGGCCTGTTTCCCATGTGATCTCTGACGCAGAACAGGCGTCGATTTTGTGGGTCCCAGATCGTAAAGGCAAATTCACCGGAAAGGTAGCGGGGGCATTGCCGGCCCCACTTTTTATATGCCTGACAAATGAGGTTTTCGTCGGAAAGGTCTGATTGGAGATGGACCGGTATGTCAAACTCCCTCAATAGTTCCCGGCGGTTGTCTATCCGGACATCAGCGACCACAACCATGCCATTTTTTGGATTTTGAGGCGAAGATTTACTGTTTGCAGATGCAGAAGAACCATATGGCTTTAACTGACCCATACCCACCGGGCCCTCATGCCATACATTAATTCCGTCCGATTGGATAAAAGAAAGCCCGAGTGCCATTAATTCCAGGTGTTCTCTGGCCACGGGTTTCCCATCTGGATGGAATATCCCAAAAATTCCACTCATGAAATTTCAGAGTCGTCGATTTGAATAATACCTCTTTCGAGCAGTTGCCCGAGAAACCAGTATGTCTCCCTGGTGATCACTTCAGGTTCTGTTTCGTATTCGTCTTTTAGCGCATCGATGATCCTGCCAATCGTGCTTGGATTTTCTAATATCTCCCAGATCCTGTTGGCTGTCTCGTTCAGGGAATGGTAATTGCCCCCTTCAATGCTCATCATGACGGTTTCACCGTCCACATCGCCGGAAATGATTTCATCCTTCCGCCTTATAATCGAATCATCGGAAAATCGTCTATTCATGGTCCCCTCCTCTCTACAAAAATTTTTCAATTCGCCTCAAGGCATCATAAATCGTTCCCGTTCTAACTGGTCTATCAAGGGGGAGGGGAAATCTCCGCAACAGTGCTCTCGAATCAGGAACACTCGCAGGCGTTGCCCCAAACGAATGAGAAACTCATAAAGCGGCCCTGTTTTGCCTAACCCCTTAATAAAACGTCCACAGAAAACGTTGTTCTCTAATGCCTTTATCTTCTCACTTCCCTTCAAGGCTTTTATATCTCTTTGTCCATGAAATCTGGACAATATAAATACGGTGGTTACCGGTAATGGGCTTGCAAAATAATGACGACTCATGTCGAGCAAGAATTTGTCAGATACAGGGAAGAGGCCCTGTCCCGAAAGCTGGTTTTCCCAGGCAATTGGGACATCTTTTGCGTACATTTTGATTTCAGGAATTCCGGGATGGACATAGACGTCATTATCATCAAGAAATAGGAGCGCCATGTTGTCGTCTAAGATTTGGAAACCCCTTTGCACAAGCGCCATCGTGATGGTGGATTTGCCGAAACCCGACGGGCCGCAGAAAACGACTGCTTCCTCCCCGGATTTGATTACGCTCCCGTGGAGGGGGAAGACATCGCGCTGGTGAAGCAGCGCCGCCATTGCCCAGCCCCACAGCAACGTCTGAACAGTCTCCCGATGATCACCGTTTTTGGGTTGGACAATGATTTTGTCTCCATTGGTGACATGAAAATCGGCGATATGGATGGTTTGCAGCAGAACCTGGGAAGGCCTGGCCTGAAATTTGTAACCGCATACCTTAGGTTCCGACAGTGCATGGGGAACATAACCCATTTGAATATCGACATCGAATCCGCTTTCTGAGGAGATGGGAACACGGGGGCAGTAAAGCTCGGAACGAAATCTCATACCGTAAGCCTTATGGGAATAAGTGCGGTTCCTTGTCCGGCCGGACATCCTGTCGCCGGCTGGGATTTCATTCTGGTGCTCTTTTTCAACCACTTTTGAAATGGATTTCATCCCCCGAATGTCGAAATCACGGTATAGCGCGCCATACCCCGCCCGCCGCAGACGACCTGCCGCCCACAGCGCAGCCATGCATGGGCTTTCAACTGATCTTCGTTCTCCTTGGCGACGCCTAGGTACAATGTGCTTTCAACCTTACGGCATCTCAGCATGAATTTTCCTGCCATGGCCTGGGCCAGACACTTGGCATTCCATGGGACATGATGTTCAGCGCGGCTAATTGCCTGGGAAATATCAGAGACTAATGTGTGCATTCTGCTCTGAAGATTGGTATCCGCAGTCTGTTTCATACGTGCCCCTAAATGTGGTGCAAGCCACCGAAAGGGAAGCAGCAATGCGAGTTGGCAAAGACTCAGCCACAAAACCGCCTCCACAAAAAGCCGGCGCGCCCGGCCTGAAAGTGCCATAAATTGATATATGTAAGTCATAGGGCTGATTTCAGTTTTTGAAACACGCTTCCCCATTGTGCATTGCAATGTCTAAAGGCCCATGAGGCCCCAAAAAAACTTATCCCAAAAGCAAAGACTTTCAATATAAATTATGTTAAACAGAAACAACACTAATTTCAAGGACAAAGTGGTCGCCACTAGAGGTATTTATTTGGAAGACAACCATGACTTGAATCTCCCCGGCATGCCGCTGGAACTAAAACTCATTCTTCACTGCCTTCGGGCGTCTGCCGATCAGGACGTGGGGGACCAGATCGACTCGTTGAGCCGGAGAACAATCGATTGGGATAATTTTATAAAGCTGGTTGATCGCCACCGGGTGGTTTCCCAGGCATACAAAAGTCTGAATCAATTTGCTGCAAATTACGTCCCGGAACCCGTACACACCCGTTTACGAAAGCGTTTCCACAGAAATACACAGAGAGTTCTCATAAAAACCGCTGAATTGATTCGAATTGTGAGGCGGTTTGAGCAAAGTGGCAGCCCTATTTTGCCGCTTAAAGGCCCGGTCCTGGCCTTGCAGTTGTATGGTGATCTCGGATTACGTCATGTGGGAGACCTGGACATAATGGTCCCCCCAGAGTCCGTAAAAGAGGCCGAAAATCTCCTGCGACAGGAAGGTTATCGACGCACCAATCCAGAGTTTGACCTGTCACCGAGGCAGCACGCGGCTTATGTAAGAAACTATCATCACTTCGGGTACCATTGTGAGGACCGAGGGATTCTGGTTGAACTTCACTGGAGATTTGGGACTGATCATTCCCTGCTTCCCCTGAAATTCCGTGAGATCTGGAGAGCTCGTCAAACTGTAAGGCTTGGAGGCACCGGTGTGGCAGCCCTTTCTCTTGAACATACTATCCTGTTTCTCTGTACCCACGGGGCGTTTCACAACTGGTTCAGGCTTTTCTGGCTGAACGACATGGTACGGGTGCTGAAAGAGGATCAAACCATTGACTGGAGCGCGCTTATGATGCATGCGGAACAACTGGGTACCCGGCGTATGGTGGCGGAGGGAGTTGTTCTGGCAAACCTTTTGCTCGGAAGTCCTCTGCCAGGGCAGGTGCTGGAGTACGCTGAAAAGGACAAAGGAGTGTATGGTCTTGTGAAAATTGCTTATCATCTCATAAAGTATCCCGGTGGAGCATCATACAGACCATTTACGCCCGCTTTTATCCGAACAGTACTGTCGGAATTCAAGCTACGTAAAGGTTTGAAGTTTAAGTTGGGTTGCTTGCTTCGCCAAATTGGGCCGGCCGCTGGTGACTGGGAATCAATCTCCCTGCCAGACGCCCTGTCCCCCTTATATTATTTTCTGAGGCCTTTTATGTGGTTCTTTAGATGGCATGTCCGTGGCATAAAAGTTTACCGAGAAGGACCCATGGGCCGAGAGAAAAATGACACCACCTGATAATGAAAAGCATCAAGTTCTCTCTCACTATGTCAAAACCCTGTTTCGACACGCAGGGGCCAAGGCCTGGATCTCCCTGGGTCTGATGGTGTTTCTGGGCCTGACCCAGGGCGTAGGACTGGTGATGATCATTCCTTTTCTGCAATTGATCGGACTGGGGGGCACAGAGGGTGGGGGCGGTCTTGCGGCACAAATCGGAAATGTCCTGGGATGGGTGGGCCTGCCGTTAAACATTCCTTCGGTCTTGTGTGTATACGTTGGCATCATAGCAGCCCATGCCATAGTCACACGGTACCGGGAGGTCCTGAACGCAAGGATTGTAAACGGGTTCACCCAGACATTGCGTCAAAGATTGTACCAGGCCCTCTCCCGTGCAGAATGGCTTTGTTTCTTGAGGAGCAGGGTGTCCGACATAACACACGTCCTGACCTCTGATCTCCAGAGGGTGGGTTTTGCAACACAGCAGCTGTTCCAGTTGATCGGGACCGTTATTATTGCCGGGGTGCATATAGCGGTTGCCCTTATTATCTCGGTGCCTATGACCTTGTTTGCCCTCGTTTGTGGAGGAGGGTTTCTGATATTGCTGCGACCGTTTAACCAGCAGGCCTATCGCACCGGCGAGGGCCTGCGAGGTTCAATGAATGACATGTTCGCGGCTGTGACCGAACACCTCAACGGCATGAAGATTGCCAAGAGCTATAACCTCGGGGACCCCCACGAACAGAACTTCAGAACTATAACCAATGGTGTTACAGGCCAAATGGTACGTTTTTCCAAGGCCAATGCCGCAACACGCATGTATTATGAGATCGGAGGTGCCGTTGCCCTTGCGGTGTTTTTTTTCGTGGCAATGGAGATTGTGCACATACCGGCTGCCAACCTGCTTCTCATCGTTTTTCTGTTCACCCGGCTCCTGCCCCAGTTTTCCATGATCCAGCAATGCGTGCAGCGGATTACGAACGCCCTCCCCTCCTTTGAGGCGGCGCTTGAGATGGAAAAGCGGTTTGAGGTGATGAAAGAGCCCTTGTCCCTGGGTGCAGTAAACCCCCTGAGGCTTGACAGGGAAATCTGTCTTTTCAATGTGTCCTTCCGTTATGACAACAGCAATGAGATCTGGGCCTTGCGAGAGGTTAATGTCATCATTCCCGCCCGGGGTATGACTGCCATCGTGGGGCCATCAGGGGCAGGCAAGAGCACAATGGCCGATCTGATATTGGGTCTGCTTTCTCCTGAACAGGGCGAAGTAAGGATTGACGATCAACCCCTTACAGGAGAGTTGCTGCACCGATGGCGGCGCTCGGTGGGATACGTGCCCCAGGACACGTTTCTTTTTCATGATACCATTCGGGCCAACCTGCTCTGGGCTTTACCCGATGCAAAAGATTCAGATCTCTGGACTGCGCTTCGCCTTGCTGCGGTCGAGGCATTTGTGTCCCGTTTGTCCGAGGGTTTAGATACGATCGTTGGAGATCGAGGCGTACGGCTTTCCGGTGGCGAACGCCAGAGGATTGCATTAGCCCGGGCCCTCTTACGCAAGCCGTCACTGTTGCTGTTAGATGAGGCCACGAGCTCCTTAGATTCAGAAAACGAGTGTCAAATCCAGCAGGCCATAAACCAACTCCACGGCGAGTTGACCATCGTGGTGATCGCCCACCGATCTTCCACTATCCTGAGGGCCGGCAGGATCGTGGTACTTGACAAAGGCCGTATCGTTGATGAAGCACACGGCGCGCCCTCTTGAC
>Ga0307425_1002646_pt1 | contig 10012 bp, 5 predicted proteins | sample SalMarWE160330MG_FD_202152 | JGI IMG/M metagenome (GOLD analysis project Ga0307425, IMG submission 202152) | Salt marsh sediment microbial communities from the Plum Island Ecosystem LTER, Massachusetts, United States - WE1603-30 | ecosystem: Environmental > Aquatic > Marine > Intertidal zone >...
ATAGCTCTGTTGGTCGATATGGGAGCTTATGCCATTTTTCGGAACCCTCAACATTGACAAGCGGTCTTTGGCTTTCGGGCAAGTTTCTGAAAAATTCTGCCGGCGTGTGTTTTTTATTTTTCGATTTCACTCAATTCACCTGCTTTCAGGTCGAGGCCGGTTTGACTTAGTAGGTTAGCAGGTGAGCAGACCTTGCCAAGCCAAACCGCTAAGCCGGAGCGACCGGCAGCCTCGGTAAATCCTATTCACTTTTAATCAACCGCATTATAGCCTGCTTTTTTGCTTTTGTCAAACTGGGCCATGCGTCAATTATTGCTTGCAAATCATCGGAAAAAGCTGTATTATGCACCCGATTTTGCACCCTATCGTCAGGGGTGTTTTTTGTAAGCTCTTTGTTAACAATACCTTGTGTAATTAAGTTCGACTCCCCTTGGGGGTATTTGATTAACAGCCAAGAACGCGGTTTTTAGCGTGTCTTGGCTGTTTTTATGTCTACGGTTGTCTACTGAAATCTCTTGTTTTCTGCACACTTTGGCCAAGCTGGTGGCAAAGACAATCTTTTGCCAATTCCTGGGAGAACACCCGTGCCGAATAGATATGTATCACCTTTGAACTCATGCAATAATGCCCGTGCTTTGTCGAAATCATCCATTTTTTATCCCTTTCGCACGTTTATCACTTTAGAGCAAATCTAACAACCGCTCAGTTCATTTCGAATCCGCCGTCAACGTTCAACGTCTGCCCTGTAATGTAATCCGAATCGGAAGAGCATAAAAAAACGACAGCGGCAGCGATATCTTCCGGGCTGCCTGCTCGTTTGAGCGGGATTTGCTCAATGAAGTCCTTCATTGATTGACCTGTTTCTTTGCCGAGTATTCGACTGTAGTCTTTATCTATTTGCTCCCACATAGGAGTAGGAACTACGCTCGGCGCTATCGCATTAACATTAATATTATATGCTTTAAAAGCTAATGCCGCCGATTGCGTGACACTGATAATCGCCGCTTTACTCGCGGCATAGGCAGTTTGTAAGGCTCGCCCGCGTCGGCCCGATATCGAGGAGAAGTTAACAATTTTACCATAGCTTCTATTAGCCCTTCCAGCTTTCCTGATTTCCTCAGGAACCTGTTTGATCATCTGTGTCGCCACTGCCTGAATACAAAAGACCGTGCTCTTCAGATTTGTGTCAAGAACTTGATTCCACTCGTTTTCGGTTATTTCCAGAAAAGGTTTTGTTTGCGCTATCCCCGCTGCATTGACCAAAATGTCAATCCGACCGAATTCATTGACAGCTCGTTCGACCATCGGTTGTATCTGCGATATATCTGCCAAATCAATAGAATAAGCTGTCGCCTTCCGGCCGGCATCAAGGATTTCTAAGACAGTTTGCTCTGCACTTTTTATGTCGATGTCGGCGACAATTATGTCGGCTCCTTCGTGGGCCAAACGTAGTGCAACCGCTTTACCGATTCCATGCCCCGAACCTGTCACAATGGCAACCTTTTCAATTAACCGTTTTTCCATAACTCAATTTCTTCCCTTTTTCACGATATACTACCAAACACATCATTTGTTACTTCGCTTAGATATTGAACCAAACGATCCTGATATAGCTTATAGAAATCTTCCGGCAATTCATAAAACTTTTCCCGGTGAATAAACTGCCCCTTCTCATCTCGTCGACCAACGGTCGCAAAGCCATAATAATGAAAGACGGCATGGCCTGGAGATGGTGTTTTGTTTTTGTTTCTGTCGTATTGCTGCAAACAATCAGTCGCAAAATCAGAGCCTGCCGCAGCTTCCCGGCGTGCGTAATCCAGGGTGTCATCCCACCAAAAGCGAAACTTCTCAGGATCGTATTTATTCAGCACCTCTGCAAAAATAATCTGCAACGCGGGTGATATTTTGAAGTGAATATTCCCCTTCGCAGCACGCCCTACGACCTTCCGCGTCTCTGATTTGAGGTCATCGCCAGAATGGCAATCCAACAAAACGTCAAATTCGCCGGCACATTGACAAAGTCCACGTATACGTTTTTCCAATCCATTCAGACCGTCCCGTCCCCTGTAGTCAAATTCCTTTTCGACGCCAAAATTAGGCGCTATATGTGTCACAGGAACTTTTCGCCTTCGTAACTCGCGAAGAAGAAATTCCAACTCGATTTCCGAAGTTAAACAACTAAACGTATCGACACCTGATGGTGTTTCGTCGATGCTCAACTCGAGATCGAAAGGAATTCCTTTTTTTATTGTGGTAATATGGTTAGCTAATTGTTCCACCACATCAAGGGCAGACCTATATTTGTCTATCAAGCACGTTTCGTAATCTAATAAGCTGGATACGTCCAGAGTAAAAAACGTGTAAAGCCGCGCGGCTTCAATTACCCGTTTGGCATGAGCCATGTCGTTATCACCGCGTCTTACGGTTATGTGATCCGCGTCGGCGCCATAAGGAGGGACTGAATCGGCCTTGAGAGCTTCCAGGATGCCGGCCACCCAAAGCCCCTGGAAGGTGCTGCCGGTGTGTCCTTCCTCGACCCGACCAAAATTGGCCATATAGTTCAAACGTGCTGTCCGTCCTGCCAACACATCCTCAAGCAGATTGACCTCACGAACTGAATTCTGAACGGGATTCGACTGTATATTGCATCGATCCAATGCCTGCCAGACTCCGGGCCAGGCAGCAGTTGTCATTCTTGAACCTATGCCTAATCGCGGTACGGCACCAAGCGCCTTAGGGTTTTTATCACATCTTATTAGAGAGACATAGTTATCAATAGCAGCAGTGTCCGCTCGATATGCAGCCAATTGGTAGCCATTTGATAAGGATCGAATACCAATCGGCTCTTTCAAAGGGCCGTCCCCACAATCCGTTCCAATTTCGATGAAAACTTGCTGGCCATCGACAAGTTTCGCAAGGCCAAAAATCCTCTCTCGATATTCAGCACAAGAGCCGGCATATACAATGCAACGTTTGTCTAAGGGCAACGAATGTCCCTCTCTTATCGCCTTTGAGACCGACATAAAAAACAACACATCCATTCCAGAAATGCTATGCCAGGCGCTTGTGGGTTCCCACGTCGCAGTGTCCAATACGGCGGGATTTTTCTTTGGATCAATTTCTAATGTCTCGAACCTCATTTTTCCCTGCATATATAGCTAAACGTGTCCACAGTCCGTTAATGCTTGAATATGGTAGACCATGCCATCTTTCGTGTCAATGATTTCAGCTAAACGCAGTTGACACAATTTAACAGTCGAAAACAACTTGCTTTATAAAAAGCAATTCGTCGATCACATTTTAATTACGAAAAAATATTGCTCATTATATGGACGTCAGTTATAACTCTCAGAAACAAATAAGATGGAAATCTGCTTACGAATGCCAGGGACAGTGACATGTCAGCCAATAGCAAGCTAAAAGAACATGGGCGTCAGAACAACACGGATTCGCCGCTGACAAAGGAGCCGCCGCGAACACTCATCGCGACTTTTCTTAGGCTTGGCCCGGGCATGATCATAGCCGGCTCGATAGTTGGTTCGGGAGAGCTGATTGCAACCACCAAGGCAGGAGCTGAAGCGGGCTTCTGGCTGCTGTGGCTCATCATCATCGGCTGTATTATCAAGGTTTCCACACAGATCGAATTCGGCCGGCATGCCGTCACCTGGGGCCAGACGCCCCTGAACGCACTTAACAGCCTGCCGGGGCCGCGTTTGAAAGTTAATTGGGTGTTATGGTATTGGACAGGTATGACAATGCTGGTCATTTCTCAACAGGGTGGCATTGTAGGAGGAGTCGGGCAGGCACTGGCGATCAGCCGACCGCTTACGCAGTACGGCATAGAGTACAATCAAATACGGGACGAACTGGTTAAAGCGAAGATCGAGCAAGCGGTGGTCAGGACGCGCGATCCAGACAGTCCAGAGATATCCACGATCCAGGAAAAGATCGACTCACTGACGGTACAGATAGAGCCGATGAAGGAATCCAGGGATGCATACTTGTGGGCGGCCATTATTGCAATTTTTACCTCTCTGTTGCTGTATATCGGTCGATATAGACTCATTCAAGTGGTTGCCACGGTACTGGTATCGATCTTTACACTCGTGACAATAATCACGCTGGTGATGCTTCAGACCAGAGATGATTGGGCTGTTCGAGGTCACGAGCTGGTCAATGGGCTGAGCTTTCGTCTGCCGCCTTCCGATCAGACCCTTGTGAGCAATCCGGTCACGACCGCTCTGGCGGCATTCGGCATTATCGGTGTCGGGGCCGCCGAATTAATCATGTATCCCTATTGGTGCCTGGAGAAGGGGTATGCAAAATTTACTGGATCAAGGGATGGCTCAATCCAATGGACCCGGAGAGCCAGGGGTTGGTTGCGCGTCATGCGTATCGACGCATGGTTCTCTATGGTGGTTTACACATTTGCAACGATGGCATTTTATCTGCTCGGAGCGGCGGTTCTATGGCGTGCCGCGCTCAATCCCGCTAAGGCAGACATGATCCGCACACTCTCCCAGATATACGTACCGGTATTTGGCCCTTCGGCACAAATTGTGTTTTTAACCGGCGCTGTCGCAGTACTTTACTCCACATTCTTTGTTGCCGCTGCGGGAAACGCCCGCATGGTCGCGGATGCTCTGGGCCTGTATGGTCTACATGACGGCTCGGAGACGACCAGAGCAAAGTGGACGCGGAATATTTGTGTTGTCTGGCCGTTGCTGGCAGCAGTTTTATACACATTGGTGCGCAGACCGACGGCAATGGTGCTTGCCTGCGGCACCGCCCAGTCAGTTATGTTGCCGATGCTGGGAGCGGCAGCACTATATTTTCGTTATAAGCGCAGCGATAAGAACCTCCGTTCCGGACGTTTGTGGGACGTGATGTTGTGGCTATCGCTCATAGGTTTCGTCATTATAGGCGGCTGGGCGCTGATCAGCATATTTTGATGCCTCAACTCAATTCGACATGAAAAGCGTTAAGAGCTTCACCCTGAGCAAAGTCGAAGGGTGGAAGTGCACATGGCCACCTATGAAGAGTTCGAAGTCAAATACTGAAATCCCTGTTGCCACAAAAATTATCTTTGAAGCATCCAAGGTAAGATTTAGCTCCGTTTGTTGAAAACGATAATCATAAAAAATTTCATGAAAATCTCTATCGGCGCGTACTACTTATGATTTGCATCAGTCAGACTGGTTGTGGTACGATATGCAAATTCGAAATGATTTTATTCTTTATCAGGAGATCTTTGAACTATGAAAGCCTGCTATTACTTTTTAATTACACTGTTACTGACTGCTTCTGTTGCGTTCTCGGCGAATGAGACGATCTTCATTCCCACAAAGATTGATGGCCCGATCCACGACCCGGCGAATCACAGTTATTGGTTTGGGCCGTTTTGCGAATGCGCCTCGGTACTGGACGTGGATGGTGACGGCGACCTGGACATCGCCAGTGGACGGAACTGGTATGAGAATCCACATTGGACCAAACATGCCGACTTCCGTGATGGGGCCGAGACCAACGGCCCGGAGACCGACGATAACAGCGAGTTTGCCATGGACGTTGACTTCGACGGCAAGACCGACGTTGTAAGCTCGGGCTGGATGTTCCTTAAGGGTGCCTTCTGGTACAAGAATCCAGGCAATAAGAAAGATGTGTGGAAGTCCACCCGGATTCATATAGCCCTGAATATGGAAGGTGTGATTCACGGAGATATCGATGGCGACGGCGATGATGACATCCTCTGTAACCACTGGGCGCTGGTCAAAGGCCAGGGCATGACGTGGCTCGAACATATCAACAAGGCCCCCTGGTTTGTGGAGCACATTGTCGGCACCCAGGGCGACGTTCACGGCAACGGCCTGGGGGACATCAACGGCGATGGTCGAATAGATATCGTCACGCCCGTCGGCTGGTATGAACAGCCCGCCCGAGCCACCGATACGCAGTGGCTCTTTCACGAGGATTACAGCTTCGAACCGGCCAGGCACAGAGGGGGCGGGGCATCACATCCAATCCTCGTATACGACGTGGATGAAGACGGACTGAACGATATCCTCATAGGCTCATCCCATGCATACGGCCTGGCCTGGCTGCAGCAGATAGTTGGCGCCGGCGGCAAACGCACCTTCAAAACACACTGGATCGACACTGAGTACAGTCAATTCCACACATTGGCCCTGGGCGATTTGACCGGCGACGGCAAGCCGGATTTGGTTACCGGCAAAAGGCTGTTTGCTCATCACGGCAGTGATATTGGCGCCGGCGAGCCGCTTTACGCCTTTTGGTATGACATCAAGAAGGGCGACTTCGAACGGCACATCCTCTCATTTAACCACCTGCCTCGCTATCCGGGGGAGATGTTAAATCCCGCCCCGAATTATGTGGTCAGTGTCGGCATGAAACTGAACATTGCGGATATAGACAGGGATGGCCACAACGATGTCATCATCGCGGGCAAAGGCGGGCTGTACGTCTTTTTCAATAAGGGCAACCCGACGACGCCGGGAGTGAACAACAAACTGCCCGATCATAATACGTATCCTACATGGAGAGATTGGCCAACGTATAATGTTCTGTTTAACGGCAAGGACTTTACGGGCTGGAAAGTGCCCGAAGGCGATAACGGACACTGGAAAGTGATTGACGGCATGATTGACTACGATGCGATGTCAGAGGCCGAGGGTGATAAAAGCCTCTGGACGGAGGAATCATTCGGCGATTATGCCCTACACGTCGAATGGCGTTTCAAGAAGACATCGGGCCTCTATCCGATGCCCATCATTGAAGCCGATGGGTCTTACAAGACCGATTCCGACGGCAACGTGATCGAGGTGCCGACTCCCAACGCAGATTCAGGCATCCTCCTTCGGGGACAGTCTGGAGGGCAGGCAAACCTGTGGTGCTGGCCAATAGGTTCGGGCGAACTCTGGTCGGTCCGAAACAACAAGGAGCTTGCTCCCGAAATACGTGCGGCAGCGGTTCCCAGGGTCTGTGCGGACAAGCCCGTCGGGCAATGGAATTCGATGGATATAACTCTGGTGGACGGTCGCGCCACGATCTTGCTCAACGACAATATTGTGATTGAAAACGCCCTGATACCAGGTATCCAGGCGAAAGGCCCTATTGGCTTGCAGCATCATGGAGGCATCAACGAAAAGACCGGCGAAATGAGCCCGGCATCCAGTCTTGTGCAGTTCCGTAATATATGGATTCAACCGTTGGGCGACAAGCCGCCGGAGCATATCAAGGGCTTCGTTCCTCTGTTCAACGGCAAGAATCTGGACGGCTGGCTCACCGGCCCGGACAATGCATGGGTCGTCGAAGACGGCGCCTTGACGCCCCATCGTGAAATGGACGGCAAAGAACACAATCTCGATTACCTCTGGACCAGGGAACAGTACGGCAACTTTATTCTGGAACTGGAATACAAGATGACCAAGAGCACCAATAGCGGCATCTTCATTCGCACGTCCGACCGCAAGAATCCGGTCTATACGGGTATAGAAATCCAGGTCAACAATTCGTATGGACGATCGGGCCTTAGCAACAAAGGCACGGCTGGGGCAATCTATGACTGCCTTGCCCCAACTAAGAATATGGCCAAGCCTACCGGCGAGTGGAACAAATGCCGGATCACCTGCCAGGACAACCTGATCAATGTAGTGCTCAACGGCGAACAAATAATCGATATGGACGTGGACCGTTGGACAATCGCAGGCCAGAATCCGGACGAAGGAAGTAACAAATTCAAAGATACCGCCATCAAAGACTTTCCTCGTGTAGGCTATATCGGTTTGCAGGACCACGGTCGAGAAGTCTGGTATCGAAATATCCGAGTAAGGCGATTGTAATAGAAATCAACAAAGCAAAAAGGGAAATCTAAAACAGTCTAAGCCCAGACAATGGCCACCTCCAAAAGGGATGATCCAATGCGTGCAGGGGCGATCTTAAGACCTTGTGCGATTTTCAGCACAGTTATAACCTGATCGAGACGATGCTCCTTAGAACACCACTTCTATGTACTGAGGGCCTTGTTTATTCGTTCGATGGTGTCGTCCACCTCCTCGGGCTTCATCATGCCTACCGTGATGGCGTCCACTAATTCGTTACCAAGCACGTACTTGAGCGAGGCGTCTTTCTGTTCGGCTTTGACCAGCTTGCCCGCACCAAAAATCTTCATGCCGAGGACGACTTTACCGTTCTTCCGAGCCTGTTTTAACACCGTGGCCACTTCTTCGGATGAGGCATCCATCTCCGCCTCCTTGCCCACATTGTTTATGCGAGCCAGGATGACATCTACCCATGGATGGGCTGCTGCCACTTTCATAGCACCGAAATCATGACAGGAAACACCGACAGCTCGGACAGCGCCTTTTGATTTCATTTCGGATAGTTCGTCCCGGATGTGTTCAAAGGTCTCGGGCCACTTGGTGTCCGTCATACAATGAATCAGGCAGATATCGATGACATCGGTATTAAGTTCCTTGCGGAAGCGGTTCACTTCCTCCTTAGCACCTCCCGAAGGCGAATTCCAAAACTCCTTGCGAGGCCAGATCTTGCTCATGAGGCGGTACTTATCTCGCGGCACACCGTCGAGGGCCGTGCGGACATATGGATGCGCCCCATACAGGTCAGCCGTATCCATCAGTGTAATTCCGCTGTCCAAGCTGTGACGAATCAACTTGGTAAATTCTTTTTCACCCAGCCGCGTATGAGCCGACGAACGTGCTCCTCCATTCCATCCCGTTCCTTGTGCCAGGCGAGAGACCTTGATGCCCGTGCGCCCTAACGTCACAATCTCCGTAGCTCGGCGATTGCTGCTCATATTCTTAGGTTCGCCGGCCTCTAACCATTTGGATCTGGCAGTCAGAATACTTGCGCCGGCCAGTGCGCCAGCTATGAATTGCCGGCGGTTCAAACTGCGCTTTGTTTCTTTCAAAAATTCCATGTTTTGGCTCATGGACCATTCCTTTCATATTTGATTTCTAATATGACTTTACAAACTACAAGCTACCACCTGTATAATAGCATAATACGCGCTTCAATTTCAACACCTTTGACCAATGACAAACCAAAATACTTCTCCATACGACTCCCGGATTCAAAATTATAATGCCATATACCGCTCATACATCGCTCTATGGCAGAGATTGTCCCACCGATTAATTCTACTGATTTGGACCAATGGCGAATACCGCTTCATTGAGCGCGGAGAAGGCGTCGCCGGAGAACACTCTGGCCTTGACATGCGCACTGCTGTTGAGTGTGATTGGACCTGTGAACTGAATTGCAGTATCTGAAACGCTCGGATCAGTCCCACCAGTTAAGTGTCCGGCGTCCAATTCTGCGCAGATTAGAAAATCGGAACTGCTCAGCGACGTATTCAATCCATGTATTGCAAGGATGTTGTCGCCGTGGTGGAGTGCGCCGACATGTGTGGATATATCGAAAGATTGTAGCCCCCCTGCCTCGTGACCTCCTGATGAATATGAATTCCACCCCGGCGTGCCGCTGACCAGAGCCCTCTGGACCTCCACTCCGTTGATATAGGCGACAAAACCGTCGTCGTACCTGATCTTGAGCGTTAAAAAATCGTAAGTCTGAAGGTCTTTGTTGACCTGGAAGGGGATACGGATATAGCAGCCGGGATGTCGGTTGTACATTTGTGCTTCGACGTCGAGCGAGATATAGCTCTGGTAGCCGGAACTCCTTTCGTATCCAACGCCGCCGGGCGAGCCTGAGACAGGTATCCAGCCCGAATCATTAAAGTAAATGGAGCCGTTCCATGCACTATTAATCTCTTCGGTTGGGACGAGCACACGCTTTGGAGCGTTTTCGGCCACAAAGGTCGTATCGAAAACCTGCTGTGGCGGGATGCCCGGGACGCCTGGATCTGTGCCGTCCAGGGTGTAATAAAGCATCCCTGATCTGTTGGGATTAATGATTGTCAGGACGTCACCGGCTGAAATGTATCCGCCGTGCTGATACGAACCGTTGATATGAA
>Ga0307425_1002647_pt1 | contig 10005 bp, 7 predicted proteins | sample SalMarWE160330MG_FD_202152 | JGI IMG/M metagenome (GOLD analysis project Ga0307425, IMG submission 202152) | Salt marsh sediment microbial communities from the Plum Island Ecosystem LTER, Massachusetts, United States - WE1603-30 | ecosystem: Environmental > Aquatic > Marine > Intertidal zone >...
TAGGGGAGCCAATTGTGGAGTTCCCCGCCTTCCTTCAGGCCTTCGGCCATATAGTTGACCCCACTCGCAGTGGTGGCGACCGCCTTGAAAAGCAGAAACCAGGCCCCGACCGGACCATACCCGTCCTTATACCGGGCCGGGATGAAGATCACTTCCTGGGAGGTCATTTCCGCACCTGCCTCCTGCATCAATGAAGAACTTGATCCAGAGTTCCACGGTGGATACCAGGCACGACCTAAACCTTCACCTGTTGATCTGGGCCTGAATACATGAACAGCCCCTCCTGCGGCAACCAGGACAGCCTTTGCCTTGAAAACATAAAAATCAAAAGGTTCTCTCACACTAAACCCGACAGCGCCGGCCACACGGTTTTTGTCATTTTTGTCAAGTAAAAGTTTGTGCACGAACACCCTCTCTACTATTTCGCCGTCATCTCCTAACGTGGCTATAGAATTTTTGGCCGCCTCAGCCAGGATGAGCTTATAGGATTCTCCGTTAATCATGAGCTGCCACCGGCCTTCATGAACGTACTGGCCGTCGGGATCCTTCCATATGGGAAGCCCGAATCCTTCAAACATGTTCACTGAGCCATTCACGTGCCGCGCAATGTCCATGACCAGATCCTGGCGACAGAGACCCATGAGATCCTGCTGCACATAGCTGAGATAATCAATAGGCGTATTTTCGCCCACATACTGATTAATGGCGGAAAGGCCCATGGCAACTGCCCCGCTTCGATCAAAGGCCGCCTTATCAACCAGGACAACCTTCTGTCCGTTCTGTTTGGCCCAGTAGGCGGCCTCAACGCCTGCGCCGGTTGCCGCCATACCACCGCCTATAATCAAAAGATCAGTGGTGACTTCTTTAGTTGCAAAATCTTGCATAATATCTACCTCCTCTTCTTAGTCCCCAAGTGTCCACACTTTATCGGCCTTTAGTGAAGCAGGCTCGGTGGCCAGTAATTGATCATCCAAAGTTCCCGGGCCAAAACCATAACCGCCATCAGGTGGGGCAGACCCCTCAGGCGTGGTCCTTATTGGGAACTTAAAACGCTTGACGCTGCCGTCACGGAACTTGACTGTCCACATGATGTCTTCGGTACCTCTCAAAGGCACAACGCTCGCACCAAGCGGCATAAAGTCGGCATAGCCTCTCATATCTATCGCCTGCTGTGGGCAAATCTTGACGCAGTTATAACACTCCCAGCACATAGACGGTTCCTGGTTATAGGCCTTCATTCTTTCAGCATCCAGAACCATTAAATCGTTCGGACAGATATACAGACAAGCGGTTCTGTCCTGCCCTTTGCAACCATCACATTTTTCTGTTATTACAAAACTTGGCATATTACACCTCCTAAATTTGACTCGTTAAAGTAATCATCACAAATAATCAGGCATTTTTTTTCGTTTTCACACCCCCTCCTTTCCCTGCAAATTAGGTTTGCTTTACTAAAGTTACAAAAAATCACTTCCTGTCTACTTCTTTACATCACCGGTGGCGGCACCGTGCAGTTTTATCTCAACCTTCTCCTCCAGGTTTTGGTAATAATCCTGGAGTATCTTAACCACCTCTGGACGGGAGAATTCAGCCGGAAGCTCACCGCCCTCGGACAGGGTCTTCCTGACCATGGTTCCGGAAAGAAGCAGCCTGTCCTCTTTTCCATGGGGACAGGTCCTCATGGAGGCCATACCGCCGCACTTATAGCAATGGAATGTCCAGTCGATATTCAGGTTCTGGCACTTGAGCCCGCCTTCGGGAATTTCATCGAAGATTTTCTGAGCGTCAAACGGGCCGTAGTAATCACCCACACCCGCATGGTCTCTCCCCACGATCAGGTGACTGCAACCGTAGTTCTGACGGAAAACAGCGTGAAGCAGGGCCTCTCTGGGACCTGCATACAGCATCTCCATTGGGTAACCGCCCTGGACCACCGTGCCGTCCACGAACCAGTTATCTACTAATACTTGAATAGCCTTAACACGTACATCAGCAGGAATATCGCCAGCTTTGAGCTTGCCCAACAACTGGTGAATGTACAGCCCGTCCATTACCTCCACGGCGATCTTGGCCAGGAATTCGTGTGAACGATGCATGGGGTTCCGAAGCTGAAGGGCAGCCACCCTTTTCCATCCCAAATCTTCAAAAATTTTACGGGATTCAAAAGGCCTCTGGTAAATGCCTTTAAATTGCTCGGGATAAATGCCTTCACTCAATACCTTAACTGGGCCTGCCAGGTTATACTTTGGCTGGGCTATCACTTTGGCAACACCCGGATGCTCAGTATCCGTTGTCTTATAGATAGAATTACATTCGTGTTCTTTTTCGATGGTATACTTCTCAGATATCTGAATCGTTGCCATGGTGATTCCTGTCTCATCATCCACCAGGGCCAGTTCGTCTCCATCCTTTACTTCTTCATCATCAGTGGAAAGCGTAACAGGGACCGGCCAGAATGTCCCATCTGATACCGCAAAATTATCGCATACCCCCTGCCAGTCCGCCTTTGTCATAAAACCGGTCAAAGGAGTAAACGCCCCTATCCCCATCATTACAAGATTGGAACTCTCCTTTGATGTAATCTTTATCTTTTTTAAAGACTTGGCCTTTTCGATCTCGGCCCGAAGCTCATCACCTTCAAGCAATAACGGCATCAATTTCTCTTCTTTACCATGTGGTGCAACGAGATTTGACATAAACCATCCTCCTTATAATTAATTGTTCCCATTTTGCAGGATCGACCGCTGGTAACATTTCCTCAAATCATTCTCTACTTTGCCATCCCAAATATCTGCTATAAATTCGTTAATTTCGAATTCAACGTATCAAGAAAATTAATCTGTTTTGAAAACATGAAAGAAACAGTACTATTAAATTTGCAAAAGTTATGCCTGTTAAGAAGATTAATCCACACAAAATTAAGCATTTGATTTAACAAGGGAATACCTAATCGCACCGCCCGCCAAGATAGTGGTTCAAAATCAAACTCTGTCGACATTTTTTACACATTGCAAAAATTATTCAGAATATCTCTCAAAGATATGAACATCACGGCAACAGGCTTCGTCTATCATAAGAATCTTGGCTTAACTGTCTTCGCGCATTCCAGCCTTCTTGGTTGAAATATGATCCAGGATGTCCTTTAATACCTTTCTGCTTACCGGTTTTGACATATAATATATGATCCCCAGTGTTCTGATCTGTTTTTCCAGTTCCCCGCCGTTGGATGCCGTCATTGTGACGATTTTTATATCAGGTCTTAATTCCTTGAGCTTAACTATAAGTTCTTGAGCAGTTATATCGCTAAGAGATGTATCCAACAAAACCAAGTCAAATATCTTTTCCTGGACCTTTTCTATGGCTTCATGGCCCGATTTTGATTTCTCGGTTTTGTGTCCCCAGTGTTGAATCAATCCAACAATGTATGAAAGGACAGAAGCATCATTTTCTAATACCAGAACATCCATATGGGGCCATTTACCTTTCATCACAGGGGCTGGATTTCCGTGATAGCATTGCTAGTACAGCAATAGATATGCCAAAAGCATGGCACCCCAATTAAGACATTGAATTAATGAGGGTTCTACTATTGCCAAATGCGGGATTCTAAAATATGGATGAGCTGAATCGGGTTAAAAAACCCGATAAGGCATGAAAAAATAGATATAATTATCTGAAAATATTATACTTATAAAATTTCAGGCGTTATGACCCGATTTTCAGTCAGGATAGTCCGGCCTTTTTCATCTTCGTATAAAGCGTCTTCGGGTCTATTCCCAATGCATCAGCCACTTTTCCCCTTTGCCATCGGTTTTGATTTAACGCATTGAGGATAAAGCGCTTCTCAAAAATTTCCAAAGCTGATCGAAGATCCCCTACTCCGGCTCCAGGATCCTCATCAATCCCTATCTCTATTTTTTCTGACTTACCATCTATGGCCAGAAAATCAAAATTCCCCACTGCAAGATACCTCTGTATCACACTTTGCAATTCACGTACGTTCCCGGGCCAGTTGTAATTATACAATACTTCCAGAATCCTTCCAGGTATAACAGGCAACTTCTTGCCTTTACAATACAGCCTCAAGAAATGCTCTATTAGCAAGGGAATATCTTCCTTCTTTTCTCTTAAGGCCGGCAAAACAATGGGAATGACACTGATCCGATAATAGAAATCCTCCCTCACATTTCCCTTGCCGACCATTTCCGAAAAATCCCTATTAGTTGCACAAATTACACGAAATTTGGATTTTCTGACATGGGCATCCCCAACAGGCATGTACTCACCGCTTTCAAGGGCCCTGAGTAATTTAACCTGTATATTCAATCCGAGCTCACCTACCTCATCCAAAAAAAGCGTCCCTCCGTCCGCAGTTTGAAGGTAGCCGGTCTTGTTGATATGGGCTCCGGTAAAGGCGCCTTTGACGTGTCCGAAGAATTCACTTTCAACAAGGTTATCGGGGATTGCTCCGCAATTAACCGGAACAAAAGGCTTGTCAGCCGAATCACTCATCTCATGAACTGCCCTTGCAACAAGTTCCTTGCCAGTGCCTGATTCGCCAAGGATAATAACGTTGGCGTCGGAACCGGCAGCCTTTAGGATGAGTTCATAAACGTCTTGCATGGCAAGACTCTTGCCGATAATGCTGCCGAACCTGTACCGCTCTTTGATACAAGATCTGAGCTTGATATTTTCCTTTCGGAGATACTCGGCATCCTCCTGCATAGACTTTTCCCAGAGTACCTGTTCGGTGATATTTCTCATGGTAGCAAGAATGGCCGGCCTGGATTTTAAACTAATAATGCTCCTATTAGTTGATACCCAGAACTTTCTTCCTCCTTTTGTAATACACATCCCCCAGAGCAGGGTCCCGATGTCTTCGTCTGTTTCTTTTGGATCAAAAACCTTGCGAAAAAGCTCCCTAAACTCGCTGTCAAAAAGCTCAGTAATGGGCAACTCAAAGATCTCTTCATAATCCGAATAGCCGAACATTTTAACAAAGGCATTATTTACAAACAGTATCTTTCCGTCTTGCACAAGTACAACTGCGTCAGCCACTGATTCAGTAAGGCTCCGGTAAATCAACTCCCTTTCCTCGAGGTTTTTTTGAACCTTTTTGAGAGCAGTCAGGTCGCGTAATATGGAGAGCCTTGATATGCTGCCATCAAAGTTCTTTGTCGGAGTACTAAGGACATCGTACGTTCTCTGGTTCTTTGAAAGAGCCCATTCCCAACGAACAGTTTTTCCCGAAAAAACGTCCTGATTTCTGCAGCCTGGGCAAGGCTCTTTCAGATCACGAAAATAATCGTAACACTTCCTGCCTTCAACCGGGCCGAATTCTTTCTCAATAGCTGGGTTTATGTATTCTATATCGTATTCCTCATTGACGATATAAATCCAGTCTTCCATGGATCTCATAATACTGATAACGTTTTCGCTTTCAATTCGCAGCGCATCCTCCGCCTTCACTCGTTCGGCAATCCTTCCTAACCGTTCCGCAATGGCCTTGAGCAAATTTATTTCTTCCTCCAGGAAGGGTTTTTCGTCATCTTCCGGTTTTTCCAGGCAATAAACCTCCAAAGTTCCTCCCCACTCGCCATTTACCATTATATCGCAGTCCTGCTTCCAGGCACTTGTTTTGAAATTTTCTGTCCTGAATTCCTGATATCCCATGACGATACGTGCGCACGTATTTTCGGGGAACTGGAATGAGGGTGGAACAAGATCGGTTACGCCCTGAAGAATTTCCTCTAATGTCGTGCCCGGTTTTTCACGAAGCGCAGAAATGCTATAAAGGCAGTCTAATTGCTTTATCCTCTGGCCAAGATCGCGTGTTCGCTCGTGTAACGCCTTTGTCCTTTCTTGTGCAACTTTTTTAAGCAACTGTCTTTTTTTGCGCAGGAATTCGTTTTCCCCTTTTATCCTTAACGCGACATTAATCTGTGCCACTAATTCGCTTTCATCAACAGGTTTGCCCAAAAAACCTACAGCACCGGCATCTAATCCTTTGGCCCGATCCTTGGCATTCGTTTCTGGATTGGTAAGCAAGATAACCGAAATCTGTTTGGCTTTGTCATCAGCTTTCAGTCTCCCCCACAACCGCGTTCCATCCATCGCCATTTTAATATCAATTATTATTATATCCGGCAGTTCTGTATATGCCTTTTCTATTCCTTCATCCTCCGATTGGGCAGTTAACACAGCACAACCTGGAACCAACTTCATCAGCGATGTTGATATAAAGTCCAGGTTATCCTGTTTACTACCAATAATTAGTACCTTTGCCATCACTTCTCCTTTTCCAAACCCTTCAAAAGCAGATGGTTCTAATATTGCCAAAAGCTTATTATCTTGAGACATAAACATACATAATTCGCTGTGAATGATAAAGTGTTTTTTGAGATAATAAAATCAAGGGTAATGTATTGACTAAATAAGTCTTCTCGTCATATAAAACGTTTGCAGTTTAGATAAATTTACAGAACAATTTATGCATACTTCCGGCCGGGGTTGTTTTAAAATGGAATTGATATGCTTAGGCTCGGGAACAGGCATACCACTAAATTACGGGGGCTCACCTTCCCTGCTCCTTATGATAGATAGTGATCCTGTTGTTTTTGATATGGGACCCGGCTCGCTTCGCCAACTCACTAAAGCTGGCATAGACTTTGAGCGGATCGGACTGATATTCATCACCCACTTTCATCCCGATCATACGGCAGACCTAATCCACTTTCTTTTTGCAACCAGAAATCCGTCAATCATCAAGAGACGGAGGCCATTTGTTATTACCGGACCTGCAGGGACAAAAAAATTGATTTCCCGTTTACAGGATTCTTATGTTGATTGCTTGTCCTTGCCTTCCGAGATTATGACTATCGAAGAGCTTGATGCTAATAAAAGGGTCAAAAAAGTCTACCGCTGCTTTACATTGACTGCATGTCCCGTAATGCATTCCCCTGAAAGCATTGCATACCGCATTAAAGACAGCTCGGGGAAAAGCTTTGTCTATTCTGGAGATACAGGTTTCTGCGAGGAGATCGTGGACCTGGCCGCAGGTACCGATCTTTTGATATTGGAGTGTTCTTTTCCGGAAGGAAATGGGGTCGAAGGCCATCTGACGCCTTCTGAAGCCGGCCAGATTGCCAGTCTAGCCGGTGCCAAAAAGTTGGTCCTGACACATTTCTATCCGGAATGCCTGGAAACGGACATCACGGCACAGTGCCGAAAAACATATGGAGGGGAACTCATATTGGCCAGCGATTTTCTTCATATACATATATAATTAAACCTAATGGAGGGAAAAATAAAATCCTATGCCTAACAAATACAAATCTTCAGCAACTGTCATTCCTCTTGAACAGGCCGTTGGGAAGGTCATCGCGCATGATATCACTGAAATCAGGCCCGGCCAGTTCAAAGGACCTGCCTTTAAAAAAGGGCATATAGTTCAGAAAAAGGACCTGCCGCACTTAAAACGATTGGGCAAGGAAAATCTGTTTGTCTTACACATCGGCCCGAACGAACTCCATGAAGACGAAGCAGCGATCAAGCTTGCTAATGCACTGGCCGGCCCGGGAGTGGTCGTGGAAGGACCTCCGTCCGAAGGGAAAATCTCGCTAAAGTCAAAGCATAGAGGGCTTCTGAAGGTAAATGTTGAGGCTCTGACGGATCTCTGTCTTATTCCCGATATCTGCTGCGCCTCCCGGCATACCAATACCCTTGTAGAAAAAATGGCAAAGGTGGCAGATACAAGGGCAATTCCCCTTATCATTGACAAGAAAACTTTTGATAATGCCATTCAAATAGCTTCTGGTGCGGGCGGAATCTTTTCCGTTAAGCCGCTTTCCCGTCCTCAAACCGGACTCGTTATTACCGGAAATGAGGTTTATAGCGGCCTCATTGACGACAAATTCGCCCCAATAATCAGGAAAAAAATGGAGTTTTTCGGTTGTAAGATCAAAAAGACACTTCTGGCGCCGGACGACATGACAGAAATTATCAGATCCATTAACGAATTAATACAAATTGGATCGGAATTTATTCTGGTAGCAGGTGGCATGAGCGTTGACCCCGACGATATAAGCCGTATGGCCATTGAAAAGGCCGGAGCTGAAAACGTGGTCTACGGTACCTCTGTGCTGCCGGGCGCAATGCTTTTGTATGGACAAATAGGTGATATTCCTGTCCTGGGACTCCCTGCCTGCGTACTTTTTTACAGGGCTACTGTGTTTGATCTTGTACTGCCAAGGGTCCTGGCGGGAGAACAAATCACAAGGAAAGACCTGGCGGCAATGGCTCACGGCGGCTTGTGCCTTAATTGTGATCAATGTCATTATCCCGTGTGTCCTTTTGGGAAATAGTTGGGATGCAAAAAAACAAAATACCATCCGTAGGCGTTCTCATCGATCTATTATGGCATCCAAACGCAGGAGGACAGGTTAAAACCTGGGAGCATTTCGCCGAAGCAGCGGAAGCATTCCAGGACAAAATCCATTTAACCCTGCACTTCCAGGGAAATCAGAAAAAATTTCTGATTATTTCCAGAAACGTTCGCTACATTACCCTTCCCCCTGCAATTAGCACAGCGCGTTTTTGGTTCATGGATCATCTGGTTGATCATACAGACCTTGCCCCTTTTCATATCTTGCTTCCGCATTATTTGAAACAATATGACGTCATCCATACAACAGACGCCTTCTTCGCCTATGCGAAGACCGCTCTTTATACATCAAGGCGTTACGGTATTCCCCTGGTTAACTCAGTGCACACAGACATACCAGGAGGCACAAGGATATACTCCGCACATATTATCCGAAGATTGTTTAGAAATGGCCAGGTCAACAGGCTTCTGCTGGACCGATTACATTTAAACCACCTATTGGCCGCATCTTCGAAACGAAAACTCCACCGTTTTCAAAAACGATGCGACTGGGTGATGATCTCTCAATCCTATGACCAGCGCAAGGTCACAAATACCCTTCCGGGCAAGAAGGTATCATTTCTTCGAAGGGGCATAGACAAAAGATTTTTCCATCCCTTACACAGGGATCGTGGTAAACTTGAAAAGGCTTTCGGTATTAAAAAGGACCAGTTTGTTCTGATTTTTGCTGGAAGAGTGGATAGGGGAAAAAATGTCATGACCCTTGCCAATGCTGCCCGGATTCTGTTGAATCTCGGGAAACCCATCCACGTCATGATAGCAGGTGAAGGCAGACAGAGACAGGACATAAAAAACCTTCTCGGACCCGCGGTAACTTTTACCGGAGTTGTCTCCCAGAACACTCTTTCATGGCTCTATGCCAGCGCCGACACACTCGTGTTTCCATCCGTGATCGAAATCTGTCCCAACGTGGTAATCGAGGCAAAGAGCTCCGGGCTTCCGGTGCTGGTCCCGTCAAAGGGAGGCGCTTCAGCACTGATCAAAAGAGACGGTGAGGACGGGATGTTAATGGATGACAATTCTCCACGCGCCTGGGCGAACGCGATTCAGGTTTTATTGCGGGATTCGGCCCTCCGCAAACAGATGGGTCAGGCCGCGCGGAGGATCATTGAAAATGAATGGCCTTCATGGAAACAGGTAATGGCCGAGGACCTGATACCGGTATGGCAGAGGGTTGCCAAAATCTAACCGTTCACAGGAGGAAGGCTGTGTTTGGAAAAAGGATCCTTTTGCTTATACCCCACCCGGACGACGAAGTAGTGGGTTGCTTCAAGGCAATCGGCCTGGCCGGTGCCCTCGACGCAAAAATATTCGGGTTCTATCTGACCACGGGAATCCCCTCACGAGACCGGCTCTGGTCATGGCAGCGCGGCGGATACGGTCACCGTCTAAAACGGCGACAGAAAGAAGCCCTGCTGGTAGCAAAACTCCTCGGGATTGAATCCGTATGTTTCAACGAAATACCAAGCCGTAAGCTAAAAAGCTTCTTGAAACCTACCCGTGATGCCTTGATCCACACCATACGTCGGCTTGGAATCGATCTGCTGTGGGTCCCTGCTTAT
>Ga0307425_1002648_pt1 | contig 10004 bp, 7 predicted proteins | sample SalMarWE160330MG_FD_202152 | JGI IMG/M metagenome (GOLD analysis project Ga0307425, IMG submission 202152) | Salt marsh sediment microbial communities from the Plum Island Ecosystem LTER, Massachusetts, United States - WE1603-30 | ecosystem: Environmental > Aquatic > Marine > Intertidal zone >...
AGCTGGCCGAGAGTATCGTGTCGGGGAGCAACGCCACGAACATCGGAGGCGGGATCTTCAACGCGGACTCCCTCTACGTACAGGATTCGACCATCTCCAGCAATGGAACAAACCTGTATGGAGGCGGGATCTACAACAACGGCACGCTGACGGTCTTACGCAGCACGTTCCAGGGCAATGATGCGGGCTACCTCGGCGGCGCAATCTATGCCTCAACCTCGACGTCCAACACGGTTCGAAATAGCACCTTCCACAATAACAGTGCGGACGACGAGGGCGGGGGTTTCTACAGCAGCAGCGGGACGGTGACAATCTCCAACAGCACGTTCTATGGCAACTACGCTGACCTGACCGGGGCGGGCGTTCGGAATAGTGGGGGAACGCTTCATCTGCTCAATTCCATCCTCGCGTACGGATCGGGATCGAGCGACTGTGCCAGCTCGAACACGCTGGCGACGAATACGAACAACCTGGTCGAGGATGGTTCCTGCAGCCCGGATCGGACCGGAAATCCACTCCTGGGAGCCCTGATGGATAACGGCGGTCCGACGAAGACGATGGCGTTGTCGGCGAGTTCGCCAGCGCTCGACGCCGGCGATGACGCCACGTGCGAGGCGACCGACCAGCGCGGCGTGTCCCGCCCGCAGGGTTCCCATTGCGACATCGGGGCCTTTGAGCTCGAACCCGCGTTCCCCTATTCGCTCTACCTGCCGCTGATCATGCGCTGATCGATCCTGCTGCGCAGTAAACACGAAGCGATCCAGCAGGTACGCCCCCGGGTCTTTTGCCGAGTGGGTCAGCAAAGGATGATTCGGGCCTTTCCTGCCCGTTACGGCGACAGCCCAATATACCGGCTCAGCAGGTGGCCCTTGGAAACGTGACTTGAAGGGTACCGTGGGGACTAGGCTGATGTTGCTTCCCTTGGATCTTGCTTTCAAGCGGTCCTCAACCAGGCCGGGGGAAGTGTCGCCAGAGAGGGTCTACTCCTGGAGCATGGCGAGAACGCCACGGGAGCGACAGAAGCATGCGTGGGCATTCCTGATTCGGACTTCATAGGACGCTGGTCTATCGTCGCTGAGACCGGAGAGAGACGCGTAAATGGCGAGGGTCCACTCGACCGACGGACACTCATCGCAACGGTGAAGCCAGAGGTCTTGGTGCCGGGCGTGGTTAACCACTCATCATAAGAATTTATCATCTGGAGCTGGCGATCACCGACGGTGACGTCGTACTCGAATTCTGCATTTTCGTTTGACCGCCAGCCGCTGTTTTCACGTTCTGGGATGAAGGTACCCTCATGTTTTGTGAAATTTGGCGCGAATATTGAGGTTGAGGGTTCCAATTGCTGCATCAAGGAGAATTCATGGCGAATCCTCTGTGCAGGGGGATTCTGGTATTAGGGATTCAGGGGCTTTAATTGTTGATTATCAAAACTGATCCGTTAGGATCAGTTTTTTAGCGTTTGATGCCTAACCCTCAGCGAGGTTCTCGGGCGAGGTATGCGCGGGATGATCAGCCAAGTGGTATCCCGAATGGATACCTCAAGCACTGCATCGATAAGGAGAAAAATTGATGAAGACCGCGACTTTATTTTCCAGAATCTGGAAAGCCGGCTGGATGCGATGGCTGTCTTTCATAATCCTGGTTTGTCTATTCATCGGGGCCGCGGTCTCGAGCGTTGCCGCAGCGCCCCCAGAATCGGGGTTGAACGTTGTGACCACCCCGGTTCGCAATTCAAGCAACGTTTCCTATTCAACATCCAATACTTGGGTATCCACGAGTATTGTCATCAGCGGCTATGCAAGCAACATCACCATAGCTGAAGCGGGGGTGAGCTGGAATGTCGATTCAGATGCCGTGGGGGAGGTTGAGTACAAGCTCAGATATGAGAATGCGGCCGGCACGTATATCTGGGAGAGCCCGGCGATCGATACGTGGATGGATCCCACCGGGAACGACGCTGCGGATGGATATGCCGAAACCTCCGAAGCAGGCCTCCCGTTCTGGGAAGGTATCGATGGGCAATATAATGACCTGCCGATCGACACCCCGATCAACGGCACATGGACTTTTTTTATCCGTGACTCGGTGAACAATGGCAACAACCGCGGGCGGCTCGATTGGTGGGAGATCCATTTCAAGTACATCCCTCCCCCGACCGGCGTGACCGCTACGGACGGCACGGACACATCCGTCACCGTGACCTGGAACTATGTCGACGACTGGTACCTCGATCATTACACGGTCTATCGCTCCACTTCCCCTGGGGGCGCCAAAACATACATTGGCAGCCGAACCCAGGGCTACATCGTACCCACCTATAGCCTGGTGGATAACGGCACAACGGCCTATAGGCCGTATTACTACTTTGTTCGTTCGTGCAATCAATTTGGCTGCGCCTGGTTCAGCCCGAGCGACATGGGCACCTCCATGCTCGTACCCCCGCCGATCAGTGCCACCGAGGGGACCTACACGGATAAGGTACGGGTGACGTTCACCGAGGATGCGCGGGCTACATTCTACGAGGTCTGGCGCTCGACGAGCGCCGGCGGACCGTACTCGAAAGTGGGCCAGACGGCGAATTATGACGAGATCTACGACGATACGACCGCCGTTTCGGGAACCCTGTACTACTACAAGGGGAAGTCCTGCACCGCCTACGGCTGCAGCGACTTGAGCTTCTTCTGGGATTACGGCATGGCGTCCTCCGAGCCGCCTGCTGGGCAGGCCAGCGATGGGGAATTCTGGTACGTATACTTGGAATGGGAACAGATGCCGGGTGCCCATACGTACCGGGTTTACCGCAACACGACGCCTACGCCGCCCGACCCAGCCGATTACTATGCAAGAGACATCTACGATATATGCTACCCTTCAACGCCTTGCGAACCTCAACACTGGAACGACCTCGGCGCCGATCCCTACACGACTTACTACTACTGGGTCGTCTCCTGCCTCGAGCCGACCTGTAGCGCGCTGGATGAGTACGATTCAGGCTGGCGGATATACCGTCCGCCGCACAACGTCGACGCCAGCGATGGTACATACACCGATAAAGTTGAGGTCACGTGGGGCGCTGTCGACTCGGTAGATTTTTTAAGGTCTACCGTGCGGAGGCATACGGCGGGGAGAAGACCCTGCTCGGTTCTCCCACCGGGATGAGTTTTGATGACCTTGATGGAACACCCGGCATGACCTACTACTACTCGGTCCTGGCATGCGACGCCGATTTCTGCAGCAACTCCAGTGCGGAGAACTCCGGATGGCGAGGGTGGACCGTGCCAGTGAACATCCAGGCGAGCGACGGCACCGCGACTTCCTGGACCGAAGTGACCTGGGACACCTTGCCTTATTCGACCAGCTACAAAGTCTTCCGCTGCACGGGCACGGGGACCGGGTCGTGCGGCTCCGCCGTCGGCACCCCGATCGGACCACCCTTCAATGACACCGGGGCGCTTCCTGGCGTGGACTACTACTACCGGGTGAAGGCCTGCGCTGGAGGCACAAATTGCAGCGATTTCAGCGCCTATGACGCTGGATGGCGGCTCCCTGCCGCGCCGGCGAATGTCCAGGCGAGCGACGGCACCTTCACGAACAAGATCCAGATCACGTGGAACGCCGTTTCCGGCGTGACTTCCTACGAGCTGTACCGCTACATCGATTCTGTCGGTCCGCCAAACTATGTCGCCGACCCCGCCGGGACGACCTACGACGATACCGCGCCCAGCCCTGGCCGCACGTACTGGTACTGGGTGAAAGCCTGTGGGGTGAATCACTGCGGCGAACTGAGTGAGAACGACGACGGATGGCGGTCCATCATCGCCCCGGGCAATGTCCAGGCCAGCGATGGCACTCATCTCGACAGGGTGGCCATCAGCTGGGATGCCGTCGGGGCAGCGAACACCTACCGCGTGTACCGGGCCGACTCGGAAGCAGGCACGAAGACCCAGATTGGGAATCCGTCAACGAACAGCTTCGACGACACAACCGCGTTTCCCGGAAGGACGTACTACTACTGGATCACGTCGTGCGCCTGGGGCCAGTGCGGCGATTACAGCGCTTTCGACACCGGCAGGCGTTTCGGTTACCTGATCTACCTGCCGCTGATCACGCGCTGAGGAATTTGGAGTTGATTTTCATGACGAGAGCTTGACGGCGAGCGCCGGGATTGGAAGTTGCCCGGGGTGTGCAGCGTGGACCGGCCGGCGGGCTTCAGGGCGAGGCTTCGACGACCTGAAAGATGGTACCGTCGAGGCGGACCAGGTACAGCTCCCCGGCTTCGTCCTCCCCGAAGGACGCCGGTCCGAAGCCGCTGTTGACGAGCTCCGAGCTGGCTGCCCAGGCCTCGCCGTCGGGTTGTAACCCCCATACTCCTCCGCTGCAGTAGTCGGCGAAGAAGTAAATTCCCCCGAGTGCGGGGTACGTCCCGCCGCGGTATACATAGCCGCCCGTGATCGAGCAGCGACTGGCGGTGTGTCCGTACTCGTATACCGGATCCACAAAGGTCAGCCCCGTGCAGTTTACGTTCAGGTCGCCGTTGGTGTCATTGTACGGGTGTGTTCCCTCACGGCAGTCCCAGCCATAGTTCTCGCCTCCGGGGCTGCTGGCCGGCTGGTGGTCGATCTCCTCCCATGCTCCCTGGCCGACGTCGCCGATCCACAATTCGCCCGTTGTACGGTCGAAGGAGAAACGCCAGGGATTGCGGAGCCCGTACGCCCATATTTCGGGTCGTGCGCCGGGTGTGTCGACGAAAGGGTTGTCGGCTGGAATCGTGTATCCGGGACCTGCCTGAGCTGCGACGAGCGGCAGGTACAGCTGGTAAGGCCCGGGCGTGGGAACCGCAGCGGCCAACGATGCACCGACATCGATCCGCAGGATCTTCCCCAGCAGCGAGCCGAGATTCTGGGCGTTCTCATAGGGGTCGCCCGATCCACCGCCATCGCCGGTGCCGATATAAAGGTAGCCGTCCGGACCGAACATCAGCTGCCCGCCGTTGTGGTTGGTCTGATTCGGATGTTCAAAGACGAGCAGGATCTTCTCGCTGCCAGGATCGGCTGCATCCGGATCCGAGCCGCTGACGCGGAAGCGTGCCAGTACGTTGTTGCTCGAGTTCCCGGCGCGGGCGTCGGTGAAGTAGACGTAGAAGAACCCGCTGCGAGCGTAGTCCGGTGGGAAGGCCACGCTCAGCAGGCCCTGCTCGCCGCCGCTGAGCACGATGCTGCTGAGATCGAGAAAGGTGCCCCCGCCGAGGATCTTGATCCGGCCGGCCCGCTCGACGACGAACAGCCGGTTCGATCCGTCGCCGGCGTTCGTGATCTGGACCGGTGATGCGTAGCCGCTGGCGACCTCGCTGAGCGCAACCGCCGGCCAGGTCACGGCGGGCTGCGGCTGGGCTTCACCAAGCAGCGGCCAGGCGAGCGTGGCAAGCAGGAGGCTCGCGGCGGCAACCGGAATCGTTCGTAGGAAATGCGTGTGGCTGGCCGGGGACATACAGGGATCCTTCTCTCGCATAGCGATATAGGGAAAATTCTACCCGAAAAATCCGATTTCATTGCTCCTGAGTCATGAGACCATGGCTTGTTTTCAACGCCCCTCTTGAATGGATGTTGATTCAAAGCAGGGCAATGAAAGTTCACAAGCGAAATAACAGCAGGCGCGAACCGCTATTCAACGGTACTATTGAGGATACGTAATGCAATCTGTACGATTATTCACAAATGCCATTCCATTATTACGAGCACTGCAGACAGAGCCTTGTGAAACCCGGCTTCATATTTTGAAATCGGGTTTCTTCCTTGTTAAAGCAGCCTGGTACTCCATTAAGATACCCGAACCCTTGAAAAGTGAGATTTCGGGAGGACACGAGGTTGCGCGATAGGCCGTTCTGGCTCGTCGAAGGATGGAATACCACAGGCATCTGCGGACGAACCGGGCGCAGCCCGGATGCCCGAGCGATTACCTGCTCTAAATCACCTGGAGCGATCGATTAGGTTTCGCAACACATTATGTAGGAGGCTCAGAATGAACACCAGGTTGGTTTCCGCCGGTTTTGTCCTGCTTGTGATCCTGGCATTCATGGGGACGGCTGCCGTCGGATGGGCAGCAGGACGACTGATGCCGGGCAATGGTGCGCCTACACTGGTCAGCTACCAGGGGGTGATCAACGAAGGCGGATCGCCCTATACCGGGACAGGCTATTTCAAGTTTGCGGTTGTGAATGCTGCGGGCAGCATAACCTACTGGTCGAACGACGGGACCTCAAGCGGGGGTGGTGAACCCACGGAGGGCGTAGCCATAAGTGTTTCACAGGGGCTGTTCAATTTGCTGCTTGGAGATACAACGCTCCCTCACATGGTTTCGCTTTCGGCATCGGCGTTCAGTGGTACCGAACGCTATTTCCGGATTTGGTTCAGCTCTGATGGGAGCACCTACACCCTACTGAGCCCTGACCAACGCGTCGCTTCCGTTCCCTATGCCCTCCAGGCACAGGAAGCCCTTACGGCCGAGGATGCAAATACGCTGGATGGCTTTGACTCCACCGACTTCGCTTCACCACTCGATATCGGGCTGGTGCTCTCCGTCGGCGAGTCGCGCGAGCTTGCCGCGGTAAGCGGCCTCACCTTGGACTTCACCTGCACCGATCCATCCGGGGTGGGGGACCAGGTTTTAGGCCAGGTACTTCTGGTTTCATGTGCGGATGGGACGGAAGGTGTGGTGTGCGATATTATGACCCTGAATGCCCTACAGGGGTGGAAAGAAGAGTGGGCGAATGCGATCGATAACGGCTCTTCGGGGGTTGTGTTGACTTGGCGTGCGGAGCTGGGGCAGACCCCCGGTTGGCAGAGTGCTCGCACCCACAGCTTTTGGTTTGCCTCGATTATAGGAGGCTCGATCGATGGAGTCTTGACTGCGCATGTCGGCGACCCCTTCTGGGATCAATGCGCGCTGAGCGGTCACCTTGTCGAGGCAGATGCCGCGAGTCCATGAGATCCTGCGGGCAGAATGCCTGGTCCTGATTCAAACACGGCCCTGCCCGGCTCATGGAGAGATCGAGGGTGAAGTAGAACGAATCAATCGATCGAATCGGGTTGGGTATAGCGCCAGTAGACTTCACGAGAGGCAATCGATGGATAGCAGATATCGAATCATTACGCCCTTGGTGGTGATTGCGACCCTGGCTGTGATCGCTGGATTTTTCTTGACCTCCAGCGTCCTGGCCTCATCAGGAGGTGGCTACGAGCTTGCCTGGTATACGATGGATGGTGGTGGGGGGACGAGCGCTGGTGGAGATTTTGGTCTTTCAGGTACGATCGGTCAACCGGACGTTGGCGCGCCGAGTGGCGGGGATTTCTCTTTGAATGGAGGCTTCTGGGGATACCTCATCCAAAAGGCATTTGAGATCTTTCTTCCCCTCATCCTGCAGTAGGCGAAACCACAGGATTGACAGGATCCAGACCGTAGGCCCTGCACTTGGAGAGCTTGCTTCAGATTTCACAACTGAGTACTATCGTAGAATCTGACTGATCCACCAGTCAGATCATGGGCGTTCCACCATAGAATAGGGGGGCAGCGTCTGCATCGCGCAGAATCTTGGAGGTCGCCATGGAAGCTCGCTTCGTCCCTCGCACGATCACGGCCTCTCTCCTCCTTTTCGTGATCATCATCCTCGGCTGGTCATGCTTCCCATCGGGAGCGGAAGCGGCGCCCGTCGTATTTGTACGGCCGGATGGGGATGACGGGCAGTGTAACGGGCTGGTCGATGCTCCATACCCAGGCGGCACGGGTCCGCTTCCCTGTGCTTTCCAGACCTTTTTCAAGGCGCATCAAATCGTTGATGACGGGGGGACCATTCATGTGGGAGCAGGGACGTATCCCGATGGCTTTCAGATCGCCAAAAACCTGACTGTCCAGGGGGCTGGTGTAGATGACACCATCATCGATACAGGCGGTACGCCATGGGGGATCATTATTTTTACCTCGCCGCCGGATCCTCCGCCTACGGTGACAATCACCGGCTTCACAGTTCAGAACGCAGCTTCAGCGAGCCCCGGTGCGGGTGTGCTGAACTGGGGGGCGATTGTGACATTGGATTCCTGCGCAGTCCGAGATAACACCGCCAACTCCGGGGCCGGTGTCCACAATACCCTCGACGGGATCATGCTGATTTCAAATTGTGTCATCGAGGGCAATGTAGCAACCGAACTCTATGGTGGTGGGGGCATAGTAAACGAAGGTTCACTCTACATGGAGAACAGCATCGTCCGTGATAACCACGCCGATGCAGCCGGCGCCAATGGCGGAGGCCTGCACAACAACAACAGCGCCTCACACGAAGTTAAGATCTACCGTTCTACATTTAGTGGTAACAGTGCCGAGCAATCTGGGTCGGCGATCCACGACGCGGGAGATGGCGATGTGCTCATCGTGAACTCGACTGTGACGGGCAACATCGTGCATGCGGCTTATGGACCAGGGGATGGCACAATCGCGTCTGGCCCGAACGGGACATTTACGATGCTGTTCAGCACGGTCGCCGGAAATTTCGCCAACGGTCCGGGCGTCGAAGGCGGCATCGTCACCTATGGTCCGGTCATCGTTTCGAACTCAATCGTCGCCAACAACGACAATGCCGAGTGTCTCGCCACCGGCAGCGGCTCGATTACTTCCCAAGGCCATAACATCGACAGCGGTACGTCTTGCGGTTTTGCTTCTGCAGGCGACCTGGTGAATACCGATCCACTGCTAGGATCATTGGGCGATTACGGAGGACCGACGCACACCCTGCCATTGCTCCCGGGAAGTCCGGCGATTAACACGGCAAGTGACATAGCCTGTGCTGATCCTGCAGTCGGAGGCATCGATCAACGCGGCGTCGCCCGCCCGGTTGGACTGGGTTGTGATATCGGTGCATACGAATCTGAATTCCCTTATGGCCTATGGCTCCCGCTGATCATTCGCTGATCACGCTTTGAAGAATGCGGCGGACGATGATCCCCACAAGTGAGCAACCTTGGGTTTGAAGAATCGAACCAGTTCGTATAATCTGTAGGTCTCTGATTGCACGCTCATCCTGAACGAAGGAGAGAGAGTCGGCCCATGAAATCCCGGAACAAAATCACCCACTTCAGGTCACCATGGAAATACCTCGCGGCACTGGGTTTCTTGTTCATGCTCATCGTGGTTTCAAGTTCGTGGCCGCTGCGGGCGGAGGCGCACGTGCACACGTTTGTCGTGAACAGCCTGGGGGATGGTGGTGATCCATGGCCGGGTGATGGAATTTGTGACACGAATCCCACACCCAGTCCCCCCCGACTGGTGAGTGCACCCTGCGCGCTGCATTGGAGGAAGTCAACGGTCTCTATCAAGGCTATTATGACCCACCCGATCTGGATCTCCATACAGTCAGCGTCCCGGCCGGGACGTATTATGTATATAGTGAGTTGGGGGTAGGCGGGAACGTGGTTGTCAACGGAGCCGGTCGGGATACGACCCTGATCACCGGCCAGGGGAACGCTGTACTGGTCGTAGGTTTAGGAACGACTGCAGCGATTAACGACCTGACGATCACCAACGGGCTGGCCACATCCGCGGCGGGCATCTACAACCAGGCTACGCTCACCTTGACAAATGTCGCCGTGACGAACAACACCGCCACGACCTACTCAGGCGGGGGCATCCGCAATTTCGGCGTGCTGACTCTGGACCAAGTGCTCATGAGCGGCAATCACGCTGAACAGAACGCCGGGGCGATCGAGAATGTGGACGGCTCGGGGGCGATACTGACGGTCACCGACTCCACCTTCTACCGCAATAAGTCGGTGGACACAACCGAATTTTATGCGGGTGGCGCTATCCACAACGGTTCGGGCTGTACCCTCAATGTGAAGCGCAGCATGTTCGAGGGCAACAGCGCGCCGTTTGGCGGGGCTATCTACAATAATGGCACTGCCTTGATCACGAATGTGACCTTCTTCAACAACCAGGGTACATCTACATTAGGCCCC
>Ga0307425_1002654_pt1 | contig 9990 bp, 6 predicted proteins | sample SalMarWE160330MG_FD_202152 | JGI IMG/M metagenome (GOLD analysis project Ga0307425, IMG submission 202152) | Salt marsh sediment microbial communities from the Plum Island Ecosystem LTER, Massachusetts, United States - WE1603-30 | ecosystem: Environmental > Aquatic > Marine > Intertidal zone >...
ATAGTACCGCAAAATCGGTTATAGCCCTGCCCCGCTGGATCTGCTCCTTGATATATTGACAAACGAACAGGGCCTGCTGCGGCTCTGTGCTGGTATCGACCACTATGGGCTGTTCTCCCCCTTTACGCCTGGTGAAAAGGCACTTGGTATATTTCTCCCGCGCCTGTCCCATCAAGGCATTGGTAAATGTAAGGATAGGCTGCGTGGATCGATAGTTTTCTTCAAGCTTGATAACCTTTGCCTCGGGGAACTGGGCAGGAAAGTCAAACATGTTCCTGTAATTGGCACCTCTAAAAGAATAGATGGCCTGGGAATCGTCTCCTACTACCATGACATTTCGATGCTCGTCGGCCAGCCATCTGACGATGTCCGCCTGAATGGTATTCGTATCCTGATACTCATCTACCATGACATAGCGGTATCTCTGGCTCAGGTCCCTGCGAATATCGATATTCTCCTCCAGGAGCCTTCGCAGATTGAGTATAAGGTCATCATAATCCATCATTTGATTGGTCTTTTTGTACTCTCCATAAAGCCTGGCCAGCCTGTCTATCTGGGGTAAAAATTCAATGAACTGCCCATATTCTTCCATAAGGAAATCATCAAAAGGTTTTTGGAGATTGGCGGCCTTACTCAGGATATTGGCAAGAGTGCCTCGCTTTGGAAACCTGGGGGAACCCTCGGGGAGCAGAAGCTCCGGGACAAGCGACTGGATAATCTCCTCCATATCTGGCCGGTCCAGAATGGTGAATGAGTTTGAAAACCCCAGGGATTCGGCATGACTTCTCAATACCTGATAGGCAAGGGAATGAAAGGTTCCGCCTGACACAAATCTACACCTAGCATCTGAAAGACCGGCGGCCCTTTCCAGCATCTCATGGGAGGCCTTCCTGGTAAAGGTCAGGAGCAATATGGCCTCAGGAGAGACGCCCGTCTCCACCAAACGCGCCACCCGGTAAACCAGGGTCCTTGTCTTCCCGCTACCTGCCCCTGCGATGGCCAAGACAGGACCCTCAAGGGTCATAACCGCCTCCATCTGCGTAAGGTTCAGGACATTTTCATAGTCGATCTCTTTTGACAATCCCCTGTCTCCTTTCGTATGCGTTCACAGGTTCAAAGGTTTACCGTTCACCGTTCAACGTTCAGGGTTAATCACCAGAGGGTGAATAGGGCAGGGCTGGCAGTGGGACCTTTTTGAGGCCAAAAACCAGGCCTGACGTTCCGATATTGCCCACTGTCATCAATATCATCGCGCGGCGATATGCGCTTGGAATTCTCTCACAACAAAGTCTATATTGGAACCACGCTACGAGCCTAAGATTCTATACCCAGACGCCGCCCCTGTAAATGCCTCAGACAGAATAGAAGGCCGAAAAAAGGCCGCACTGCAGGCCTTGACCGTCTCCTACCCTAGTTATCCCCAACTCCTGAACTCCTCGTATGTGACTCCGCAACGCTGTAGTGTCTTTTTCGATCAAACTGGCCGCTTCGGCGGTCAGAGGCGGCGCTGAACCCCGAACCTTTGAACACTTACCATTTACGCAAGCAGATATGACAGTCCAACAAACAAAAAATAGCATAGCACAAAAAACAGCCCTTCCAGCCTGCTAATAATGAATCCGGTCCTGCAACAAATGAAAAGGATCACGGATATGAGGAACATGGCCGAAAACTCAAATTGCATACCCCCAATATCCAAACTCATGGGATTGAACAGCCCCACAGTCCCTATGACCATACATATGTTAAATACATTGCTGCCCACGACATTGCCAATGGATATGTCGTGCTCCCCTTTGGCCCCGGCCACAACCGACGTGGCCAGCTCAGGCAGAGAGGTGCCCACTGCGACTATGGAAAGGCCAATGAAGACTTCACTAAAACCAAATTGCCTGGCAATGAAGATGGCCGAGTTGACAATGAAATGGGCGCCCCAAACAAGCCCGGCCATTCCGATCAGGACGAGGAAGATGTCCCAAAGGATATTCTTCCCTTTTCCTACTGGAATCGTCTCACTTGTCCCTTTTTTCTCCTTTGCCTTCACGATGCTCAATACCAGGAAAAATGCCAAGCCGGCCAGCAGGATAAGACCATCTAGTCTTCCTATTCGACCATCAAGGCATATCAGCCAAAACAATCCGGACGCCCCTACCATAAAAGGCATCTCCCGGCGCAGCAGTTTTTTGTCGACTTTCAAAGGCCTTACCAATGCGCTTGCACCGAGCACAAGGCCTATGTTGGCCACATTGCTGCCAAGGATATTTCCTAGTGAAACACCTACCGACCCCCTCACCGCCGCGATCAGGCTTACAAGGAGTTCGGGCGCTGAAGTGGCAAAGGCCACGACTGTCAGGCCAACGATAATCGGGCGGATTGAGGCAGAAAGGGCAAGGCGTGCCGCCCCTCTGACCATCCATTCGGAGCCTGAACAAAGCAGGGCAAGCCCGAGGCAGAGGAGAAGGACGTTGAGGATCATACTTGACCAAACAACTGCTGATTAAGATACGTGAATAGAGAAATCAGGACCACAATCACCAATGACAAGACAATGACGACAGGGATCAAAAACGCGCAAAACACCCTGAAACCGGAGGTCTCATGGATCTCGCGCAGGCCGATGATCTGGACAGTGAGCTGCCAGATACCCCCGACCCATCCCCCGACAACGGGTATAAGGCCCCATGCCTGAGCCGCCTGGGAATAACATACCACCCTGAAGGTGGCCTCGAATCCATTTCTCCCTCCCCTGACAATGAGGAGACACAGGTGAAGGATACTGCTGTATATCAGCATCCCTATTGTCACAACCGCCGGGATGATGACCATGATGATCAAGAAAAGGAGGCCCACAGTCAAATGGCCAAAGACAAATTGACCGAAAAAGGAAAGTCCACTGGATAATGCCAGGAATTGCCAAAAAAAACCAAACATACTGCCCAAAGAGCCCACCAGAAGGCCAAAGGCAAGAGGCTCACCGATCCCGTCCTTGAAACTCAAGGAACCGAAAAGGTCTTGAGGTGAAAAAAGCACGGCCTTAAAGGTGAGATAGATTCCAGGCCAGAGACCCAGATCGGCTCGTCTCTCCCAGGGGGCCCCCATGCGTGAAGACCCCTCAATGTATATATCACCCTCGTCTTTGACACTCGACCCGGATCCTTCCGCAACATGGCCCATGTCCTGTCTTGATAAAGAAAACTCAAAGCCCTGACCACACCGTGGGCATGTGGCCCGTTTGGTCCCCGCCGGGATCTTTTCCTTTGGCACCTGTTTGGAAAAATGGCAAAAAGGACAAATCAGCTCAACTGTCATTTTGTCAACCCTTCCTTTTGTGTAACTATTCATGGTAGTTAGGCTGTAGGCTAAAGGCTGTTAGTTTGTGACTACTCACGTAGTCAGGCTGAAGCTGTTTAGGCTGAAGGCTGAAGGGGTCAGAAGAGCGCCATTTTGGCGCTTTGGCGAAGAAACAGCAGATTTTTGCATCAAACATGGATTCAAAGTGTGCAGTATTCCCATTTTTCCTAATCCCGCGTCCCGCGGGACCTTCAGTCTATCCACCTGGGTAGTTACGTTAGTTTTTGCGCATCCTTCAACGATGTTTGATGGAACTGAAACCGCCGCTCTTCTCATTTGGGAAGTCAACCCATATATTCAAAAGCACCACTTCGTCAGCCAGTTCAAACGCTCTGAGCTTCGTATGATTCCGCATGATCTCCCCTAATTGCCTACAGCCTATCTACCTGAGCAGTTACCCTTTTGTTTCATGAGCCGGCCGAGCGTTTTTTTCTCCGACCACCGCCTGATTCGTCCTAAAAGTCCACCGGCAGCGGCACGATCAACCAGTTCGCCCCTAAATGAAAGCCCCTCTTTAGTAGCCAGAGCGGCCTGCATGCACTCCTTCTTATCGGGGCAATCAAAGCACTCTGGGACTGTCTCTCTCAATCCATCTTTTCCCACTGGAAAGACATTATTCAATATGCCAAAGCAGTCCTTTCGATTCTCCACCATGAGACCTTCCAAATCTGCTCCCTAAACCATGCGCTACAGGGGCATACCGATATCATATACTGTGTGCTTTGTAAAACAGACAAAAAATCAATTTCGTAGGACTCATACAACTAGTTGACAAAATGAGGGGACATGCCGTATTTTTGGCTTCATGCGACATAGAAATATCGTTTCTGTGGTTAGAATTGGCCATTCCAGGCACTTTTCCCGTTTATCCGGGTAGAGGGAATAACATGAGAGAAATACTTGTCAAAGACGTCATGTCTCAAAACTTCGACACCGTCCGGCCGGGCGCCTCCATAAGGGAAGTGGTCCTTTTGATCGCAAAAGCCAGGGCAAGAAAGAGCGGGTACAAGACAATCAGTATTCTGGTAACCGATGACCTGGACCAACTCGTAGGTCTTGTCTCCATGTTCGATGTGCTCTACCATTTGAGGCCGCCCTTTTTGAATTACGAACTGGACAGCCTCCCTGTTTGGGAAGGAGAACTTGAGCCTTACATAGAGCAGGTCAAAGACCTGACAGTTGAACAGATAATGAGCACACCGGTTATGACCGTCTCACCTGAAGATCCGCTGATGTTGGCCATTGACCGCATGGTCAAGAAAAAGGCCCGCCGCCTTCCGGTCGTAAAAGACAACAAGATTGTGGGCGTAGTTTACCTCAGCGATCTCTTCCGTTTTCTCTGCGAGGCATGGCTGAAAATTGAAGTCCAGTGATAGAACCGAAAAAAGGCAGGACCTAACAGCCCAGCTCGATAGCATCTTCAATCCTAAATCCGTGGCCATCGTTGGCCTCCCCCGTGGAATGAAGACCGGGAAGTTATTTCTTGCAGCCCTCCAGGACCAGGGTTTTCCCCGCGATATTAGCTTTGGCGCCAAAAAAGGTCCGAGAGATAGGGGTTGAATCTGGTATTTAATAGAAGTAAGGTCAAACTGGTTATTAACTCTTTTCTGTGAGGGGAGCCATGGAAAAACCGGACATAGTTTTTCACATTCTGATAGACGGCAACTATGAAGCAGGGCTCGTCAAAAAAGCGCTCCAGAGTACAGACTATGAGGCCTCATTCCTTGAGGAGACGAGGGAGACCCTGCAAATCAGCGAAAACGATCTCGATATCCTGTTACTAAAGCCCAGTATGTCGCAATGGGTATGGCTCGATGTAGTCATAAAAATGAAGGAGCAACATCCGAATCTCCCTATTATTCTCTATTCTCCCGACCTGGGCATTGAAAAGGACTTTCAGACGCTACCCGATGATGATCTGGTCTTTCTTGTTGGCGGTGTGGGAGTTTTGAAAGATAAACTGAACGACATAGTAAAAACAATAATAAGAGGCAAATTGGGTGACATAGTAGAGACAATGATCAGCGAAAAGCAAGCGCCTGAAAAGACCGTCCTGTTTGTCGATGATGACAAGAATATCTTGGATTCTTATACCCGTATATTGCGCAAAACGCCCTGGAAGGTTGTTACCACCACGAGCGCTGAAGATGCCCTTGAAATCTTACAAAAGGAAGAGATAGACCTTGTTGTGACGGATATTAAGATGCCCCAGGTTCACGGCATAGAGTTGATCTCCAGAATCAGGGAAAAACACAAAGAGGTGCCAATCGTAATTTGTTCCGGATATCAAGGTATGAGAGAGGATCAAAGCATGCGATTTCATAAAATAGCCGATTTTATTGAAAAACCTGTAGATTCCGAAATTTTGAAACAAAAGATAGGAAAAATCCTACAGCCCGGGATGTCGTCCTTGACGAAGTAGGCCTCTATATGGCATCCGATACTTACCCCGTTTTCCTGAGACTTTCACTTTATCGTTTCGCCAGGCGGCAGACCCATAAAGCCGCATAAAAATTTATTGCCCCTGCCGTTCCATCTCTCGAAAATGCGTGTGCCTCTGAGGCATAACCATGCCTTAGTTTTTGCAGTTGCTTCTAATCGCGTGGTGGAATTTTTGACCAGCCAGGGGACCGGGGTGCGAGGCCAATCAAATTAAAGTCAAAGGTATGAAATGCCGATATAGAATCAAGAAAAATATAGAATTAGGAGTGTAGATCAATGAGGATTCTAGTTGCAGATGATGATAACATCTCCCGGAAGATCCTAGAGGCGGTTCTGGCCAAATCGGGCTATGAGGTGATCTCCAAAAAAGATGGCCAGGAGGCCTTTGAAGCCCTCAAAGGAGCAGATAGCCCCAGGATAGCCATATTGGACTGGTTCATGCCTGAAATGTTAGGCATCGAAGTCTGCCGTAAGGTGCGCGAAATCGAATCTCGTACCCCACCGTATATCATACTCCTTACCAGTAAAGACGGCAAACAGGACATAGTAACGGGACTGGATGCGGGGGCAGATGACTACATGACCAAGCCCTTCGAGCGCGAGGAACTCAAGGCCCGAATCAAGGTGGGCGAACGTGTCGTCAAAATGCAACAGGCCCTTTTCAAGCAGGTGCAGGAATTGAAAGAATCGCGGGAAGAGGCGATAAAGGCCCTTGCGGACCTGAAACAGGAGGTCAAGACTCGAGAAGGTGTTGAAAATGAACTCAGAGAGAGCGAGGAAAAATATCGTAACATACTTGAAAATATTGAAGAGGGCTATTACGAGGTAGACCTTGCAGGCAACTTTACCTTTGTAAACAATTCTACCTGCAAACGCCTTGGCTATCCCAAAAAAGAATTGATCGGTATGAATAACCGCAACTATATGGATCAAGAGACTGCTAAAAGCGTCTATCAGACATTTAACAAGGTATACACAACCGGGGTCTCTTCAAAAGGATTTGAATATGAGTTCATAAGAAAAGACGGGGCCAGGACAACTATTGAACTTTCCGTATCTTTAATAAGGGATTCCAAAGGAAAACCTGTAGGCTTTCGGGGCGTTTCGAGAGACATCTCCGAACGAAGAAAAATGGAACTAGAGCTCATCCAGGCCCGTAAATTGGAGTCGGTAGGTCAACTGGCCGCCGGTATTGCCCACGAGATCAACACACCGACACAATTCGTGGGCGACAATATTACATTCTTAAAAGAGGCAACAGAGGACATATTTGCGCTCCAGGAGAAACAGGGGCTTTTACTTGAGGCGGCAAAGACAGGAAGCGTGACTAATGAGATCATAAACGCGGTTGAGAGTGCCCTGGAAGAGGCCGATGTGGAATACCTCAAAGAGGAAATTCCAAAGGCCGTTGACCAGTCCCTTGACGGTGTGGCGCGCGTATCCAAGATAGTCCGGGCCATGAAGGAATTCTCGCATCCCGGCGCAAACAATATGACAGTGGCCGATATCAATGAGGCCATTGAGACCACCATCACGGTGGCACGAAACGAATGGAAATACGTGGCCGAGATGAAGACACACTTTGATGCAAATCTCCCCGAGGTGCCCTGCCTCGTGAGTGAATTCAACCAGGTAATCCTTAACCTCGTCATCAATGCGGCACATGCAATTAAGGACGTGGTTGGAGAAAGCGGAAACGAGATGGGCACGATTACTATCAGCACGGCCCGTAATGAAAACTGGGCGGAGGTTAGGGTCGGTGATACAGGCACAGGCATTCCAAAGCAAAACAGGGACAAAGTCTTTGATCCATTCTTTACTACCAAGGAGGTGGGCAAAGGGACCGGCCAGGGCCTGGCCATGGCATATAACGTTATTGTAGATAAGCACCATGGCACGCTGTCATTAGAGACAGAGGAAGGAACGGGAACGACCTTTATTATACGGTTGCCGCTTGTGGCAGATAACGATGGACAAAAAAAATGACACAAGACCCGATCAAGAAAAGTCTGCTCTTCGTAGATGACGAACAAAATGTGTTACAGGGCCTAAGGCGTATGCTCCGCTCCGAGAGGAACGAGTGGGACATGGAATTCGTTGGTAGCGGCGACGAGGCACTGGCTATAATGAAAGAACGGCCCTTTGATATTATCGTCTCGGATATTCGCATGCCGGGTATGGACGGGGTCCAACTTCTGAACAAGGTAAAGGGGCTTTACCCGAGCACGGTTCGATTTATCCTCTCCGGCCACGCAGACAAGGGGATGATCATAAGGTCTGTGGGTCCCACTCATCAGTTTCTCTCAAAACCCTGTGATTCAGAGACCCTCAAGAGTGCCGTCTCAAGGGCAGTCAAGCTGAGGGAGCTTTTTCAAGGGGAGAAAATCATCGGGCTTGTAAAGGATACCTCCCTGCCAACACTCCCTGAGCTCTACCAGAGGCTGTACGAAGTGTTGAACTCGCCCGATTCATCCATGGGAGACGTTGCTGAGATTGTCTCTTCAGACGTTGCCATGACCGCCAGGATCCTTCAGCTCGTGAACTCCGCCTTCTTCGGAATTGTGAGACACATCGAAAATATCACCCAGGCAGTGACCCTCCTGGGGCTTGAAACCATCAGCAGTATCGTTCTGACAGAGGGTGTCTTCGACAAATTTGAAGAAAAAGACGTCAGGGAGTTTAAGATCAGGGAATTGTATCATCATTCAGTCGTCGTAGGGGCATACAGCGCCAGAATTATCAAGAAAAAGCTGGATGACCACAAGATTGCCGAAGAGGCGATGCTTGCCGGTATGACCCATGATATGGGCAAGCTTGCAATGGTAAACAGCAAAAATGAGGCATGGCGAGAGGTCTATAGGCGCCACAAGTCAGAACACATACCTCTGTACCAGGTGGAGCAGGAAACCCTTGGCATCACCCATGCCGAGCTTGGCGCCTACCTGCTCGGTCTATGGGGGCTATCCGACAACATTGTTGAAGCAACCGCGTTTCACCATGAGCCCTCACGTTGCATCAACCAATCGTTCGGGATATTGACAGCGGTGCACCTGGCAGATGTCTTTCAGCACAGGTCTACTCCCGCTGATAAGGGTAGCGGCATGTCTGAACCGGACAGTGAATACGTCACCAGGCTGGGACTGGATGATCAGGTCCAGGAATTGGAAGAACTCTGCAAGGATGAAGATGATTAAAAGGAAGGGAACAACCAGATGAAGGCAAAACAAGATAAAGTCCTGTTCGTGGACGATGAGCAAAGCGTGCTTGACGCGGTAAAAAGGAACCTTAGGAAGTCATTCAGTATTGAAACCGCCATAAGCCCTGAGGATGCCCTAACCATACTGGAAAATAATGGTCCCTTTGCCGTTGTGGTTTCAGACATGCGGATGCCTGGAATGGACGGGATACAATTTCTCTCCATAGTCCGTGAGCGATGGCCCGAATCGGTCCGCGCAATGCTCACCGGAAACGCCGACATGGGCACGGCCATATCTGCGGTAAACGAGGGCAATGTTTTCAGATTCATCACCAAGCCCTGTCCTGCCGACATCCTCATAAATATAATAGGGTCCTGCCTTGCACAATATCACCTGATTTTGGCGGAGAGGGAACTTCTGGAAAACACATTGAAGGGGAGCATAAAGGTGCTTGTAGACATACTGGGCCTTACGAATCCGATGGCATTCAGCCGCGCCATGCGTGTTAAAGATTATGTGGTCCAGGTTGCCGACCTTCTTAATCTGGCGGATAGATGGCGCTATGAAGTTGCCGCCATGTTGTCACAGATCGGTTATGTAACCGTGCCACCGGAGACCCTTGAAAAGTCACTGGTTGGAGAAGACCTCTCTGAATCTGAGCAGGAAATGATGGGCAGGCAGTCCGAGGTGGCAAAGAATTTTATTGCAAAAATTCCCCGCCTTGAGCTCGTATCTGAGATGATTGCCTCCCAGGATCGCCCTTTTGATGAACTGAAAGAATCCTCCAACAAACCGGATGATGATCCAGCGCTCATGGGGGCCGCTCTCCTCAAGGCGGGCATGGATTTCGACACCTTGCTGGTGAGTGGTGCCACACCCCACGATGCCCTTGAAACCCTCGGAAAAAAAGCTGGGTCATATAACCCCTCGGTCCTGGCTGCCTTAAAGGAAGTCGACGTACCCACCTTTGAAAAGACAATCAGGCTTTTAAAGATTAGAG
>Ga0307425_1002655_pt1 | contig 9989 bp, 4 predicted proteins | sample SalMarWE160330MG_FD_202152 | JGI IMG/M metagenome (GOLD analysis project Ga0307425, IMG submission 202152) | Salt marsh sediment microbial communities from the Plum Island Ecosystem LTER, Massachusetts, United States - WE1603-30 | ecosystem: Environmental > Aquatic > Marine > Intertidal zone >...
CGTGATAACCACGGTGAACCAACCGAGAGAGCGGCCGATGCTGCCAGTGACCGCGCTACTCAGGTTATAACTCAGAAACCACCCGTACTTCCAGCTTTGTTGCGGGTTCCACTCGGCCAGCTCCTTGCGGGCATCGCTGCGGGCGGGCGACATCCAGTGGAACCCCAGCAGCGACATCGGCTCGCCCAGCTCCGGGCGCGTGAGGTAGTCGTAAACCCATACCGGGTTGGCAAGTCTGACCGTCCCTTCGCCGGTTTCGCCGATCCAGTCGTACTTGGGGACGAACTGCTCCACCGTGCTCATCTCGCGGCTGCGGTACAGCGGCCACCCGACTTCCGCCGCTGGCGCCAGCTCGTTGCGCGAGAAGGCATAAGCGCGCGCCAGCCGCTCCAGCACACCTGCGCGAATGAAGCGCTTCACCTCCGCCAGGCCGGCCGTGGTCACGCAGACTTCGCCAAAGCCGAACCGCGCAAGTGCTACATCCTTTCCTGGCGCAAAGGCCTGCCCGCGTAGCTCCAGCGTCGCTTCGTCGTTGAATACAATCAGCCGCGTGCCCATCGCCGCTGCGTTCGCCAGCAGCTCCTTGAGCCGCCCGTCCAACTGCGCCCAATTGCTTCCCGCCACCAGCACGTATTGAAAGTGGCGCAGTACGCGGTAGTCCGGGCCGACATCAGCCGCGGACGCCATCAGCACCCGGCTGTCCAGCACGAATGCCTCCGGCGCGGTATTGCCCTGGAACTCCGGCGATTCCGCCAGCGATATCTGGTCGCCCTCCAGTAAACCGCCCCCGGTGGGCTCCAGCAACAGCGAGTAAATGGACCGCGCGGGAAGGAATTGCGCTTCCACGCTCTGGGTGGCGCGCAGGCTTCCGCCCTCCCACAGCTCAACCTGCAACACGGCGTGCTCCACGCCCGGTGACGGCGGGTACAGGCAAACCGGCAGGTAGACTTCAAACTCTTCCGCACCCTCCGGCACCTGGTAGCGCAGCGCCAGCGGCGGCGGCGCGCCCGGGCCGGACGTCAACGGGTTGTATGCGCCCCTTTCCACAAACAGCGCATTCGCGGTCGGCAGCCCCACAGTGCTCGCTTCGGTGCGCACCACAATCTCGCGGCCGGCAGCCACCGGGCCGCCCACGCGCACGTGCACCGGGGTCGGAGAGATGTCGTGGTAGATGGTGCTGGCTACATCCGTGTCGTGTTCGCCTGCGAGGAAGAAGAGCGCCGGGTATTCCGCCAGCGGATTAGCGTAGCCGGCAAAGCCCACGGACGCTTCCAGCTCCGGCGCAACCTCTGCGCCAACCTTGGCGGGCGCAGCCGCCAGTGCGCAGCTTAAGGTGATAGCCGCCAGCCAAAGCAGATGCCGTTTCACGGCTCAAAGGCCAGGCGCCACTGGGGCTTGGCGGCGATGGCGCCGCGCAGCCTCGCCAGTGCGCGCTTGTGGAGTATGCTGATATTCGCCCGCGTGCAGCCGAGGGCGGTGGAAACCTCGTCCTGGCTCATCCCTTCCTGGTACATCAGGCGCAGAATCCGCTCCTCGGCGGGCGTGAGCAGCAGCATCAGCTCCTCCGCCAGCCGCAGGGATTCGAGCTGCTTCTCCGCCGGCACCTTCTCGCTGAAGCCGATAATGCGCGTGAATTCGGCGAACTCCAGGGCGTCGGTGCTGACCGGCAGCAGCGCGCGCCGCCGCAGGTAATCCAGCATCCGCCCCTTTATCCGCATGTACGCGTAGGTGATGAACTTCACCCCGCGCTCCACGTCAAACTCGTCCGCCGCCTCAATCAGCGCCACCGTCCCCTCGGACACCACGTCAAACTGCTCGTCGCGCGGCACGTGGGGCAGCTGTCCGTAGATGTGGTAAACGAGCGGCTGGTAGCGCTCGATCAGGCGGGCGCGGTTCTCTACGGTGAAATCGCGCCAGAGCGCCGCTTCTTCTTGCAGCGGCCCCGGCGCGCGTGTTGTTTCGTCCCCAGAATGCACTGGTGCCCCATTATAGCAGGTCGGCCGGGGGGAGTTCTGTAGGGCGGGGACCTGTGCCCCGCCGCTTATTCCCTGGGTACGCCGGGCTGACCAGCCCGGCTCTTCACCCCTCTTACTGGCGACTGGAAGCTTACCCGCCATAGCCTTGCGGCGGCGGGCAGCCCGGCTAAACCTGGCAGCGGGATGGCACGCCATGCTTCGGGAGGGGCAGACTCTAGGCTGCCCATCCCTGGCTGCCACCAATCGGCGGCCTGGAGACCGCCGCTCCTGGCTACGGGCCGCTGCTTCCCCTGTGCTAGAATCTAAAGTTCATATGCGCATCTACTCCGACCGGCACGTGCTCGCGCGTCCCCGTGGGGACGGGGTGCGGCTCGCGCCGGTTTCGCTGGGCTGCGCCAAGAACCGCTGCGACCTGGAAGCCATGCTGGGAACGGGCTTCGCCGCCGGCGTGGAGCTGGTCAACAGCTTTGAGGCCGCCGAAGTCATCCTGGTCAACACCTGCAGCTTCATCGAATCGGCGGTGGACGAAACCGAGCAGGAAATCGCCCAGGCGCTGCTGCACAAGCAACAACACCCGCGCACCCGCGTGGTCGTCTCCGGCTGCTACCCGGCTCATTTGCGCAACCTGGGCGAAACCGCGCCGGAGGGCATTGACGCGCTGCTCACTCCCTCGGAGCTTGATCGGCTGCCCGAACTGCTGCGCACCTGGTTCCCCAACCGCCTCAACGGCGCGGAGCCCGCAACGGCGCGGATGCTCACCACGCCACGCTCGGTGGCTTATGTGAAGATTGCCGACGGCTGCGATATGCAGTGCGCCTTCTGCCTCATCCCCGGCCTGCGCGGCGCCTACCGTTCGCGCCCGCGCGCCGAGCTGCTGGACGAAATCCGCTCGCTGCTGGACGCGGGCTGCGCCGAGATTACGCTCGTCTCCCAGGACACCACCGACTGGGGCAAAGATATCGGCGACCGCCTGCCGGCGCTGTTGGCGGACATCTGCGCGCTGCCCGGCGAATTCTGGCTGCGGCTGCACTACCTGACGCCCGCCAAGGTCAAGCCCGACCTCATCGCCGCCTTCGCCCAGCTCAAGGACAAGCTCGTCCCCTACTTCGACCTGCCGATTCAGCACATCAGCGGCCCGGTGTTGCGCCGGATGCGGCGGGCGGAGACCGAAGAATCCATCTACCGCCTGTTCGCCGAAGTGCGCGCGGCCGTCCCCGGCGCCACTGTCAACTCCAACGTGATTGTGGGCTTCCCCGGCGAAAGTGAGCAGGACTTCGCGCGGCTGCTTCAGTTCATCGAGGCCGGCCAGGTTGACCGCCTGGGCGTCTTCACCTACTCCGACATGCCCGGCGCGCCCAGCCACGGTTTCAGCGGCCAGGTGCCGGAGGAGCTGAAACAGGAGCGGCTGGACGCGCTGATGCGGGCGCAGCAAGAGGTCGCGCTGGCCAAGCACCAGGCGCTGCTAGACGCGGAGGAAACCGTGCTCATTGATTCGGTGCTGCGCGATGATGGTAGAGTATTCCACCTCGGGCGCACCTACCGCGACGCCTATGAAGTAAACGGCTGCGTGCTGGTGGAAGGCGCGGACGGGCTGGAGGCCGGCGAGTTCTGCCGCGTGCGCATCACCGAGGTCGGCCCCTACGATCTCAAGGGCGAATACATCGGACGCTGACAGCAAAATGGGAACATCAGCCATCAAATCAACCGACGAACTGCCGAAAAGGTACAATGCCGCCGAAACCGAGGCGAAGTGGCAGCGTTTCTGGGAAGATAACGGCGTCTTCCGCTTCAACCGCGAGGCGGAACACGACCGCATCTTCTCAGTGGACACCCCGCCGCCCACCGTCTCCGGCGCGCTACACATCGGCCACGTTTACTCCTACACCCAGGCCGACTTCATCGTCCGCTACCAGCGCATGCGCGGCCGGGAGTGCTTCTACCCCTTCGGCTTTGACGACAACGGCTTGGCCACCGAGCGGCTGGTGGAGCGCGTGCGCAAGGTCAAGGCCTTTGAGATGGCGCGCGAGGATTTCATCAAGCTCTGCCTGGAGGTCAGCCGCGAGCAGGAGGCCGAGTTCAAAGACCTGTGGCAGGCGGTGGGCATCTCCTGCGACTGGACCGAGGAATACACCACGATAAACGACGTGTGCCGCCGGCTGGCGCAGCGCTCGTTCCTGGACCTGAACCGCCGGGGCCATGTGTACCGCAAGGAAGCGCCGTCGCTGTGGTGCCCCCAGTGCCGCACCGCCATCGCGCAGGCGGAGATTGAGGACCACGACCACCCGTCGGAATTCCACGAGATAGTTTTTACGCTGGATGACGGCACGCCCGTCAATATCGCCACTACGCGGCCGGAGCTGCTGCCCGCCTGCGTGGCCGTCTTCGCCCATTCCGGCGACGAGCGCTATGCGCCTTACATGGGCCGCAAGATCCGCACGCCGCACTTCAACGCCGAGGTGCAGGTGATGGCGGACGACCGCGTCGACCCTGAAAAGGGCACCGGCATCGTGATGTGCTGCACTTTCGGCGACACCACCGACATTGACTGGTGGCAGGGCTACGGCCTGGACACCAAAGTCTGCCTGGACGAAGCCGGGCGGCTGAACGAGCTGGCGGGCGAGTTCGCCGGAATGCCGCTGATGGAGGGGCGCAAGGCCATCGTGGCCAAGCTGCGCGAAGAAGGCCTGCTGACCAAGAGCTGGAAGATTGAGCACACCGTCAACTGCCATGAGCGCTGCGGCACGCCGCTGGAGTTCATCGTCACCCCGCAGTGGTTCATCCGCCTATTGGACAAGAAGGACGACCTCATCGCGTTCGGCGCCAAGTGCCGCTGGTTTCCCGAGTTCATGGGCGTGCGCTACCGCCACTGGGTGGAGAACCTGCGCTGGGATTGGTGCGTGAGCCGCCAGCGTTACTACGGCGTGCCCTTCCCGGTGTGGTACTGCCGGGGCTGTGGCGCGCCCATATTCGCCCACGACGAAGACCTACCGGTTAACCCGCTGACCGACAAGCCGCCGGTGAAGATCTGCCCCCACTGCGACACCACCGAGTTCAGGCCGGAGCACGACGTGTTTGACACGTGGATGACCAGCTCGCTCACGCCGCAGATTAACGCCAAGTGGGGCGAGCCGGACGACCGCATGGCGCAGCTTTTCCCGCTGACGCTCAGGCCGCAGGCGCACGACATCATCCGCACCTGGGCGTTCTACACCATTACCAAGGCGTACCTGCACGAGGGCAACATCCCCTGGGACGACGTGATGATTTCGGGCCATGCGCAGGACATCCAGCGGCGCAAGATCTCCAAGAGCAAGTCCAAGACGGTGAATCCGCGCGACATGATTACGCAGTTCTCCGCGGACGCCGTGCGCTACTGGGCGGGCAGCGTCAAGCTCGGCGCGGACACCTTTATTGATCTGCAAGACCCGCGCGAGTCCTTTGAGGGCGGCAAGCGCCTGGTCACCAAGCTCTACAACGCCGCCAAGCTGGCGCATGCGCACCTGCTGGGCTTCACGCCGCAAGGCAACCTGGCCGAGGTCATCACCCATCCGATTGACCGCTGGCTGCTGAAGCGCCTGGCGGACACAACGGCGCGCGCCGCATCAGAACTGGACGCCTACGAGTACTCCGAGGCGCTGGCAGCCACTGAGCGCTTCTTCTGGAACGACTTCTGCGACAACTACCTGGAGATAGCGAAGTGCCGGCTCTACGGCGACGCCTTTGCAGATCTCGTGGTGGAAGAGGCGGAGAAAATGCGCGCCTCCGCGCTGCAAACGCTGCATCTCGCGCTGGAAGCGGTGCTCAAGATGTTCGCGCCGTTCACGCCGCACATCACCGAGGAAGTCTGGCACTGGCACTTCGCCGCCTTCAGCGATAAGCCCAGCATCCATCTTGCCCCGTGGCCCGACGCAGAGCTATTCGCCTCGCTAACCGACGCGGAGAGCGAAGCCGCCGGCAACGATGTGTTTGAGGCGCTGGCGCTGGCGCGCAAGGCCAAGAGCGAGCTGAACATCTCCATCAAGAAGCAGGCCAAGAAGCTGACCATCGGCTTCAAAGCGGCGGACGCGGTGGATCAAAAGCGGCTGGCGAACATCAAGCGGATGCAAACCGACCTGCTCAACACGGCCAATGCCGACGAACTGGAACTGAAGGCGGAAGTGCTGGCCGAGGGCTACGAGCTGGACGAAAGCAAGCTCAAGGCGCAGCTGGAGCTTCATCCGGCAGAGTGAGGCCGGACATGAATTTCGCGCCGCCCGGCAGGTAGTCCGCAATGTCGGTGATTACCGAGCCGCGCGGATGTATCACCTTGTACACCGCCACCGGCGCCTTGCGCCCCTTTACTTGCGCCTCCCCCAGAAGTTCGCAAATGAACTCATCCCCGATGCGGTCGCGTACTTCCTTGCTGATGAGTATTGCCGTGCCGAACTCCTTGGTTTCGGTTTCCAGCCGCGAAGCGACGTTCACCACATCGCCGATGCAGGTGTAGTCCATGCGCCTGGCGGAGCCGACGTTGCCCATCACGACCTTGCCGTAGTGGATGCCGATACCGACACGGAAGTGCGGCACCGGCAGGCCGCGCGTGAGTGCTTCCATCCCGTCAACCACCAGCTCGGCCATCGCCAGCGCCGAGCGCACAGCGTCCGCTGACGGATTCTCCCGTGGCACCGGCGCGCCGAAGATGGCCATCACCCCGTCGCCCATGAACTTATCCACGAAGCCGCCGTTGCGCATGATGACGTCCGACACTTCGGTCAGGAAGCGGTTGAGAAACTCCACCGTCTGGCGCGGGTCCAGGCTCTCGGAGATGGTGGAGTAGCTGCGGATGTCCGAGAACAGCAGCGCCACTTCGCGCTCGCTGCCGCCGAGATCCGCCAACTCCGGATTGTCAATGATCTCCTTTATGATGTCTGGCGCCAGGTAGCGCCCGAAGGTGGAGCGGATGCGCCGCTTCTCCGCCTCCTCGGTAAGCACGCGGAACGAAAGCGAGAAGAAAAACGAGAACAGCAGCGTCGCCGTCGGGTAGGTGAAGTCCATCAACAGCCGGCCGTAAACGAAAGCGAGGATAATGCCGGCCAGGTATCCCGCCAAAACGAGAGTGAAGGCCATAAAGCCTGGCAGGGGACGCAGATTCGCCGCAAACAGCCAGGACACCAGCACGAAAAGCAGAACGAACATCAGCGTGAGGCTGGGATTGACCGCTCTGATCACTCCGCTCTTCAGCAGCGTGTTCAGAGCCTGCGCGTTGGTCTCCACTCCAAACATCTGCCCGAACGGCGTCATGAAGTAGTCGTTGTCCGCCTGCGCTTGGCTGCCAATGAAAACAATCGCATCCCGATATTTCTCCCAGTTCACATCCATCGCTACGCCTCCGCCCTTCCCTGTCTCCTCTTCGGTCTTCTGGAAACTCCGCTCCGATAGCTCTTGGAAGAGATTCACGAATTTGTCGCTTGGGATAGTACCGTCGGGGCCGATGTAGTTGATGATGAAGTCTCCGTGTTCCCGCACGCCGGCTGCGGCCAAGCTCTCTTCCGGCTTGCGGCCCTGTTCCTCCACAACTGCACGGTAGGCCTGTGCCGCCTGCGAGTAGAAGGTCTCCCCAAAGGCGTCCAACGACACCCGTTCGTCTTCCTTGTATGAGAGCTTCTGGGCGGTGTTCACCAATGCCAGCAACGGCTGGCCCTCCATGATGGTCTCGGTGGGTGTCACCAGCGATCCTATGTCCCCAGCTAGCCCTGATTCCACTCGCGAGTATTCAACTGCACAGGACAGGATAACCGTAGTGCCCCGTTTGCGGGCGTAGGCAATGGCGTCGCGCATCGCTTCATCCTCCGAAATGTCAAACGCTTCGGTAGAGAAGAGGATGTCGAAAATAGCGATGCGCGCCCCGGCGTCGGCTAGTTTCCTTACCAGTTCCGCATGCAGAGTGCGCGGGAAGGGATAGAAGATGCCCGCGTCTTCAAGCTGCTTTATTGAATGTTCGTCTATGCCGACGATACGGATACGTGAGTCCGGGCGCAGTTCTCCGCGAATGTGGAAAGCGAGCTGCTTGTAGAAAAGCTCGGTAAAATCGGAGACGCCCAACCGGTTCACGAAGCCGGCAGCCGCCAGCCCGATGAAGGCGAATACGATGGCAAACAGTCGCCGCCTGAGTGACATTCGTCAGCTCGCCGGACGAGCCGGCTGTGGGGCCGGCTACACGCCCATCTCCTGGAAGGGGGTAATCTCAAACTCTGCGTCCGAGCCGGGAATCGCTTCAATGCGCTGCCCACCGGGGCCGTAGAAGTTGATATCGCCCAGGCTGAAGAGCGCATAGCCCTCTTCCAGCGCCATGAACTCCAGCTCGCAGAACGGGCCGCTTCCGTTGATGACCTCGCCCGTGTGCGAAACCTCGCCGGAGATGGTGAGCTGCCCGTGCCCGCTGTCGCCGAAGAACAGCGTCTGGCCGACGGTCAGGCCGGCGCGCGTACCCATGTGGAATTCCGTCAGCGACGGGTCGTAGTTGACGATGATCTCCCAGCTCGCGAGCGTCAGCGCGTCTTCCAGCTCCACGCGCATCCGCATCATCTGCCCCGCTTCCACGCTGCCCGCTCCGATCGGAACCAGGTTCACCTCAATCATCTCGCTCGACGGGTAAGTCAGCGCAAAGGTGCGCGTTTCCGAATCGATAGCCAGCACGGAGGATACTCCGCGCATCAGGCTCGCTGGCCCGCGGTAGGATTCGACGTGCCCATGGTTATCGCCGCCGTAATGGTCGTCCGAAGAATGCTCCTCGTAGAAGCTCTCCCAGTTGAAGTTGCCGCGCACAAACCAAGTGAACTCCACGTCGTCCTGGCCGTCAAAGATGCCGGCGAACGGGCTACCGGGAGCGCCGATGAACTCGCCAATGGAGATATCCATCGACGTGCCCACAAACCGGCGCACCATGGTGCGCCCTTCGGCGGAGACATGCAGCTCGAAGCTGTCGAAGTACTCCTCGCCCATCGCTTCAAACTCAAAGAAGATGTCGTCGTCCTCCGGGTAGTTGAACTCCGCGCCGTCGTCCGGCTCAATCAGCGTAATGAGCGAGTCCCCGTATTCCGCGTCGCCCGTTAGCTCATATTCCACCAGGTCGGGAATGCCGTCGCCGTCGGTGTCAAAGATGCCGTAGCGCAGGTCGCGCGCGGGATCGCGTGTCTCAATCATTCCGGACAGCTCGTCCAGCAGATCCTCTGGATCCTCGCCGGCTCCCAGGATATAGCCCAACATCGCGTTGTACCATTCATGTATCTGGTCGCTGTTGGTGCGGGCGCAATCAATGTATTCCTGCAGCGCGGCGCCCTCATCTCCCGTGCCCATCAGCGGGTCGGTTCCGGCAACCACCCAGTTCAGATACGGGTCTCCCGCGAGCTGTTCCAGGATGGACGCAAGCTCCCCGTCCAGCTGCCCGGTCTCGTCCATGATGGGCTGCACGTTGTAGAACACGAAATCCACCCGCGCGCCGTCGCCCTGCGCCTCGTAGCCCACATATTCGTTGTAGAAACCCTCCATGCGCGATGCCAGCAGCCGGAAGCGGTTGCACAGCGTGTTCAGCATGGAGTTGTATTCGCCTGCGCTAGTCAGAGCAGTGTCGTCGTCGCTGATATCTGCATCACCGGCTGCATCGTCCCAAGTGCTATCCGTATCCGCGGGATCGCCCGGAGCACCGCCCGGCGACACGTCAATTGTCTGCCCCGGCCCCAGCATCTTGGTCACGCCTTCGGCGGTGACTTCCACTATGTCAGCGTAGCCGGTGAAGTGCGAAGTGCCGTCCGGGTCAACATCCGTCCCGAACTGAGTGCCGCGCACCACCGCCAGGGCGCTGGGAGTCTCCACCTCAAAGGTCGACCCCGGCGACAGCGCCTTCTGGATGTTGAACAGGAAGCCGCCTACGAGGGTCTTGACCTTGCCGCCGCCGTCGTCCTGCAGCTCCTTGACGCTCAGCACCGAGTTCTCCTTGATGAGCACGATGGTGTTGCCGGGGAACAACAGCTGCAC
>Ga0307425_1002657_pt1 | contig 9980 bp, 10 predicted proteins | sample SalMarWE160330MG_FD_202152 | JGI IMG/M metagenome (GOLD analysis project Ga0307425, IMG submission 202152) | Salt marsh sediment microbial communities from the Plum Island Ecosystem LTER, Massachusetts, United States - WE1603-30 | ecosystem: Environmental > Aquatic > Marine > Intertidal zone >...
AAAACTCTGTGATCTCTGCGAGCTCTGTGTGAGATATCGTATCAATTAGTTGCTTCATGTCTGGAATCTATCTCTAGGCGACTTCGTTAGAAGCTGTAACCGAACATATCGATGTCCCGCTTGAAATGTTTCGCGATGAGCTCTGCAGTTTCGTCTGTATAGTATTTCTGATACGCAGTACGAAGTCTGGCCTGCCTCTTGTGCGGCAGCTTGGGTGCCTTTATGCCGATCCTGGCGCATGCCTCCTGGAAGTCTTCCTCGAGGCGTTCATACCTCCCGATAAAATCCACGATAATGCTTCCGTTCAGGTCTATGAGGTAGTCTGATTGCAACTCGATTGAAGTGTCAATGATATAGTGGTATGGCCTGTCGACCGGGTCCAGCTTCCAGCGAAGAAAGCCTTCAAAATCTTTAATGCCCTCGAGGAGATGGGGTCGCTCCCTCTGAATGTGATGGTAGGAACTGACCTGCAAGTCCCAGGGGTTCCTGACAAAGGCGAATTTGAAGAGTTCGTTAAACAATTCCCTTGGAAGCATCTCGTAAGCCGCGATGGCCTTTGCGTGTCGGGGAAGCTTGCATGCAAGGCGATGGCGGGAAAGAGAACTGATGCGGCTGCACAGAAACAGGGGGATCCGGTAGGGATCTCTCCATTTATACGGGCGGAGGGCGGCACGAATGCTTGTGCCACCTGTCTTGGCAATATGAACAAAGAGAAATTTATATCGCAGAGATAGGATCATCTGATTCCTTTCTTATGGGTAAATACTACCCATTAACATGTAATTAGATACAGCATTCAACTGCTCTTTGGCAAGTTGCTTTTGTTTCATGCATCAGATTTTGCGCAAATCCCTGGCCTCATTAAGTTTCCGGTCTCTCTCTGCGAAGATCTTTTTTTCCTTGCCTTCAAGCTCATCTTCGGGAGTTAAGTGCCCTATGGCGCTATGGACACGTTTTCTTTCCCTCTCTGCGATTTTCAATGGTCTGCGCTCATGGCGACCAGATTTCTTGACTCTCGGGAACATAGGGGCCTCCTATCGGGATTTTCTGGGATCGATGTTTTCCTTTGGATGTAAGCTGTGTTAAAAAATTGCGTTCCTCTTCGGTCAGGGTTACGATAAATTTCTTCATACTCGAACCTCCGAGGTAGGAGTTGATTATGAAGTAAATACGTTATACTTCATACGACATTACAATCGTGACATGACAGTAGTTTACTTTGGACACTTCAGGGATGTAAGTCATCCTCTCCTGGGAGAATGAGGCCCGAATGATATGCCGGGACAGATTTTCCATGGCCTCTTCGTCACAGGGATAAAATCTTGGTCCACAAAAAACAATGAAGCCGGAATGGCGCCATGACATAAGCATGTTGACGAGATCCTCTGTGATCTTTCCCTTTGAAAGAAGCATCTTGAAGACCTTATAGCGGAAGATCTCTTGTAGATCCTTTGTCTCAAAACGAGGGGAAACCCTGAACTGAACATGCCTTCGCCATAAAAACAGCCGTCTGAACATAGGATATGGAGATGGGGACGGCCTGAAAGGGCCAGTTAATTGCAAGCGGTCGACGGGTTGATATTTGGCTTTATGGCAATGGAGGCAGAGGGCAGTCCGAGCTTTCGCATGCCCTTGCGACAGAGAACAGCACATTCTTGCGCTATGCTGTGAATCTTGCTTCCGAAATTCAATCCGGGAATCAGTCAGGAACGATGATGTGATCAATTGCGATCTTTCCTGAGCTGTAGTCATCGATCATCTTCTGAATTTCATCCTTGTACAAGGGATTCATCGTGATGATGACCTCGGGGCGTACCTCGGATAAAGCATCCGGTGAAACAACCTGCTGGCCCGTGCCCGGCACGTAATACCCGTGTTTGTGCGGATTGATGTCCACGACGTAATCGATTCCGCTCTCGACCTTCAGCACATTCAGAAACGTCACCCCTTTTGAGCCGGCTCCCCATACCACGGTCTTAGTCCCCGACCGCCGCAGCTCAGTAATCACCTTCTGCCACTTTGAAATCTGTTGCCGGTAGCGGTCGGCAAACCCGTTCACATGGCTGGCCACCGTCTCGATCGAAAGATAGTCGGCGCCCGCTTGAAATCTCTTTTGCTGAGAGGAGGGTTTGGCTTCGATGCAAAGATATTGTCCACCGAAGGCTTCTGAGACAGCCAAGTGAATGAAGCCGGTTTCGCCGAACAAGCGCCGCAGCGACGACTCCGTGAAGTAACCGCAGTGCTCGTAAATCAGGTCCCAGATGCCGAAATCCTTCAAGGTGAACATCACGTTCGGCACTTCCACGAACATCACAGCTTGCGGCTTGTCGCCAATGGCGCCACGGATCGTCTTTAAAAAGCGCCACGGTTCAACAATGTGTTCCAGCACCTGGCGGCAAACGATAAGATCGGCCGGGTAATTCGAATATTTCTCGGTATACTCGTCCTGCACGACGGAAAACCGCTCCGATCGATTGTCCTTTCCATTTCGATGCGGGTCGAAACTCGGATCAAATCCCAGACAGCGGTTGTTTCCCGCATCGGCCAGGAGCCGCAGGAAGTCACCCTTACCGCAGCCGATTTCGATAATGTCTTTATTCCGGAGATCATAGGTGGTCACCAGCCTCCGCACCAAGCCGCCGACATATTCCCTGAAGGCCGGTGAGTAATGCAATGAATTTTCGTACCGTGGGCTGTATCTCATCCGGACGGGATCAAATGCGCTGTTGAAGACATGCCCACAAGACCGACAGAAAACCAGGTCGATGTCTCCCCTGGCCGCCTTCAGCGCCTCTTCGCGGCTGTCCAGGAGAACGTTGCAGAATACCGGCATGCCACGGATATGGAGGAACTTCGCCGTGATGGTTGAACCGCAAACCGGACATCGGTTTTCTTCTTTTTTACTCTGAATTTTCTGCATGATTCAATCGCCGTTCTCTTAAATTATCTCCAGGGTCGTCACCACAGGCGTTAAGCCCAATTGATTCAAATCGTGCACGATTTCTGCGCGATAGATCGCGTTCATGACAATCACGACATCCGGCCGATATTCTTTCAGGAAAATCGGTGCGACAATGGTTTGTCCGGTCCCGGCCATAAATGTCTGCTGGCGAAATGGGTTGATGTCCACGACATAGTCTATGATCCCGGAAGCATCGACGGCACTCAGGAAAGCGGCGCCCTTCGACCCGCCGCCCCATATGACCACTTTCTTGGATTCGTGCCGGTACCGAGCGAGCCGGTTCTCCCAGTTGCGGATAACCGCGGGATACCGTCTTTCGAAGCCGGTCACCAAACCGCCCAATGACTCGACACCGACCTCCGCCGGATATGTTCTTTCCCCACCCGCGTCCGTGGCCCTGGCCTCCAAGAGAATATACTGATCATCGTAAGCCGTTTGCAGGTCGAGCACATCGAAACCGAACCTCTGGAACAGCCGCGACAGTGAAACAGGGCTGAAATAGGAACAATGCTCGTAGTAAATGTCCTCGAAGGCACAGTCTCTCAGGATCCGCGTGACATCGGGAACCTGGAAGTAGACGACCGTGTTGCGCCGCGCGGCGACAGCGCGACGCACAGTGCGGACCAGTTCGGCCGTGTCGGGAATGTGTTCCAGCGTCATTCGGCAGCAGATCAGATCCCCATGAAAGCCAGCATACTTGTCGGAATAAAAGTCTCTGACGAAATCGACTGCACCCTCGGCATCCTCGTCATAGCTCCTGCCCGGTATGTAGGCGGGATCGAAACCCACGCCGCGGTTGCGTCCCAGAGAGCAGATGTATTTCAGAAATTCACCCTTGCCGCAGCCGATCTCAATGATGGTCTTGTCCTGCAACCCGTACTTCTCGATCAAGTCTCGGGCGACCTTGCGTGCAAAGGAACTGAAGGTCGGCGAGTAGCCCTGCGATTCTTCGCAATCGGATGAATACCTGACGGCGTTGCGATCAAAGCGCGTGTTGAAGATGAATCCGCATCGGCGACAGAAACCGAGGGCAATATCGCCGCGCGGAAAGGCGAGCGCCGCATCACGGGAATAGCTGTTCATTACAGTGTTGACGGGAACATTTTTCATTTCGTGGAAAAGGCGAATATCCGCCGAATCACAACTGGGGCAATCCCGCCTCTCTACGGGAGTATCAAGGTCGGTTTTCATGAGCGGGCGTCGACTTTTAAGTTTGAATGGAAACGAAAGGTTCAAACGATCCTGGGTTCGGGAACCGGAATGATAAAACAACCGCCTTTCTGTCGATACACGGCTTGCTGCGCGATGATTTCTTCGGCGAAATTCCAGGCCAGAATTAACACATATTCGGGCATTTGGCTGAGGAGTTTTTCCGTATTAAGAATCGGAATGTGTTTTCCGGGCATGTATTTACCGTGCTTATGGGTGTTCCGATCGACCACAAAGTCCACCAAATCGGTGCCAATGTCGACGTAGTTGATCATCATTGTGCCTTTGGCAGCCGCGCCGTAAGCCGCAATTCTTTGGCCCCGATTCTTAATCGCGTGCAGAAGGTTCGATAAATCGACCTTTAGTTTTTCAACTCTTTGCGCGAAGTTGCGGTAATAGTCGATTTTGTCCATCTTCTGCTCTACCTCATCAGCCAGCAGCTTTCTCACACGGTCGCTCACCTCTTCCCGCGGCCCCACATAAAGTCGCAGAGACCCTCCATGGATCGGGATTCGCTTGACATCATTCAGGAACAGTCCATGACGCCTGAGTAAATGATCCAAGGCCGTCACCGAGAAATAACAAAGGTGTTCGTGATATATGGTGTCAAATTCGCAGTGATCGATCAGTTCCTTCACATACGGCACCTCAATTACCGCAACCCCGGTATCTTTTAACAGAATGCGAATACCTTGTACAAAACCGTTGGTGTCCGACACATGGGCCAGCACGTTGTTGGCATGGACGACATCGGCCTGTTTCCCCTCACCCCGCAGTTCGGTCGCCAGCTCAGCGGTAAAAAAGGCGTTCAGTGTGGGAACGCCTGCTGTCACCGCGGCTTGGGCCTGGCCCGGCGCCGGATCGATGCCGAGGACCGGAATCCCAGCTGCGACATAGTTTTTTAACAAGTACCCATCGTTACTGGCCACTTCAATAACAAGGTGGCCCGCGCCAAGCTGAAACGATTCGATGAGCTCCAGAACATTATCACGCGAGTGTTGCAAGAGAGTCGGTATGAAAGAAGAATAATACTCATACCCAACGGTGAACAATTCCTCGGGTGGAACGGTCTCTAAGATTTGCACCAGACTGCAATTTGGGCAAAAAGCGACCTCAAGTGGATAAAACGGTTCGGCCTGATTGAGCATTTCTTCCGTCAATATGCGGTCTGATGGCGGTCTATCTCCCAAATCCAAGAAGATTTCCAGACCTTTTTTTTGGCATGAACGACATCTTGCATCCACCACATTCATCATGCGACCTTTTGGTTCGATGATCTCAACATGTTTACCTGCCACCCGCCTTCCTGTTTGTCACCAGCAATTCTCGGTTACCCGATATAATCTATAGAATTCATATTCTTGCCGAGAATTGCTGGTTTATGCCTTGTAACCGTCCGTCCAGCGCAGGTTCTCGTCCAGCTTCCCCTCTTCGACCAGTTTTTTGACGTGTGCGATTCGTTTGAATTTGGGTCCTTCGAATTCGTCGAGGGTCAAGCCGACACGTCTGTAGGCGTCATAGAGCTGCTCTATACCGCGCCGCGCCGTCCACTGGGGTTTGAAATCCCTCAGCACTCTGGCAATCTTGTTGCAGTCCACCCGGTAACAGCGCTTGTCCGGCCCCGCGTCGGGAGCGTATTCAATCCTGCAGCCGGGAACCACCTCATGGACGATCTCCGCGATGTCGCGAATTTGATAATTTTCCGTAGTGGTGCCGACGTTGAAGGCCTCATTGTGGATCAGTTCCCGGGAGGCTTCCAGGGCAGCGATGTACGCCCGGGAAATGTCTTCGATGTGAACGATCGGGCGCCACGGTGAACCGTCGCTTTTCAGGTAGACCTGTCCGGTGGTAAAGGCCCAGGCCGTCAGATTGTTCGTAACCAGGTCGAAGCGCATGCGGGGCGACAAGCCGTAGGCCGTGGAGGCCCTGATGAAGATGGGGCTGAAGCCTCCATCCGCCATTTTTCTCAAGGCCGCCTCCACCTTGACTTTCGAAATCCCGTATGGCGTTACTGGATTGAAAGCCGCCTCCTCGGAGAGAAAGTCCGTCCCCGCCGCACCGTAGTTGCTGCACGACGAGGCGAATAGAAACCTTTTGACTCCCACGGCCTTGGCCAGTTCAGCCAGCCTGATGGCGGCCCTCTCATTGATTTCTTTGGTCAGTTCGGGCCGATAGTCTCCGAGGGGATCGTTTGACAAGCCGGCCAGATGAATAATCGCATCGAAGCCCGCAAGATCGTCCTCGTGCAGATCCCGGACATCTGTTGAGATGGTTTTGATGTCCGGCACCTCTCCATCAAACGTGCATCTTTGATAGAGATCGGTGTCCAGACCGATCACCTCGTGATCTTTTTGTTGCAACATGGGTACCAGAACCGTACCGATGTACCCCCGTGACCCCGTGACCAGAATTTTCATCTTCAATCCTTCCAAACCCTCCAGGGAGCGTTGCCGGAATTCCAGTAATTTTCCAGGATGTATTTTTCTCTCAGGGTATCCATGCACTGCCAATAGGATGAGTGTCTGTAGGCCTTCAACTGGCCGTCGCGGGCGAGATTTTCCAGCGGCTCCTTTTCCCACTGGGTGTCATCGCCCGCAATATAATCGAAGACACCCGGTTCCAAGACAAAAAAGGCGCCGTTGATCCATCCTTCCCGGGTCTGAGGCTTTTCGGAAAACTCGGTGATGCTGTCGCCGTCCAGTTCGAGGTGGCCGTATCTTGCCGGCGGCCGCACGGCCGTCAAGGTGGCCAGTTTGCCGTGCGAACGGTGAAACGCTAAGAGTTTGGTCAGATCGATATCGGCAACGCCATCCCCCCATGTCAGCATAAAAGTTTGGTTGTGGAGGTATGGTGCCAACCTCTTGATCCGACCGCCGGTCTGGGTTTTCATACCGGTGTCGATCAGCTGAACCGTCCAATCGAGATTGTTGCCCTCGTGTCGCACGACTCGGCCGTTTTTCAGATCGACGGTGAGATTGCTGGTCAGAGAGTAGCAATCCACAATGTATTTCTTGATATGCTCACCCTTGTAGCCGAGGGCAATGACGAAATCATTGAAGCCGTAATAAGCGTAGATTTTCATGATGTGCCACAAGATCGGTTTACCGCCGATCTCGACCATCGGTTTAGGTCGGATTTCGGTTTCCTCGGCCAATCTCGTACCAAGACCTCCTGCTAAGATGGCGACGATCATTGCGCAACTCCTCTTTGTCGATGCGATCGATCTGGTAATGGTTGTTCTTTTTCATGAGATGTCATAATTAACTAGGCCGCCGGCAGTGAAAGTGGGAAAACGAGTGCGCAAACAGTCACAGTATCCTTGCGTCGATAGATGACCGCATGGGTTCGTTTCACCCGCGTCGGCTTCATGTTTTTCGGCGCCAAAAATAACAGAATAATCCGACAATGTGGAAAAATATCGATCTTTGGCTTCAAATTCCAAAATGGTCAATTTTTCCCTATGAGCGATTACATCAAAGGCGAAGACGACAAGGAGAGAGAAAATCTTCGGCCCGGAATTCGGTTCCACCTTCGCCCTTTACAAAAATTGATAGCTTTGGTACATTTTCCTGCATCTAAACCGAAATCCTTCGATTCTGAAGAAGGCTCAACACGACGTGATGACTTCCGGCGAAAAAAACGACGGGAACGGGCAGCCGGTGAACCCACAGGCTGCTGCGCCCATCTCCTCTATTGATTCGGGGTCTGTCTCAGTCCGGCCCCTTCCGCGGGTGAGCTTCGCGATTCCGGTGCGCAACGGTGAACGCTTCCTCGGCCGTGCCCTCGATTCGCTCCTGGCCCAGGATTTCGAAGACTTCGAGGTCGTTGTCTGCGACAACGCTTCGACCGACAAAACGTCAGATGTGATCCGGCGCTATACCGAACGTGACCGGCGTGTGCGCTGCATCCTGAACGAGGAAGACATCGGTCAGATCGAAAACTTCAATCGGGTATACGAGCTGTCCCGTGGCGAGTTCTTCCGCTGGGTCGGCGCTGACGATTGGCTGGAGCCCGACTACGCACGCAAGTGCGTGGCGGTTCTCGATACACGCCCGGACGCTGTCGGCGTCACAACCCAGTGGCGCTTCATGAACGACGCGGGTCGCGTCGAGTCCATCGACGTACCCGGACCGCGTGTTGATGCGCCCACCCCTTATCAACGCCTTTGCCTCACTCTGCGGCTGCTGCAAAATCCCCAAGCGTTGCTCTTCGACCCCATCTACAGCCTGATCCGCCGCAACGCACTCCAACGCACCGGTTTGCTCCCGATCAACCCCTGGACAGACCGCCTCTTGGCGGTTGAACTCTGCCTTTTGGGGTCCTTCTGCCATCTGGACGACTGTCTATCGACACGGCGTGCCGTCTTCGAACGGTGGAAAGAACGCCTGCCCCGCTACCACGAAAGCCTCGGCCAACGGGGTCACCGCGCGATGCTCTACGTTGGCTGCGCTAAGATTGTGCACCGTGCGCCTCTTTCAGCAGGGCAAAAGCTCGGCTGCTTCGGCGCGGTCTTTGCCTACTGGCTGCGGGACGATGTCAGAAGGCGCATGCAGCGGATCATGCGATCCCTCAACCGGCTGATAAGAACTTGCTTTTTGGCGTAAAGAGTATAGTGAAAAAGCCTTGTGTGTCAAGGAAAAGATGGATGCAGGATGTTGTGTCTGCAACGCGTGGGCCTGAGACGGAGGTCAGAGCCCGGCAAGTGCGTAGATGCCGACAGGGAGCCAGGAGAATTGAACATGATGAAAGGACGGAAAATCACGGGATTTTGGGTGAAACTCTCCCGCAGCCCCGCTGGTTCAGCCTCGATCAGTGGATAAAGGACACATGAGGAGCCGTGTACGGACCCGTACGCACAGTTCTGTGGGCGGACGGGAACTTCATAGCTCCCTCTCGATTGATCTTTGGCAGGTCACGGTAGGGATGCCGGTTATCCGGCACCCCTACCGTGACCCCTTTTTTCACTTGTGCCGAGCAGGGTCTCCAGGTATCTTCTGCTGCTTTCCTCTACAGTATAAGTACGCGCGGCGGTCTTTAAAAAATATTTTTCAAGAGGTGCATCCAGGGTGGTCAGGATGGCATGAGCCATGGTATCAGGATTGCCCATGGGCACGAGCGGGCCGAAACGGCCGTTTGCGAGGATCTCTCTCGGTCCGCTTGGGCAATCCGTGGAAACGACCGGGGTCCCCAGTGCCAGCGCTTCTGTCAGCACAGTCGGTGAACCCTCCCATATTGAGGAAAGTACGAACAAGGATGCCTGACGAATGAAAGGGTAGGGATTAGCAACAAATCCTGGAAGAGCCATATCATCTTTTACTCCCAATTTGCTTGCCAAGGCCTCAAGCGATGAACGATCCTTCCCTTCACCAAGAATGACAAGGCGAGAAGGGCGGATTGCTTGCACCTTGGCAAATGCCTTGAGGAGAGTGGAAAAATCTTTTTGCTTGGTTAATCGTCCTACACCTAGAATAACCGGTAGCTTATGGGTTCCAAACCAAGGATGAACGAGTGGTTCGTTTGCCAGTGTATGAAGTCTTTGGGTGATTACTGGATTAGGAATTGTATGGATGCGAGAAGATGGCAGGCCCGTGATGTTTGCCATGTCACTGGCTACTCCTTCTGAAACGCCCACAATAGCATTGGCCCGCGGGTAGAGCAGTCGCATGAGAATATACCAGGACCACCGTTGTATAAAAGTTTTGTCGGCCAGAGCACGCGATAGGGTCGTGTGCATACAGACCATGACTGGTGTGGAAACCCCTGCAATAGAACGCGCGATAATGGCTACTTGGTTGGCGCGATTCTTGGC
>Ga0307425_1002658_pt1 | contig 9979 bp, 11 predicted proteins | sample SalMarWE160330MG_FD_202152 | JGI IMG/M metagenome (GOLD analysis project Ga0307425, IMG submission 202152) | Salt marsh sediment microbial communities from the Plum Island Ecosystem LTER, Massachusetts, United States - WE1603-30 | ecosystem: Environmental > Aquatic > Marine > Intertidal zone >...
GCCGATATACTGAGAACATCTTTGACGAAGAGTATAAACAGACTCTAGGAACTACTTTTGCCACCAAGGAAGTCGAAGTCAAAGATAAGGACGGAAATGTCAGGAACGTTAAGCTTTCAATTTGGGACATGGGTGGCCAGTCAACCTACAGAGAACTTCGTCGACAGTACATGAAGGGATCTTCATCAGCTATTATCGTATACGATGTTACAAAACCCGAAAGTTTCATGGCGATGAGTAATTGGTTTGAGTCATTCCGCGAGGTCTGTCCTGATGCCCCAATCTTCTTATGTGCCAATAAAGTAGACTTAACTGATAAACGAATGGTCCCTCAAGAACCAGGGTTGATGCTCAGGGATTGGTTCCAAGCTGAATATTATGAAACTTCAGCAAAGGATGGAACGCGAGTGACTGATGTTTTCGAACGATGCGCAGAAGTTGTTCTATTAAAATCAGTAGATGGAGGAAAGGGTCCACTAGTTTGAGGCGGTATTATTGGAAGTAAGAAACTTCATGACATCACTCGTCGTAACTACAGAAATCGATACACTGGTAAGAGAAGCTGCGAAGATTATGGCACTAAATGATGTGGGTAGTCTTATTATTACAAAATCAGACATACTTGCAGGATTAGTGACGCGTAAAGAGATTGTTGGAGCTCGCTTATTTTCTGAAGAAGCGTACGAATCATTAGTTGTTCGAGACATCATGACAACTCCAGTTGTGACTGTTGGGCCAGATGCAGATTTGGGTCAGGTCATTGAACTTATGAATAAAACAGGCAAACGTAGAATTCCAGTAATAGAGGGAAACGACATCATAGGTATGGTTACATCTTCTGATGTAATAGGAGTCCTAGCTACAATGAAACTAATTGCAGATGGAATTACTGAACGCGATGAGGACTAAGCAGGTCTGTATTTTGGAATCTCCGCCTTGAGATCTTTCTTTAATTTGAGAATATCTCTTGCTTGTAGTTCCTTTCGTTTTGGATACGCACTTACCGTTCCAGCCCATTTGTCCATCTTGACCATTATTGGGTCGCTAGGTACTATATTCATAATCTCCGCTTTTGCTTCTGTCATAGTGTCCAAAACATCACCAGCAATACATCCCATTTTTAATGATTTCAGAATAGTATCGAGTTGATCAGCAATTTTCATAGCACGGTCTGGTGAAATAGATGAACTAAATTCTACAGCAGGTTCCTCAGGAGGTACTTCAGGAGCGGGAGTATGAGCAGGAGTTGGCGTAGGTTCAGGAATTGGTGTTGGAGCTGGAGTCGGGGCTGGTGCTACAGGAGGCGGTGTAGAAATAGTTTCTTCAAGAGTCATAAACATCTCATTGAGAAGTCCTATCATGTCTTTCTTGAGAGATTCAACCGACTCTTGTACAAATACTCTTACAGATCCTACTTCTTGAATAACCATTTTTGCATATTCATCAGTATTATCGATTGGTGCGGCTGCAGATGGAGCAGGTACGGGCATATTTGCCAATGCTTGAAGTATCTCTTCTTTTGCTGTACGAACTTCAGATTTGATCTCCGTTACTGTGCCCAGAATCGTTATCATTCGCTTTAGGGTTTCACCAAGCTGATTGATACTCTCTTCCATCTTATTCAAGCGACTAAGGAATTGCTCTGCCATACAGTTACACCACGTTCCAGTTCCTGAAAACATTCACATATGGGTTTCTTAAACAATATTGTGACAGATACCTTACTCATTTCTGCTATGGTAATGTCTTTGATGCTCAATCTTTAGGGGGTATACATTCCACTACCTCTTTATTTTAGGTCTACCTTGAACATATGAAAATGGACGATTAGAGAAAAATATTGAATAGATAATCAATATTCATTACTATCATCGTATTCTTCTATTAGTATACATTCCCAGAAAAACCATATCTTACTGTTGTGAGTGAACTGTAAGAGACTTCTGTGTTTCACCTTTCTCACGACTGCTGTCGCCAGCATCCGAAAGACCGGAGTCTTTCAAAGTGTCGCGAGCTTTGCCCCTCTTCATTGGAACATCGTTCCTCTGATGGGACCTGGTTTCTATCCGCTGCATAACCTCACACTCACCAGACGGTGTGATAGCAGACGGTGTTTCCACAGCATTTACCATGGCAGGGTCTTCACTCCTCGCAAACGACTCGAGAGTCATCTGGTCATAAGAGTCGGTCACGGACTCCCCTTTCGAGACTGGTGTCCTCTGGGGGAGTGCGGACTTCCCTTGAGAAGAAGATTTCTTCCTCCAGGCTTTCAGTATGGCTCTATCCTTAGAGGTGAGCCACATCCCTAGTCCGTTCATAATGTTCTATAGGTATGTCAGTATATGAACTCATACGAGAATATGGTATTGCACTGCTCTTTGAATGTGAGCAGATAATTGATGTTGATATGAAGAAACGCCATCCAACATGGATATCAGTGAACCAACTAGCTGAGATTGAGATCCCAGATGAGCTTATGCGTCAAAGTCGAATGGGCCAACATCTGACTCTCAGAAACCTCGCTAAAAAGGATGGGTTAATCTACTAGTGGTAAATTTTACATTATTACTATCAAGTTAGATATGTTGTCCGATTTCTTGGTATCTATCCCCAGAATGCTTAATTAATAAAAACTAGCACTTCATCCTTGTAGTGAGCATTAGGATATTTGAAAAATGTCAACAGAGAGTATCTCACATATGTTCAAATTGGTAGCCCTGGGCGATGGAGCCGTAGGAAAAACCAGTTGCATCCGCAGATACACAGAGGGTAGTTTCAATGACCGCTATATTGCTACTATTGGAACAACTTTTGCTCTAAAGACTCTTGACGTTGACCTCTCTACTGGTAGTAAAGTTACAGCAAGAGTGGTTCTCTGGGACCTAGCTGGACAACCTACATACTCCGAACTCAGACGCCGTTACATGGCAGGAGCTTCAATGGCAATCATTGTTTACGATGTCACGAGACCTCAGACATTTCTTGACATTGGTGAATGGTATACGAAATTTGTAACTGTGTGTCCCAATGCAGTAGTAGCAGTTGTTGCTAACAAGATCGATAGACCAGACCGTCTAGTTCCTACTGAAGCAGGAAATATGGTGAAGAACTGGTTAGATGTCTTCCACTATGAGACGAGCGCTAAGACGGGTGAAAACGTCAGCACACTTTTTACTGACTTAGTCACAAAAGCCATCGCAAAACAGCAAGAACTGGGACCGTTAGACTCATCTTTTGCTGGAACGCAACCACCTAAGCCGTTCAAACTTGGGGTTTAGGCGACACTGAGAAGGGATTGATGGTAACATTGTGGCAATATCTGAAAGGCGCGTTAGCTCATATATTCATACTATTCGTGAATTTTTGTGTATTAGTTGGAGTCATAATGAGTGCCCAGATTCTTTTAGATTCTTCTTCCTCCTTGCCTTTTCTGAATGCACTACTACTGGGATATATGGTTGCTCACACGAGTATCTTACTCTCTATTCAATTGGGTGTGCAGGGGGCGGAATTTCTCAAGAAGAGATGGCCTATTGTACTCATAGCATACTACTTTGGTTTCAGTGATCAAGAAACAATTCCAGAACCTCTTCTAGATCCAGTCAAGAGTAAACTGGCAGTGGTCATTATTCTGCTGATACTAAGTGGAGGTATTGTGCTATATCCGATCTTTGCAATCGTGGGGATGATGCTTCTTTGGGTTAGGATTCCAATCATTGTTTTACAGCCATCTACAATCATCCAGTATTTTATGGTGTTTCTGAATCTGGTTCCACCATTGCTACTGATTGCAGTCGGCCTGATTGTTATCTCAATTATTATGGTCGAATTCAAACGTCAATAGATTAGTTTGGTAGAACTTCAGGCGCCAAAATTGTATCAGCTCTATCGGGGCCCAAGGAGATTATTGCCACTTTAGAACCAGTCCACGATTCTATCTTTCGGAGATATTCTATCATAGAATCTGGCAAAGATGAGTACGCATCAGAATCGCCCTTGACCTTAGGTACCTCTGACCATCCGACACACTCTTCATAGATTGGGATTGCTTTCGAGTACTCAGTGGTGCTTGCAGGAACACTCTTCACTTCAACACCATCAATATCATATCCAACACAAACCTTCACCATATCTAAACCTGTCAATACGTCAATTTTAGTTACTGCAAGATACTCTGCTCCGTTCACACGAATTGCATATTTCAAAGCAATGAGATCTAACCACCCGCACCTTCGGGGTCTTCCAGTCACGGTACCGAACTCACTACCCTTTGTTCTCAGGGTTTCGCCTGTTGCATCATCAAGTTCTGTCGGAAAAGGACCCGCTCCAACTCTCGTCATATATGCTTTGGTTATTCCAAGAATTGATCCTAACTTTGCGGGAGCCACCCCAGTACCGGTTGCTGCAGCTGCCGATACGCAGTTCGAGCTGGTAACAAATGGGTATGTACCATGGTCAATATCAAGAAGGGTGCCTTGAGCCCCTTCGAACAAAATACGTTGACCAGACTCAATAGCGTCATTCAAAAAAGTACCAGAGTCACCAATATAGGATTTGATCTGGCTGAAAACTTCAATGTACTCGTCTAGTGATTTCTGAGTGTCCTCTCCAACATCAGAATGGTACAAATCCCTAATACGCGCAGATGAGGTTTCTGTGAGGATATTCCATTGTGAGGAATTTGTCATCTCTAGTAAATCACATGCTCTTACTCCAATTCGAGATGTTTTATCACCATATGCAGGTCCAATACCGCGTTTGGTTGTGCCAATCTTTTGGTTTCCCTTTGCTTCTTCCTGGAGCTGATCAATTTGAATGTGATATGGAGTGATAAAATGAGCTCGATCACTCACAAGTAAATCGATCTTAAGACCTGTAGAATGCAATTGTTCGAGTTCCTTGATAAGGACGAAGGGATCTACAACAACACCGTTACCTATGACAACTTTCTTGCCACGAACAGCTCCAGTTGGCATCAACCTGAATTTGAATACATTTGATCCAATAGTTACTGTATGACCAGCATTGCTACCACCTTGAAATCTAGTGACTATATCAAAATTCTCAGAAAGGACATCCACAACCTTACCTTTTCCTTCATCGCCCCATTGGAGACCGACAACCACAAGATTATCCATATAGCTCACGTTCGATTTGCGATATGTAGTTCTTGATAACCCTTGTGTCTAACTTATCCTACGTAGCATCAATTAGAAAAAGTGAGGCTTGAGGGGTGTATTTAAATTCCTGACAGTTAATTAAATCAAGACTGACCTTGAAACGACCAGACGTTATTGTAGTTGGAGCAGGAAGCGCAGGATGTGTTACTGCTAGGCGATGTGCAGAATTGGGACTTCGAACTCTACTTCTTGACAGAAAACCACAGGAAGAAGTTGGACAAAAGGTGTGCGGCGATGAGGTCAGTAAATCACATTTTGAAGCCACCGGTATTGATTTTCCAAAAGGAGATGAAATCTCAACAAGTATTTCTGGAGCAGATGTCTATCCTCCAAGTTTAAAGAATGAATTGCAAGTTCGAGGTTGGGTGGACTTTGATGGTTGGACAGTAAATAGATTTAATTTTGGACAAAGACTCCTCAATGAAGCAATACGAGCTGGAGTTGTTTTTCGTGCAGGGATTCACGTCGGAGGTCCTACTAGTATCGGCGATCAAGTTACTGGAGTACAATACAAAGAGATTGCAACTGGTGATGAAACGATTGTCAAGACAAAATTAGTTGTTGACGCTAGTGGTTTTGCAGCAGTAATTAGGAACAAACTGGATTCACCATTGATTGAGAATAATATCGATAAAGGAGATATTGCTCTTTGTTACAGAGAGAATCTAAGATTGAAGGTTCCACTAGCAGAACCAGAGGTTGCTCGAGTCTTTCTCGGAGAAGGAACTGCACCGCAAGGTTATGCTTGGATTTTTCCGAAAGGTTTGCAGGACGTCAATGCAGGAATTGGTGTAACTGGAGGAGAGGGGAAAAGTTCTCCAAAGGCATACTTCATAGATTTCAAGAAAAGATACCCACTTCTATTCGAGAGCACAGTCATTGATGGGAAAGGAGGTGCAGTTCCCGTTAGACGACCTCTCAAGAGCTTAGTAGGAAATGGGATTGCATTCGTAGGTGATTCTGCCTTGCAAGTGAATCCGATTCATGGTGGAGGTATAGGAGCAGGAATGCGTGCAGGAATCATTCTAGGAGAGGTTGCGCGAGAAGCAATTGCCAGACGTGATGTAACAGCAAAGGGACTCTGGCCATACAATATGCGCTATCTAACCAACTTCGGTAGAAGACTTGCATCTCTTGAAATCTTCAGAAGATTATTGCAAGCAGTATCAGATGAGGATATGGACTACGGCTTTGAGAAAAGAATTCTTGAAGCTGGAGACCTAATGGCTGCAAATAGGGGAGATGGATTCTCACTCAGTGCTGTTGAAAAAATGAAAAGAATACGACGAGCAGCTGGGAAAATAGGACTACTCCTAAAAATCCAGAAAGCTGCTAGTCTAATGAAGAAAATGAACAAACTTTACGCAGCATATCCATCAACTTCGGCAGGACTTGATGCTTGGGAGAAAAATGTTCTGAGCATTATTGAAAATGCCGGTTTCGAATAGAAAAGTGAAGGATGGTTAGAAACCATCCAACATTTGTTATTAGAGATTATACATCCCTGATACCTTCTTTCATTACCGTAAAGACAGCTTCTCCTTCAGGGAGATTTGGTGAATCAACAAGTCGACAGATTCTACGTTCACCTTTTGACTTTCTAAGGTAACACCTAGTCTGAGGTACATGTGCTAGTACGTGACCACCAACAGGCGCTGTTGGGTCTCCAAAGAATGCATCTGGTCGCGACATGACCTGATTGGTGATATAGACTGCCATATTATTAATCTCTGCTCCTCGCTGTAGATGGTGAAGGTGCTTGTTCAGTTTTTGTTGTCTTGCAGCTAGTGTACCTCTACCAGTATATTCAGCACGAAAGTGACTAGTTACAGAGTCTACTACGAGTAATTTTGCGTTCTTCTCGGGAGCCATCTCCATTGCTTGATCACACAAAAGTATCTGATGGTCGGAATTATAGGCACGTGCCCAGACAACATTCTTGAGAACCTTAGCGGGATCCATACCCAATGCTTCAGCCATATCAACTAAACGCTCAGGTCTGAATGTACCTTCAGTATCGACATAGATAGCAGTTGCACTCAAACCTCCCTCTTCAGGAGGACGTTGAATCATTACAGATAACTGATGTGCCATCTGTGTCTTTCCTGATCTAAATGAACCGTACATCTCAGTTATAGACTGTGTTTCCAGACCACCTCCAAAGAGTTCATCAAGAGCTTTTGAACCTGTTGAGATTCTACCTGCTACCTTTCGTCGTTCAAGTAGCAAGTCCGCGGTTTCAAAACCAATATCTAGCATCTCGCGAGCAGCTTTGATGATTTTCGTTGCAGTGGTTTCTCCAATGGCTCCAGCTGCAGCTAATTCATTGGGTGATGCTACAGCAATAGCCTCTACATTTTTATAACCAGATTCAGCTAATCTCTTTCCAATTGCAGGACCTACACCTGGAAGATCCGTTACTTCAATATCAGCTACCGAATCGCTAGAACCAATATCAATCTCTTCTGCTTCATCGCTTGCTTCTTCTTCGAATTTCTCGTAATCATCAGCCTCTTCTGTTTCATCTTCGACATCTTTCTTCTTCGGGGACATTATGAAGACCTCCCTCAGATACTATCGAGCATCTGCATGTGGACATGATGTAGTCGAAGTAAACAGTATAAAAATGGCACTAGTGCTCTTTCCGAGTAAGGAAACCATAAGTATTCAGACTTAGAAATCTGCTATCCACTAATTACAGATAATATTGCAGGTGATGATTGAAATGATGTTTAGGATTTTGTTAGAGTGACAAGAATGAACTCATCTTGGGGAGCAATTCTGATTCCACCCATATTTGTCTGAATCTGGATGAAAGCTAGTTCTCCACCTTCTTTGACTCCTTTTACGATCTCCCAAGTCTTACCAATCAATGCGCTTAATAAAGCGGATATTTCTTCAGCACGTTCCAGTGACACACCCCATGTGTTTATGGGAAATCCTTCTGGACTAATGAATAAGGCTGCGTAAACATCTGGAAATTTGTTTGTGATATTTTGGATAATTCGCTCGAAGATTTCACGCTTTGGCATTGCTGGCATATTGATGTACATCCTAACGGAATAACTAGTTCCCTTGAAAAAAACGTATCAGATAGCAAAGAAAAGGTTTGTTGTTATATGTTCCGCTGTTTTCTTTTGATATTGATTTGGTTTTTAGTTAAGGTAAACTATGATTCTATAATAAAGGGAGGAAATATAGGAGAGTCAGTAGATTTTTCTATCATGAAATATGGAGATGAATTACTAGATCTGCATGGAAAACGTGTGGCAATGGCACGTGCGATTTCACGATTGACTCCAGCACCTCTTATCAATCTCTATATAGGTATAATTTTCTCCATTTATTCACCCATTGGTCTCGGACCAATTCTGACACCTCTTTCTAATATTTTGTTATGCATTATCATGATGGTAATTTTACCGATTACACCAATTTTATACTCTGCAAGAAATGGGACAGTCGACCTTGATGTTTCTGATTGGGAAAGCAGGAAAAAATTCTTCCTTTTCTCACTACCATTTTACGCCGCGGCATTTATTGTATATTGGTTACTTGGGTGTGTAGTCATGAGCGCCATTGCAGCTGCGTATTTTACAGTAACAAGTGGTGTCACAATAGCTAATCAGAAATCTAAAGTTTCTGTCCATGGAGCGGGAATAGGAGGACCAGGAACAGCACTATTCTTTGTTTTTGGTTGTTTTGCGCTTCCTGTAATCATCGTATGGATTCTGGTTATCTGGTCACGTACAGTTCTCAAGCAGCACAGTCTAATACAATCAATTGCTGGAGTATTGCTCGGAATCATCATCACTCTTTGTACGTACCCTTTTGTGTACATTATCTAATAATACTGCAAGTGATGCTGTACGAAAAGCGTTCATATGTATTGTCTTAGAAAATATGTTGAGAATCTCAGTTACACTATTGTCACTGAGAAAAAACACAACAGCGGATTTCAATATGGTCGACCACATACAATGTCCAGAATGCGGCAAAAGTTTAGGAAAAGGATCAACATTCTGTATCGGATGTGGGCATAAAATTCCAGAAGGTCTAGAAACAATCTCTACTCCAGAACCAGATATTTTACCGAGTGTTGAAGAATCGGGTCTTGCAGATATTGTAGAATCCGGTTCAGTAGCTGAACCAACTCGTCCAGAAGCGAAACCAGAAATCGCACCAGTAACGGAAGAACTCAGCTGGGATGATGAAATTCCGGATTTACCTACTGGAGAAACTGTTGTGGATCATGGTGAAACCATTACAAGTACACCATCACCAATCTCAATCGAAAGCGAACCAGAAGCAAGGGAACCCGTGACTAGTAATGAATCTCAGTTATCGTGGGACGAAGGTGTTCAAGAGATCAAAGAAGGTATGCCTTTCAAAGAAGTGGACCCTCCAAGAATTGTTGCAGAGGCTCATGCAATTGAAGTATCAACAGATGATGCTCTTACACATTTATTTCCTGAAGTCCAAGACGATGCAACAAGAGATGCTGTCAGCCACCTTTTCCCAGAAGGGAGAGGTAGCACAAGTGCATCGTTTATCGATGTTGTGGTGGGAAAGCCTTCGAAGATTTCAATCAAGTCGCCTTTGAAAGAACTTGAGCATGCATCATGTCCAAATTGCGGTGTAGTAATCACTTCAGATGGATTTGAATATCCTGCATATGTTTTTGATGCAATGGGAAAGGCACGGTCGGATTTTGGCGATCAACTATTGAGTGAGAATGAACATGAACGTGCTATCGAGTACTATGAGATGGCAAAGATGCTATTTGAAAAATCTGGAAC
>Ga0307425_1002660_pt1 | contig 9976 bp, 7 predicted proteins | sample SalMarWE160330MG_FD_202152 | JGI IMG/M metagenome (GOLD analysis project Ga0307425, IMG submission 202152) | Salt marsh sediment microbial communities from the Plum Island Ecosystem LTER, Massachusetts, United States - WE1603-30 | ecosystem: Environmental > Aquatic > Marine > Intertidal zone >...
TATCAGGGCGATTATATCCGCGATTATGCCAAAGAGATCATAGAATTGAAAGGAAAAACGCTGTTGGATCAGGATGAGGAACAGTCGATTTTCTTTTGTGCCCGTTTCGCGGCAGAGCGAATTATTGAAGATATTCGACGGGACCTAATGGATTTCGGCATTGAATTTGATAACTGGTTCAGCGAACAAAGCCTTTATAACACCGGTAAGGTGAACGCTGTTATCGAAGATTTCAAAGAAAAAAACATTATTTACAAAAAAGATGGGGCGTTATGGTTTAAAACCACGAGTTTTGGAGATGAAAAAGACCGCGTGGTGGTCCGTAAAAATGGACAGACCACATATTTCGCATCCGACATTGCGTATCACATGGATAAATTTGAGCGCGGGTTTCATCGGGTCATCGATGTCTGGGGGGCTGACCATCACGGATATATTCCCCGGGTCACCGCCGCCATTGAAGCATCGGGGCTAAATATAGATCGATTTAAGGTTATCTTGGTGCAGCTAGTCAACCTCCTACGAGAAAAAGAGCCGGTGGCCATGTCGACCCGTGCCGGTGAATTTGTGACTTTAAATGAAGTTGTCAAGGAAGTCGGGAAAGATGCTGCAAGATTTATTTTTCTTACGCGGCATTATGAAAGCCCGCTTGACTTTGATTTGGAACTGGCAAAGAAAAAGACGAATGACAACCCGGTTTTCTATGTCCAATACGTTCATGCCAGAATATCGAGCATTTCGCGAAAAAGCCGGGAAAGAGGTTTGGACGAGCTGGAATGGGACAAAGCGGCTATAGCGATGCTGAAAGAACCCGAGGAAATCAACCTCATTAAAGCCATGGCCCGTTATCCCGAAGTTGTCGAAGACAGCGCAAAATATATGGAGCCTCACCGAATCACATTTTATCTGATGGATCTCGCGTCTTCTTTTCACGCTTACTACAACAAGCACAGGGTTCTATCCGATGATCCGCTGCTGTCAAAGGGGCGGCTCTATCTGGTGCTGGCGGTCCGGAAAGTCATCCGAAACGGACTGACGCTGTTGGGTGTATCTGCGCCGGAAAAAATGTGACCTTTGGAAAGAGTACAGCCACAAAGTCACAAAGACACAAAGTCACAAAGAAAAACGATGAAATTTTTATCTGTCATGAACTGCGCAAATCAGGGGTAAAAAAACAGGCGGCATTATAAGAATCCTATTTTTACCTTAGGGCCTTTGTGCCTTTGTGGCTGAGTTCTGGCAGTGAACGATAAGAAATTATGGGTAAAAAAGAAAAAACAACGCCAAAAAATAATAAATCTTCCAAAAAAGAGACGCGAAAAGGATTGATTCCATGGATAGGATTGATGTTGTTTGTCTGTGCGTGGATGTTTGTTCTTGGCATTCTTGTGGGAAGAGAGATGGTCCCTGTAAAGTTCGATATTGAAAAGCTTCAGAATGAATTGACTGCTTTGAAGGAAGCGGTGATCAAAAAGGAACTGGATCAGTACAAAATAGATTCAAATACCGATGACAGCAAAACAAAAATGGGGTTTTATGAAACCCTTAAAAAGACCGGCGGTGACGTCAAACTAAAAAATGATACTATCAAACCTCAGAAAAAGTCTGAGCCGAAAAAGACCGCTTCTTTGCAAAAGAAAAAGATGCCGACCCGAAAAACCGGATTGGCCTCAAAAGTAAAAACTTCCGATCCAAAAAAGGCATCTCAAAACAACCCGCCTGACATTGCAGGGCACGAGCGGACAGATAACAAGTTTACAATTCAGGTTGCCTCGTTAAAAGATTCCGGTGTTGCCGACAAGTTGGTAAGCCGGCTGAAAAAAGGGGGATATCCGGCATATCGAAGTATCGGAAAGGTTCCCGGGAAAGGCATTTGGTACAGGGTTCGGGTGGGGTATTTTAAAAGCAGGTCCGAAGCCGTTCCAACGCTCAACCGGCTAAAAAAAGAAAAAATGAACGCTATCATTGTTCAGCGCTAACCAATTGAACCTGTCGACCCGTATACCTGAAGCGCCTTAGAGATCGGTTTGTTTCAAAAAACTGCTATTACGAACGTAAAGGTTACGACCAAAAATATCTTCTCAAATGTTCGGTAAAACGCCAACGGGCTCAACAGGCTTAACCGGCTCAACCGACTTAACCAGATTGGGAAAACATTATGAAAATAAGCAGAGAAGAAGTTATCCATGTGGCAGACCTTGCCCGTCTTGATGTGGACAAAGAACTTATCGATAAATTTGCTGTTCAGCTTGGAACCATACTGGAATATGTGGATACCCTGGAAAATGTCGATACGAAAGGCGTGCGTCCAACCTCTCATGCCATTTCAATGACCAATGCCTTTAGGGAGGATGAAGAAAAAGAGCTTTCTAACAGGGAGTCGGCCCTGGCCAATGCCCCGGAAAAAGCGGATGGAAATTTCATTGTTCCCAAGGTGGTGGGATAAACGATTTTGGATTTTTAATTGCGGATTTTAGATTTAAAGAATATTGCCGCTTCAGGTATAATTAAATTTTTACTGAAATACAGAATAAAAGGATTAGCAGGTATGAAGCTTTATGAACTGACCATACAAGAAGCCCACCGGCTTTTAAGGAAAAAAGAGATTTCTTCACAGGATCTGACTCGGGCAATTCTTGATCGCATCAATGCCGTCGATGAAGCCGTGGGAGCATATATCACCGTGGACGGTGAAACGGCCATGACCCAGGCTCAAATGGCCGATAAAGCCATTTTGGAAGGCCGTATGACACCACTTACGGGAATTCCCGTTGCGCTAAAGGATCTTATCTGCACAAAAGGTCTTCGGACGACATGTGGATCAAAGATTCTTGAAAATTTCATACCGCCATACGATGCAACGGTGGTAAAAAAATTGAGAAAAGAACATGCGGTAGTTGTCGGAAAGTTGAACATGGATGAATTTGCCATGGGATCGTCCACCGAAAACTCAGGCTTCAAGCTCACACATAATCCATGGGATTTGACACGTATTCCCGGCGGATCAAGCGGCGGGTCCGCAGCGGCGGTAGCCGCGGATATGTGTATTGGCGCCCTGGGTTCGGACACCGGAGGATCCATTCGCCAGCCCGCATCTCATTGCGGTGTGGTGGGATTGAAACCGACGTATGGCAGGGTTTCTCGTTTTGGTCTGGTGGCGTTTGCTTCCTCTTTGGACCAGATTGGCCCTATCACTAAAAATGTTACCGATAGTGCCATTTTGATGAATACTATTTCAGGGTATGATGCTTCGGATTCTACATCGGTGCCGGAGGATGTACCTGACTATACGTCCTTTCTTGAAAAGGGATTAAAAGGGATGACCGTGGGTATTCCCAAAGAATACACGGCCACCCAAGGGCTCGATCCGGATGTTTTTCAGGCGGTCAAAGATGCGGTTAAAAAAATTGAAGACCTGGGTGCCCAGTGCATTGACATCTCTTTGCCCCACACGGAATATGTGGTGGCGGTCTACTATGTCATTGCACCTTCTGAAGCCAGTTCGAACCTGGCCCGGTATGACGGGGTTAAATACGGTTACAGGGATAAAGATAAAGCATATCTCATGGATATGTACAAAAGCACGCGATCCAAAGGATTTGGTCTCGAAGTTCAGCGCCGGATTCTTTTGGGAACCTATTCGCTTTCTGCCGGATATTACAACGCATATTACGGAAAGGCTTCCCAGGTGAGAACATTGATCATAGAAGATTTTAAAAAAGCGTTTAACACCTGCGATGTGATCCTTTCCCCGGTGGCGCCCTCTCCGGCGTTTAAAATCGGGGAAATGTCCGATGATCCGTTGACCATGTATTTGTCCGACATATTTACAATTTCAGCAAACCTTGCCGGGATTCCCGGGATTTCCGTCCCTTGCGGATTTTCATCCGAAGGTCTTCCCGTGGGGCTCCAGATCATGGCCAGGCATTTTGAGGAAGGAAAGCTTTTCAAGGTGGCCTATAATTTCGAACAGGCAACGGATTTTCATATGAAAAAACCTAAATTAGAATTGACGGAGTTAAAAAAGCTTTAATAAAATGCTAAAGATATGAATGTAACAGTTGCGATTGGACGAGGTTGAGCCAGTTAGCCCGTATACCCGTTAGCCCGTTGACTGGCAAACCGTCCTAACCGGCAAACGGGCCAAACCATTTATCAACAAAGATTCAACAGATCGTATCAAAGTTTTTTACTGTAAAACCACGAAGGAAATGAAAAAAGGAAAAAAAGATTATGAGTATTCAGCTGAAGGGGGAAGATCTAAGAAGAGCCGTCAAGTGGGTTTCAGAGGAGCGGAAATATAGTTCAGAAAAGGAAGTAAAGGCCATCGTTCAAGAGGCCTGCATGAAATTCGACTTGTCACCCAAAGATGCGGATTTTTTACTCCGCCATCTGCTTGAGAAAGAACAATAAATAGTGACGAGTGAATAGTGAATAGTGAACAGTGAACAGTGAATAGTGACGAGTGACCAGTGAATAGTAAATAGTGAATAGTGACAAGTGACGAGTAACACATCCTGGGTGAGGAACGAATTCCACTTGTCACTCGTTACTATTTACTCGTCACTTAATTTTTGCGTATCGATTATGTCCAAAATCAAAATCCTTCCCGAGATCCTTTCCAACAAAATCGCCGCCGGCGAAGTGGTGGAACGCCCGGCGTCTATTATCAAAGAACTCGTTGAAAATGCGCTGGATGCAGACAGCAGCCGAATCATGATCGAAGTAAAAAAAGGCGGGCGGTCTCTGATTCGGGTTTCAGACAACGGTGTCGGCATGAGCTCCGATGACGCCATGCTGTCACTGGAGCGTTATGCCACGAGCAAAATATACACAGATGGGGATTTGTTTGCCATTAACACCCTTGGTTTCAGGGGTGAGGCCCTGCCGAGCATTGCCGCGGTTTCAAAATTTTGTCTGGTGACTAAAGACGAAACCGCTTTGACGGGGACCGAGATCATGGTTCATGGGGGCACTATAAAAAAAGTTTCAGAGGTCGGCGCTCCCAAAGGGACCATGGTGACCGCAGAACAACTTTTTTTTAACATGCCGGCCCGTCGGAAATTTTTAAAGACCGTTACCACAGAGATGGGGCACATTGTCGATGCTGTTACAAAAATTGCTTTGGGATGGCATGATGTCCAGTTCAGATTGACGCACAACGAAAAACTGGTTAAAAACTGGCCGGCAACCGGCGATCCCGCTGACAGAATCGTGGATGTCCTTGGTATCGATATCAAAGATGATCTGTGCAAAATAAATTTATCAGCAAACGATCTTTCAATTGCAGGATGGATATCTTCTATCCGGAACACACGCAGGACATCCCGGGGGATTCACATCTACGTCAACGGCAGGGTTGTCCGTGACCGGATCATCCAGCATGCCCTGTTCGAAGGGTATTCCGGCAGGTTGGTGAAGGGACAGTTCCCGTTGGCAGTGCTTTTTATCCATGTTCCCTATGATCAGGTGGATGTGAATGTCCACCCCGCAAAACACGAAGTCCGGTTTGCACAGCAGAAAAATGTTCATGAAGCGGTAAGAAGGGGTGTGGCAGAGGCATTGCAGCATGCGGATCAATCCACATGGAATGCTCCGGGAATTCGAGTAAACCGGCCGTCCATGGAACAGCACGGCATTTCAGAGCCCGTGATCGAATTCGACATACAGAGAAAAAAGATTCAAACCCCAACATCTTTGCAAAAGCGGGATCTTTTTTTTACTCCAACCCGCAACCATCAACCGATATCCTCCCTGGAGCCGGATATCAGCTTGGCCCGGACCACGGTTCAGGCGCCGCTCTGGGAGAAAAAGCGATTTGGGGATTTACGGGTGATCGGACAGTTTCGTGACATGTACATCCTTTGCGAGTCCGGTGACGGACTGGTTCTCATCGATCAGCATGCCGCCCACGAACGGATCCTTTTCGAACAGCTTAAAAATCGATTTCAAGGTGAGAAAAAGACGTCTCAGCAACGTTTAATTCCCGAAACCATCGATTTGGGATACCGGGAAGCGAAAATTCTCGAAAGACTGATTCCAAATCTAAATGAGCTGGGATTGGAGATAGCGCCTTTTGGCGGAGATACTTTTGTAGTAAAAGCGGTGCCTTTGCTTTTGAAAAACAAAGAGATTAAACCCTTGGTGATTGAAATAGTGGAAAAAACCGCCCAGATTGGGTTCTCTTCCGGCATGGAAGCGGTTCTCGACCAGTGTCTTGAGCTTATGGCATGCCACGGCGCCATTCGGGCCAATCAGAGGCTTTCGGATACAGAAATCCGGGAATTGCTTGATCAGCTCGATGCATGTGATCAGCCCTCGAACTGTCCCCATGGCCGCCCAACGTGGATCCGATGGGGTATGAAGGATCTTGAGAAGTTATTTAAAAGGATTGTTTGAAGAAATGGGAGAGAGGAAATAGGAAAGAGAAAAGAGTAAATAGGAAATAGTGAATAGAAAATAGTGACGAGTGACAAGTTTAAAGTTAAAAGGGCCGGTTTATAAGCCGGCCCTTTCAGATGGTATGCATTTAAAAGTTTTGTTTAATTACTATATATAAAATCGTGAAACGATTTTATTATAAGAACTTATACTGAATGCCAAGTGAAATGAAGAAGTTATTCTTTTCGTATTCTATTTCGGAACCTATTGAACTAACAAAGGAATCACTTTTATAGAAAGAATTTCCGATAGCGAAGTTTAAAATCATGCCGGGGATACACTCATACGCCGCCCCGGCGCCAATGGTTTGGACGTCCAGTTCAGGGCTTTCCGGCAACATGTTTTTAGCGTCGATGCCCGTATCGGTGTACAGGTATCCCAGGCTCCCTTTTAGCTTGTTGTTGAAGGTATATTCAAGGGCGATCCCCAGATCATAGCCATCATCAACATCGCTCGGGTCGCGAGGTGTAGGGACAGTATCATCCCAACCCGCAGCGTTATTAAGGTAATAGGTAAGGTTTGTTTCAACCCTGAATTTTTGGAAAAATTTATAGGATATGCCGAGGGCAAATATGGCCGGAAGGTTTCTGCTCACGGATGCGCCGTTATTAACCCCCAGGTACGGGAGCAATTGATTTGAAAGAGCCGGGTTCAAAGTATTTTCATCTTGATTTACTTTTTGATCGAAGTCAAGATCTGTTCTGGTTTCATAACGCATCCCGATGTTGAGTTCTTCTGTGGGCGCAATATTTAATCCGATAATGCCGCCCCAGCCATCAGCATCTTCCTCATAGTCAGCATAATGAGTCATCTCCGTTGCAACACCGGGATTCATTATGACAAAACCCTTTGCCTCTCTGTATGCATCAATATATCTTGCGGCAAGGGACACCGAGAACATATCATTAATTGCAAACGCTCCACCAAAAGTGTAACCATAGTAATAGCTTTCTGCTTCAAACCGTTGGAGACCGTTGGAAGCTGCCACACCAAAAGCTGGAATATAAAAGAGTTGATTTAATAGCGCAGCGGCATACTGTGTTGTATAATTCCCTTGCGAATAATCTACGTATCCGCCGCCGCCAGGTATCGTAAAAGAAAAAAAGCCTGCCAAGCGATCCCTCTTATAAAGAAGAAAAAGGCCGGGTAGATACGAAGGTTCGTGAGACTCTAAATCTGTACCGCCGACTTTATTATTATACTTTTTGTCAATAAACTGAACAGACAGGTTTCCGAAAAGTCCGTCCTCCATCTTCATCACACCGGCCGGATTGTAAGCCACGATATCGGCCGAGTCCGTCGCGGCGTTTCTGTTGAGCGTTCTGATGTACTCTGCGCTCCAGTTGGTTTTGTTGTCAATCCCGCCGGCAAAAAGGGGAGACGCACTGGCAGCGATCAGACCTGCAACACATAGAAAAACAAAAAGTTTTTTCATTCCACCACCTCCTGTAAATTGACTGGTTGAAAAAATATATTTTTTAGAAACAATACTGAGCTGAAAAAAGGTGGGTCTAAGTGGAGACAGGTCCGCGATGCAATCTGTATATAACGCGCAATATTTTCCTGTTTTCTGATATTCTTCATAGAATATATGGAATGTTCGAATTTAAGGAGTAAGGAGCGCTTAAATTTTATCTGCTTTTTAAAAGATAATGATCTAAAAGTCAAACACATTCCCCGAAAATTTTGACATTTTGGGATCAGGGATCAGGTGTCGGGTGTCGGGGGGCAGAGATGGAAATTTAAGAATCATTGGGGAAATATGGTGTTTTTCACTCGAACCCTTGGCCCCTTGAATCCTTTAAAACCTAAGGTACTTCAAGAGGTTTTTTAACAAAACAATTCGATTTTACTTAAAATTGTTGAGAAATCTTTATACAAGATATAGGAATTTGTCATAAAAGCAATACAATATGTTCTAATTCTATAAAATTATATATAAATTATATATAATTCCACTTGACATCACAAACGTAACAGGCAAAAATATACCATCTTTCATCTGATCCTGAGACATTAGAATATCATATTCGATGATGTTGAAGAACAATCGTCAAAAAATGAATAAGTTTTATTCGTTTAATAAAAGATGCTTGACAAGCAGAAAACGGACTGTTAAAAAATTGCTAACTTTTTGCCGGTATTTTTACGGCAGATAACCTAAATGATGCCGGCGTATTTGAACTCGACGGTCTTGTCGGGGTCTGCTGCGCGGGGAAAGGAGGTGAACCGGGAAAGAAAAAGCGTTGAAATTATTAGGTAATGTTTAGGTTAATCATTAGTTAAACTTTAGTCTTGATTCCATTAAGGAGGAAATTAAAGATGAAGAAATTTATGGTATTTATTGCAGCTGTCGCAATGGTCGGCCTGTTTGCGTTTACAGCGGTAGCCGCAGAGTGGAACTTCTACGGACACTCCCGTATGACAACCGTTTATTATGATAAAGCCAAGGAACACGTCGCAGCAGGAGCACTATTCGATGACCAGGACCTGACCTGGAATAGTCAGACCAACGCCCGGCTTGGCGCCAAGGTCAAAGCCAGTGATACTGTTTCAGGACGCTTTGAATTTCAGACGGGGCAAGCCGTTGGGCTCAGGCTCATGTACGGGACATGGAATTTCGGCCCCGGTACGCTGCTGGTGGGCCAGGATTATACTCCGACTGACACGATTATCAGCGCCTCGATCGGTAACCGACCTGACCAACTGGCCGGCTACGCCCCACCGACGGATGGTGAGGGCAACGCTCTGTGGATCGGCTCTATGTACACCAGCCGTATCCCCCAGCTCAAGTTGACCTTCGACGGTTTTCAGGTCGCATTGATTAGACCATCAACAACTGGTGCCTCAGGAGTATATACTGACGTCGATACGACGTTACCGAAAATTGAGATGAGTTACAAGTTCGCCACCGACGCGTTTTCAGTCAAGCCTTACTTCGGTTACCAAACAGTTGCTTTTTCTGACCCTGCCACCGATAATGATGTGTCGATTGATTCCTACATCTACGGCGCGCAGTTCGGCGTTAATATGGGTCCGGCCTATATCAAAGGTAATCTTTTTGGTGCTACGAACCCCGGCAACTATGGTAGATTAGAAGTTGCATTATATAACGCCGCAACGGTCACTGGTGTTAACGTTGATGATGCCGACGTATACGGCGGTATACTTTTGGTGGGCTTTAAGCTCAACGATATGTTCAAGTTCGAGGCCGGTTACGCAATGGATAAAAGCAAGACTACCGTCCTCGGCGTAGAGTCTAAAAATGATCCTTCGCATTGGTATGTTAATACCACCATCACAATGGCTCCAGGGGTCTTCATTGTCCCTGAAATCGGCAGATTTGATTATGGTGACAATGAGGTCGCTGGCGTACCCAGTGTTGATCAGGGCGATGTGATGTACTACGGTGCCAAATGGCAGATCAACTTCTAAGCTTGTGATATCACAAGCAGCGGATCAGCTTGTTAGCCTGTAATCATCAGGTTGCTGAAAAATAAAACCCGGAGCGGTTTTCGCTCCGGGTTTTTTATTT
>Ga0307425_1002661_pt1 | contig 9971 bp, 7 predicted proteins | sample SalMarWE160330MG_FD_202152 | JGI IMG/M metagenome (GOLD analysis project Ga0307425, IMG submission 202152) | Salt marsh sediment microbial communities from the Plum Island Ecosystem LTER, Massachusetts, United States - WE1603-30 | ecosystem: Environmental > Aquatic > Marine > Intertidal zone >...
ATTCACTAAAAAGTATAATATTAATAAACTGGTTTACTTTGAATTATTTGACAATCCTGATGATGCAATTAAGAGAGAAAAACAAATCAAAGGCTGGTTACGAAAAAAGAAAATTGATTTGATAGAATCGATGAACCCTGAATGGAAAGATTTAAGTAATGGCTAATAAGATTGTCCAAAGATTCTTCGCTTCACTCAGAATGACTAACGTGTTGTCATTCTGAAGGAGCAAAGCGACTGAAGAATCTCAAACTTCACTCAGAGATTCTTCGCTAATCGCTCAGAACGACCACTTGTCGTTATTCCTTTTCTATTTCAACTTTACATAACACTAACTTGTTTTCTGAATCGCATTCGTGAATTAATTCCCTTAAATTTGAATAGAAAATTATTTTCTTGGAAGCAAAACACCGGAGCAGTGAAATGAAACAGAAAAAAATAATTCCAGCCACAAGAACTAATAACATAACTTATGCAGTAAGAGATATTATAGTGTTAGCAAACCAGGTTGCAAAAACTGGCAAGCAGATGCTGTACTTAAATATTGGCGATCCTAATCTGTTTGACTTTCAACCACCTGCGCATCTTGTGAAAGCAACTTACGAAGCGATGATAAAAAACTTTAATGGTTATGCGCCTTCTTCGGGAATACAGGAAGCTCGTGATGCAATTGAAAGAGAAGCTGATAAAAAAGGAATTAAAAATGTCCACGATATATTTGTTACAACCGGTGCAAGTGAAGCAATTGATATTTGTCTTACTGCTCTCGTTAATGATGGTGAGAATGTTTTAACTCCAACTCCGGGCTATCCGCTCTACACTGCAATCGCCAGCAAGCTCTCGATGATGGAGAATCCCTATTATTTAAATGAAGAGAATGGCTGGCTACCAGATATTGATGATATTAAAAGTAAAATTAACAAGAAGACAAAGGCGATAATTCTGATTAATCCAAATAATCCAACAGGTTCGCTTTACACAACAGAAAATCTTCAGCAGATAATTGATCTTGCACTGGAAAATGATCTTGTAATCTTTGCAGACGAAATTTATGATAAGCTTCTGTTTGATGGAAAGAAACATATTTCAATTGCTTCGATGAATAAAGATGTTTCCTGCATTACATTTGGCGGACTCTCTAAAAACTACATGGTTCCCGGTTTCAGAATCGGATGGGGAATTGTTAGTGGAAGAAAAGAAATTCTTGAAGACTATATGGAAGCAATAAATAAAATTTTAAGAGCCCGGCTTTCAGCAAATCATCCGGAACAATACGGAATTAAAATTTCTTTGGAAGGAGATCAATCTCATTTAGTTGAAGCTAATGCAAAACTAACGAAACGCAGAAATATGACAGTGGAAATGCTAAATTCAATTGAAGGCATCTCCTGCGTAAAACCTGAAGGTGCATTTTACGCTTTCCCTCAGATACACGGAATTGATTCTGATGCACACTTTGTTGCTGAGTTAATTAAAGAAACAGGAGTTGTGGTCGTTCCGGGCAGTGGATTTGGTCAGGTTCCCGGTACTAATCATTTCAGGGTTGTCTTTTTACCGAATGAACAGATTCTTGAAAAAGCTTACAATGCTATTGGAAATTTTCTTCAGAAATATTTAAAGAAATATCCAAAGAGTGTGGAAGTTTAATGACAGGTAAAAAATTTCTTAATCAATTGGCAAACGGAAAAAGTGATATTATTCAGTTGTTTCTAGACCAATTAGAAAAATTGAAAATTGAATATTGCGTAATTGGAGGTTTAGCTGTTAATGCTTACGCCGAGCCTGTAGCGAGTCTTGATCTAGATTTGGTTTTAGCAATTAAGGATATTGAGAAATTGCTGAAGAAAATTTCACAACCTCAAGGAGATTTTGCTGTAACTAAGTTTACTCATAGTATCAATCTGCAGCATCCTGATTCTGATTTACGCATTCAAATTCAAACTGATGATAGATATCAATCATTCATTAAAAATGCCTTAGGGAAAAGTGTTTTAGGTTACAAGATGCAAGTTGCTTCTCTGGAAGATTTGTTAAAAGGGAAAGTCTGGGCATATTCTGACGAAGAAAGAAGAAAAAGTAAACGACAAAAAGATCTGGCAGATATTATGCGACTTATAGAAACTCATTCTCATTTAATTGATCTTCTTCCCGAAAAAATTAAAAAGTTAGTTGGCTAATTCCAACGTTTCCCGTTATATCTTTTGTTCTTATATTTGCGCCTAAATTCTATTTTAATTCAGCAAAATTTGTGGATAATTACTACTTAACAACACTCCCCAACGGGACCAAAATAGTTTCCGAATTTATACCGCACGTTAAATCGTATTCGCTTGGTTTTTGGTTTAATGTTGGTGCGCGTGATGAGAATTTACGCAATAACGGTATTTCTCATTTTATTGAACATATGTTGTTTAAGGGGACTAAGAAACGTACTGCAAGAATGATTGCTGAAGAGATTGAGTCGTACGGCGGTTATCTTAACGCATTTACTTCAAAAGAGCATACCTGTTATTATTCCAAAGGTCTTACCGAAAATCTGGGAAGAACCTTTTGCGTTTTATCTGATCTTATTCAGAACCCGCTATTCAAAGATCTTCATATTAAAAAAGAGGCTGGTGTTGTAATTGATGAGCTGAAAGATTTGGATGACAATCCAGAGGAGTTGCTTTATGATAAATTTGAAGAAATAATTTTTGGAGGGAACAGGCTAAGTCTCCCGGTAATTGGCAGAGAAAATAATATTAAAAAATTTAATTCGGATGATTTGTTTAAGTTTCACTCATCAAACTATAGTACAGATGGATTATTGATTGTTGCTTCAGGTAATTTAAAACACGATGAACTGATAAAATTAACTGAGAAATATATAGTGCAAAGAAAGTCGAGTCGGAGAAGAAACAGGGAAAGATTTAATACCAAAACAGTAAATGATAGTTTTATTGAAAAAGATGTTCAGCAGGTTCACACAATTATTGGAAGAGCAACTTACGGTTATAATGATAAACGGAGAATTCCCGTTAGATTTCTGTCAGCTCTTTTAGGTGAAGGCAGCAGCTCAAGACTATTTTTAGCCATAAGAGAAAAACTTGGAATTACTTACCAGATAAATTCCTTTTTAAATTCTTATTACGATACTTCTGCTTTTGGAGTTTATTTTTCTACAAACCTCAGCCAGTATAAAAAAGTCATTGATATTGTCTATAAAGAATTTGAAAAATTAAAATATGTTCTGGTAAAGGAAAAAGAATTAAAAAAAGTAAAAGAATATCTTAAAGGTGGTATCCTGCTAAGTATGGAAAGTACAACTAACCGTATGATGCGAATAGCAAACTCAATTCTTTATTATGATAGGGTAATTCCTTTAGAAGAATATCTTGATAAAATAGAAAAAATCACTGCTGAAGATGTTCAAAAAACTGCTAACGAATTATTAAACGAAGCTAAGCTGGTAAAAGTTATTCTTAAATCAGACACAAAATAATTTTGTAAAACAAAAAGCTAAATATGCCTAATATTAATATAGACGGTAAGTCGATTGAATTTAAACCAGGTCAGACAATAATTGAAGCTGCCCGAGATAACGGGATGGAAATTCCTCACTTTTGTTGGCATCCGAAACTTTCGGTTTCAGGTAACTGCAGAATTTGTTTGGTTGAAGTTGAGAAAATGCCGAAGCTTGTAATTGCCTGTTCAACTATTGCTTCTGAGGGAATGGTTGTTCATACAAAATCTGATAAAGTTATAGCGGCACAAAATGCGGTGATGGAATTTTTACTAATCAACCATCCGCTTGATTGCCCGATTTGTGATGAAGCCGGTGAGTGTAAACTTCAGGATTATGCTTATAAATACAGTGTTGGTGAAAGCAGATTTGTTGAAGAAAAAGTTCACAAGGATAAAAGAGTTTCTCTCGGTCCACGAGTAATGTTTGATGGGGAAAGATGTATTTCCTGCTCGAGGTGCATAAGATTCTGTGACGAAATAGCTAAAGATCCTGAGCTAACTTTTATTAAAAGAGGTGACAGAGTCACAATCGTAACTTACCCCGGTGAAGAGATGGACAATCCTTACTCGATGAACACGATTGATATTTGTCCTGTCGGTGCATTAACTAGCAAGGATTTTAGATTTAAAGCACGTGTTTGGGATATGTCATCAACAAATTCTGTTTGCATTGGTTGTTCACGTGGCTGCAACACAGAAATTTGGGTAAGGAATAATGAAATATTAAGGTTGACTCCACGACACAATGAAGAAGTAAACAGCTACTGGATGTGTGATCATGGACGAATTAATACCTTTAAAAACGTTAATGCTGAAACCAGAATTGATTCACCTCAAATAAGAAAAGAAGGAAAATTAGTTGAAATAAATTGGGATGATGCATTTAATGAAGCTGCAGCAAAACTAAAATCATTTACTAAAGATCAAATTGCTGTTATTGGCTCTCCTTACGCAACTTGTGAAGATAATTATTTAGCAGCAAAGTTTGCCCGAACTGTTCTCGGAACTGGAAATATAGATTTCATCCGACATATCGATCCAACTTTTGCAGATGATATTTTAAGAACTGAAGATATAACTCCAAATTCTATCGGTGCTGAAATAGTTGGTGTTCTGCCATCAAAAACCGGACTGGATATAAAGGGAATTCTCAATTCTATTAGAGAGAAAAAAATAAAAGCTCTTTACTTAATTGAAGATGATATTGTTGAAGCATACCCTGAATTTGAAAGTGCAATAGCAGGTCTTGATTTATTAATTGTACACGCAGCAAATCATAACCGAAGTACAAACTTCGCGGATTTGATTTTCCCTGTTGCGACTTTTGCAGAAAAGAACGGGACTTTTGTAAATGTTTCAGGAATGATCCAAAGATTACGACCGGCAGTTTCTGTTATGGAATTAGACAGAGCGCTAGATGGAATGAGTATGAGCAGGCTTGACAAGTTTGGAACTAAGTTTGATCGATGGGCTTCCGGTAAAAAAATGGATGCTCGTCCCACCTGGCAAATTTTAGTTTCACTTTTTAAAGTAATGGGTAATAAATTAAAATTTAATATGGCAGAAGAAGTATTTGCTGAAATGAGCACATCAATTGAAGCGTTTAAGGGATTAGATTACGATGATGTTGGTGAGCTTGGAGTAAAAATTAAAACAGAAATTTCAAATAAAGTAAAAGTGTCCTGAAAATGAGCATACTTGAAGTTGTAATATTTGCACTAATCAAAGTTGTCATTATCGTAGCTGCAATGCTTGTGACAGTTGCCTACCTTGTTTACTTTGAAAGAAAAATAAGTGCATGGGCACAGAACAGAATCGGACCCAACAGGGTTGGCTGGCATGGTTCACTTCAGCCATTTGCTGATTTATTTAAACTGGTTTTAAAAGAAGATATTGTTCCGGATAAAGCTGATAGAAAAATTCATGCACTTGCACCCATTATTGCTTTACTAGTTGCATTATCTACTTATGCAGTAATTCCTTTTGGTCCTGATTTAACAATTGGAAGTTATACAATTCCACTTGTAGTTGCTGACGTAAATATTGGGGTTCTTTTTATTCTTGCATTAACTTCTCTTGGTGTTTATGCAATAACTTTAGCTGGTTGGTCTTCAGGGAGCAAATATTCTTTGCTTGGAGGAATTCGTTCTTCAGCTCAAATGATTTCTTATGAAGTATCAATGGGATTTTCGGTTGCAGGAGTTCTTTTACTTGCGGGATCACTCAGACCGGTTGCAATTGTTGAAGCACAATATGGCTGGATGTGGAATATAATCCTTCAGCCAATTGGATTTATTACTTTTCTTGTTTCTGCATTTGCTGAAACAAACCGTTTACCTTTCGATTTACCTGAAGCTGAACCAGAACTCGTTGGTGGATTTCACACTGAATACAGCAGTATGAAATTTGCCGGATTTTTCCTTGCTGAATATGCAAACATGATTATTGCTAGTGCTTTTATTGTTACACTTTATTTAGGCGGATGGCAAATACCTTACATTGAAAAACTTGGACTTCCATCTGTTGTTGAAACTTTACTCTGCCTTGGAGCGTTTTTATTAAAGATGGCAGTTTTACTTTTCTTTTTCATCTGGGTGAGATGGTCCTTTCCTCGCTTTAGATATGACCAGCTTATGAATCTCGGCTGGAAAGTGATGTTCCCTCTGTCATTAATTAATATAGTATGGGTCGCTGCCCTGATAATGATATTTGGATTGTAGAATTGTAATTGCATTAAGATATGCTGGATTTATTTTTAATATTGATTTAGAATATTTATAAAGAAAATGGAAACTAAACCTAAAAGAAGAAGAATTAAAGATCTCAATTTCTGGGAAAAGATTTATATCCCGGAATTAGTTAAAGGATTATCTCTCACACTCAGGACTATGTTCAAGCCGAAGTTCACGATGGAGTATCCTGAAGTTAGATTTGACCCTTCAGGTTCATATCGAGGAAGACCTGTACTGGTCCAGGAAGAAAATGGTGTTGAGCGATGTGTAGCTTGTGGTTTGTGTTCCAGAGTATGCCCGGCATTAGCTATTGAAGTACAGGCTGCCGAGACTGAATTAGAAAAAGAGAGATATCCGGAAAAATTTGAAATAAATATGATAAGATGCATTTTCTGTGGCTTTTGTGAAGAAGTGTGCCCGGAAGAAGCAATTGTAATGAGCAAAGATTATGAACTCGCATTCACAAACAGGGAAGAAGCTATTTATGGAAAAGATAAACTTTTAGTTCCAGTCAAAAACCTACAGGACCGTATTGATTTCCTCCGTCAATACAAGTAGTTGAACTAATCAAATTAATTGCTTTAATTGCGATTGTATGTTTAAACCATTAAACATAATATTTTGTTTTTTACTCATTTTTACTGCTTTTCCTGTAAATGCTGAGGATAACTTTAAAGTTTTTGTGCCGGAATTTATTCCGAAGGATGCCAGCTTTGAAATATCAATAATTACTTCAAAAAATTTTCCGGAAGCCGAAAAGCTCGATATTTATTTTTTCCCCGATTTTTCATTAACAATTTACAAGATTGAATTAAAAACTGATAAGGGCGAATACCAGATATCTTTGAATAGTGAATACTTACAGAACTATTCTGAAATTTCTCAGAAAGCTAGCATTGACTTAACAGATACATCTATCATTTCTCCGGAATCATTTTTCGAGATCGTTGTTCATTTAAAATCACGGAATGTAAATTCAAATCTCCTGAAATTTTACTCCGAATATACTATTGGAAATGAAATACTTGGTCATTTACAGAATTCAGATGAAAATTTTATGGCAGATCAGCCCAACCTTTATAAATTATCATTTAATTATTTTGAAAAATATTATACTGCCGAATCTGCTGCAAGATTTGGTCAGAATTCTTTTTTAAATATTCCATTGGAATATAATTTTGAAGAAGACCTTGCTGCGGAATTCTGGATAAAATTTAAAAACTACAAATCAACTTTTTTAGAAATTGTAGATTGGGAAACGAACAGAGTTGAATATTATTTATCATTGAATGAAAATCAAATGCTTGCAGTTAATTCCCGGTTGAAAAATGTTTTTCAATTAAAGCCTTCATTTATTTCCTCAAACTGTTGGTATCACTTTAGTATTGTTTTTGATAAGAATATATTACAACTATCTTTTTTATGCAACGGCGATGAGTTTGCAAAACTTAAAACAAATAATTACTTGAATTTTAATAATCTTTTATTTCACTTTAAGAATAATAACCCTTCAGGAACTTTCACTGTTGATCAATTTAGAATAATTAATGAATATGGTTCTTTTGCAGGAATAATTAAAAATAAAAATTATTCTTCATATTCTGACGATAGTTCCGGTGTGTTTCTGCAGATTAATTTTTCAGAAACTGAAATTGAAAATTTATTGGATCAAAAATTGATTTCTTACGAGGGAATAAAATTAGTAAAATCGGATGCACCAATTTTCCCACGAGCTCCGAAAGTTGATATCAAATTGTTAAATAGTTTTTTTGAAGTTGATTGGACGGGTGGCGATTACAAGAATGCAGATTATTATGTACTGGAAAGAGCAATTGGCAGCAATAATTTTGAGCAAGTAAATCGGGAAGAAGCTGATAACTCCGAAGAGAAAAGCTATTCACTCCTAAGTGAAAAACCGAATCAACCTGAAATATTTTATTTCAGAATAAAACAGGTTAATAAAGACGGCTCGGTAGTTTATTCTGATATTGTTAAAGTTGGGCAGGGTGATATTGAAGATGTTATTTTAGGACAGAATTACCCGAATCCTTTTAATCCGACTACAACTATAAAATTTGAGCTGCTTCAGGATACTAATGTTGAAGTTAAAGTTTTTAATCTCGAAGGAAAAGAAGTTGCTCTTTTGCATAATGGATTTCTGAGCCATGGTGTTCATCAATTTGAATTTGATGCAAAAGGATTATCGTCAGGGATTTATATTTATCAGGTTAAAACTCCATTTTCCATCAAATCACATAAAATGATATTTGCAAAATAAGTTCCTTAATTGAACCTGATTAATTCGGATAGAAATTAATATCAACCAATATGCTTTCAAAAATTCTTTCCAGTGCAACTTACGGTATTGATGCTTACCTTGTTGAAGTAGAGACGAATGTTGAAAAACAGATCCCAGGATTTATTATTGTTGGCTTGCCTGATAATGCAGTAAAAGAAAGCAGAGAAAGAGTTACTGCGGCAATTAAAAACAGCGGTTTCGAATTTCCTCTAAAAAAAATAACCGTAAACCTTGCCCCTGCAGATATAAAAAAAGAAGGAAGTTCCTTTGATCTACCGATTGCAATAGGTCTGCTTTCAGCCACAGAAATGATTGAATCTGAAAAACTAAGTGATACAGTATTTCTTGGTGAGCTCTCGCTTGACGGAACATTGAGACCAATTAAAGGTGCTCTTCCAATAACAGTTGAAGCAAGGGAAAAAGGAATTAAGAGAATTATTTTACCTCTGGTTTCTTCTGTTGAAGCATCAATTGTAGATGATATTGATGTTTACGGTGTTGAGAAGTTGGAAGAAGTAGTTGACTTTCTTAATAACACATTAGAATTAAAAAAAGTCAGGTCGGATAGAAGTGAAATTTTTTCAAGAGTTAATAAATACCACCTCGACTTTTCAGATGTAAAAGGACAGGAAAATGTTAAAAGAGCTCTGGAAGTTGCTGCTGCCGGTGCTCATAACATAATAATGATTGGTCCTCCTGGTTCAGGAAAAACAATGCTTGCAAAAAGGTTACCAACCATTCTTCCTCCATTAAATTTTGATGAAGCACTGGAAACAACAAAAATTCATAGTGTAGCAGGAATACTTTCCAGAGATACTGCTCTCATTACAGAACGTCCATTTCGAAGTCCGCACCATACTGTTTCGGACGCAGCACTAGTTGGCGGTGGAAGTTTCCCGCGTCCGGGTGAAGTTTCCTACGCACATCACGGAGTTTTGTTCTTAGATGAACTACCTGAATTCAAGAAAAATGTACTTGAAGTATTAAGACAGCCGCTGGAGGATTCAAGAGTTACTGTTAGCAGGTCAAAACTATCTTTAGAGTTTCCGGCAAACTTTATGCTTGCAGCAGCAATGAATCCATGTCCTTGTGGATATTTTACAGATCCGAACAAAGAATGCACTTGTACTCCTCCACTAATTCAAAGATACATGGCAAAAATTTCCGGACCTCTTCTTGATAGAATAGATATACATATAGAAGTTCCTGCAGTTAAATACAAAGAACTTGCAACCGAATCGCCAGGAGAAAAATCAGAAACTATCAGGAATCGTGTAATTAAAGCAAGAAATATTCAGCTTAATAGATTCAAAGAATTAAAATATATTTTTAATAATGGTGATATGGGATCTAAGGAAGTAAGAAAATATTGTAAATTAGACCAAACAGGGGAAGAATTGCTGAAAATGGCAATGACAAAGTTAGGTTTATCTGCA
>Ga0307425_1002664_pt1 | contig 9967 bp, 11 predicted proteins | sample SalMarWE160330MG_FD_202152 | JGI IMG/M metagenome (GOLD analysis project Ga0307425, IMG submission 202152) | Salt marsh sediment microbial communities from the Plum Island Ecosystem LTER, Massachusetts, United States - WE1603-30 | ecosystem: Environmental > Aquatic > Marine > Intertidal zone >...
TCTGGCTTCAATCCCGCAGCTCAACGAGGGCTCTGGTCTGACGAGGACGGAGATCTGGAAGGCAGCCATTGCGGCGATCACCCACTCGCCGATGAGATTCATCCTGGGCTACGGCGCCGATACATTCAGGCTCGTCTTCCCGAGGTTCAAACCCATCGAGTACACGCGCGACGCGGGATATCTCTCCGTGGCCGACAACGTGCACGACTATCCGCTGCAGCTCGCTGCAGGAATTGGCGTGGTAGGTGTGGCTCTGCTGTACGGCATTTTCGCGTGGGCCGCTGCCCGGTCGTTCAAGATCGTCTTCGGCAGGTCAGATGACCCAAACCGATTGCTCGTCGGCGGTTTCTGGACTGCGGCCGCAGCGTACCTTGTGCAGCTGATGTTCGGCCTCTCCGTGACGGGCAACACGTTTCTGCTGTGGGTCTGCATCGGTGTTGTCCTTGCGCCCACTGCCACCTCCTTTGAGTTCAAGGCTCGGGAGTGGGGTATGGGTGCGGCCACCGTTGCGCTTGTGTTGGCCATGAGCGGCGTCGGATATCAGTTCGTCTTGATGTACGCCGACTACCAGTACCTGCTGGCGAACGTTGCGCTCAGCGGTCAGGCGCAAGTGGACGCGGCCAAGCTCGCGGTTCGACTGAACCCGTTCAACGACATGTATCGCTCCGAGGTGGGGATGGCGTATCGGCAGGAACTCGTTAGTGCGGGGACTGCCATGGCGCAGGCACAGCAAACAGGGGGCAACGCATCTCAGTACGCGGTGACTCTCAACGACAGCTTCCAAAACGCCGTCGCCGCCTTGCAGGACACGATCAACTTCGTGCCGGACGAGTATGACAACTACGTGTTCATCGCCAGCGTGTACAACGCCGGAGGCAACTTCTTGGATCCGAAGTACTTCCAAGACGCGATCGCGTGGGCCAAGAAGGGCATCGAGGTGGAACCCTATGGTCCTGCGATCCGTGTCGAGTATGCGCGCGCGCTGGTTTCGAGTGGTCAGCTGGATGCTGGGCTCAACATGCTCGAGAGTGCCTGGGCGATGGATCACGCGTACGTGGACGCCGCCGAGCTTCTTGCGCAGGTCTACGAGCAGAAGGGCCAGTACGCGCAAGCAGCTGACGTGCTCAGGCAGACCCAGGCTGCCAACCCAAGCGACACGAGCATTGCGCCTCTGCTGAAGGCCGCCGAGGCGAGCGCGACTGCGGCGAGTTCGACACCGGCTACCGCTAAGTAGGCGAAGGCTGCCCCCTAGGTGAGCTAGCGCGTTGTGGACAGCTCTTTGTCTCGGCAAGACACTGATCGAAGGACCAAAATGGCTCGACGACTGAGGCGCGTGTTCGGCGGGTTTGCGGACCCGGCACGGAGAACCAAATGGATAATCGTCAGCTTCACCGTGCTGATTCTGTTGATCGCGGCGTCTATTCCGGTGTTCGCTGTCACTACGAGTACGGGGTTTTGTGAGAACGCATGTCACAAGGTCCAAGACGATACGATCACCGCGTACCAGCATTCGGTGCACTCGAAGGTGGCGTGCGTTGCGTGCCACTTGCCGGTAGGACGAAACCCGCTGACCTTCGCCGCGCACGAGATCAGCTCGCTGAAAGAGGTCGGCGAAGCTCTCACAAACAACTATTCGCTGCCTTTGAACAAGAACGACTACGTCGCCCTGACGATGCCCTCGGTTCAGTGCACGCAATGCCACGATCTGTCGAAGAATAGCGGCACAACGAATCCGCGCGTGATCGTGCTTCACCAGATTCACACCGCAAAAGGCGTTGCGTGCACCATCTGCCACAACCGCGTTGGGCACAACGAGGACTTCGCGTTGAAGCTGACAGATCCATCTGGTGCGAAGAATCAGAAACACACCGACTTCATGACGATGCCGGCGTGCTTCCGTTGCCACACACAGGAACCGGTCAAGGATGCACCATCCGGCAAGTGCACGAGGTGCCACGACCGCGGGTCGGCGCATGCGCCGACAAACCACCAGAGTGCGGACTTCTTGCAAAGCGAGCACGGCAAGCTGGCTTCTGCCGAGGAGTCGCGCGTGCCCTGGCTCAACGCCAAAGAGCCGACGTCGACCGCGCAAGGCACAGCCCGCGTCCAGGCCAACGGGGCGGATTCTCAATACTCCGATGGTGAAGCATTGAAGAAGGTGTCGCAGGTCAACACCTGTTCGACATGCCATGCCAAGAGCTTCTGCACGGACTGCCACGGCCTGCAGATGCCACATCCGACTGGCTTCAGGGCGACCCACGCCAAGTTCAGCGCGGCGAGCGAGCCCGTGTGCGCGAAATGCCACGGCTCAGGTGCGAATTCTTGCTCAGATTGCCATCACGGCACGGAAATCGGCTACAAGATTGACCCATCGCGCACATGGCTCCAGCAACACTCCGATGCGACCGGTCTGGCGAGCGAAGCCGATTGCGCGCGGCCCGGAGGATGCCATTCCTCGCCCGCATACTGCGCTGACTGTCACGCGAACCACGGCACGATGCCACCAGGCGCGCCTCCGCTCTAGGGTGGAAACGTGTTCCCGCGTCCTCGTGCGCGCCGTCGCGAGGTGCTTGGCGCGCGGGTTCGTTGCCCGCTGGCGCGAGTTCGTTGCCCGCTGGCGCGTGTCGTCGGGCGCTGCCGTCGCCACTACCTTCGTGCGCGTCGTTTGTCCGCTGACTCGAATGCCGGTAACCTGTTCGCGCGGTCGGGGCGTACAGATCCTCGGCCACGTCGGATCGCCACTCGGCCGGCCGTCTCTTGAGGGCCGCGCCACGAGCAAGGGATGAGCATGCCCGACTCCGATCTCGCACCCGGCCGCCCAACAGCTGAGCGCGTCCGCGGGATCTTCTCGCAGATCGCCGACAAGTACGACCTGTTCAACGCCATGGCGAGCCTCGGCATCGACCGCTCATGGCGTCGCGAACTCGTGCGTGCCTGCGCTCTCACGCCTGCATCCCGAGCGCTCGATCTCGCTTCAGGGACTGGCGACGTTGCTTTCGCGCTCGCGAATCTCGGCAAGCCTGCCGAGGTCGTTGCCACCGACTTCGTGCCCGAGATGCTCGCAGTCGCCGAGCACAAAGCCGCCGACAAACCCGCGGCGGTTCCGGTTCTGTTCTCGGTAGCCGACGCGCAGGACTTGCCCTTCGAGGATGCGAGTTTCGACGTTGCGACGGTCGCATTCGGCGTGCGCAATTTCCCTGACCGGGAGCGCAATTTCGCCGAGGTCTTGCGGGTGCTCAAGCCCGGCGGCCGCTACGTCATCCTGGAGTTCTCGCGGCCGCCGTTCGCGCCATGGCGCGCCCTCTACCACGTGTATCTGCGCCATGCGATCCCGGCGATCGGCGGGGTGCTCACCGGTGATCGAGCCGGCTTCGTCTACCTCAACGACTCGATACGTCAGTTTCCGACTCAGGCTGAGCTTGCTGCCGAGCTACGCGCAGCCGGGTTTCATGTTGTCAGCTGGAAGGACATGAGCGGCGGGATTGTCGCGCTGCACACCGCCGTGAAGTAACGTGCGCCGTAGACTTCCGGGCGCGATGCGCTGCTGCGCCGCCGACAGGCTGTCGGCGCAGGAGCTGCCTGCGGTATCATCGCGTCAGCCCCGAGCCGAAGGAACCTCCTGATGCTGCTGACCGCTCGCTACGTGCTGCCAATCTCCACTCCGCACATCGAAGACGGCGCCGTTCTCGTGCAAGACGACAAGATCGTCGATATCGGCGATTCCGCACAGCTGCGCGAGACCTATCCGGATGAGCCGGTGCGGGATTTTGGGCTTGCGGCGCTCATGCCGGGATTCGTCAACCTGCACACACACCTCGAGTACACCGCGATGCGCGGGCTCATCGACGATCTTCCGTACTCGGAGTGGAAGCTGCAGCTCATGCGCAAGGCGCAGCTCTTCTCGAGCCAGGACTGGGATGACTCGGCGCTACTCGGCGCCCTGGAATCTCTACAGTCCGGGATCACGACGATAGCCGACATCAGTGGGACGGGATCGTCTGGGCATGCGGCGCAGGGCGCGGGCCTTCGAGGCGTTATCTACCGCGAAGTCTCTACCATGGACAAGAGCCGCGTCAGCGAGGTCATGACACGCGCCGCCGAGGACATCACGGCGTGGCGCGAGACCAGCGACAGTTCGCGCATCACCGTCGGCATCGCGCCACACGCCGCGTATTCGTGCCATCCGGAGCTGTTCCGCCGAGTGGCCGAGTACGCCATGGATGGGACGATGGTCGCCATCCACCTGGCCGGTAGCGTCGAGGAGTACGAGTTCGTGAAGTACGGCTCGTCGATGTTGGCGGTGGACGTGCGTGACAGCTACGACGCCGACGCGCCCCTGTGGCTTCCGACGGGTGTCAGCCCCGTGCGCTACGTTCTTCAGTGGGGGCTTCTTGATGTCCCCAACATCATGGCCGTGCACTGCACCCAGGTCGAAGACGGCGATATCGGCGTGCTTGCCGAGAAGGACGTGACGGTCGCGCACTGTCCGCGGTCCGAAGCCAAACTCGCGATGGGTGTGGCCCCGATCGAGAAGTTCCAGCGTGCGAGCATTCGCGTGGGCATTGGGACGGACTCGCCTGCGGCGTCTAACTCGATGGATGTGTTCGAGGAGATGCGCATAGGTCTGCTGGTCCAGCGCGCCATCATGGGCGAGGACCGGTTCATGAGCGCTCGGCAATACGTGAAGATGGCGACGCTTGATGCCGCCCGTGTGCTGGGCTTGGATGATCTCGTCGGGTCGCTTGAGACAGGTAAGCAAGCCGACATCATTGCGGTGGATCTGTCCAAGTCTCACCAGATCCCGACGCATTATCCGTACAGCACACTCGTTCACACGGCCAACCAGGAGAACGTGCTCGCAACGATGGTTGCTGGCCGCATCCTGTACGAAGACCGCACGTGGAGTTCGATGGACTACGAGCGCCTCTTCTCTCGCGCAGACGAGATGCGCATGAAGTTGCGGTCGTAGGCTGCGTCGGTTGTCCGCTGCGAAGCGCGGCATGTTTCTAGCTGGAGAGCGTGTGTGACGGTTTGCGGACGAGCGCGGTTCGATCAGGCCGCATGATATACTACGCGGGTTCAGGCAAGCTCAGGCGCATCGATCGCCGACCCCACAATTCAGGAGGAATCGCACGTGAGCGACGAGAACTTCTTCTTCGATGACGATGCCAAGCCGGCATCAAAGGTTTCCAAGGCGAGCAAGACGCCAACCAAGAGCAAGAGCAGCAAGACGACGACGCGTCCGCCGAGCAAGAAGGGCACTCGCAAGACAGCGCCTCCGGCTCCCGAAGGGCAGAGCGTGTCGATGACGATCGCCATCCTCTTCTCAGTCGTCAGCTTGCTTCTCGGCGTGATTGTCGGGCTCTACATCAACTCAATCACCGGTGGTGCGAACGGCACAATCAGCTCGACAACTCCGCCCGCCACTCAAGCGCCGGCCCTGACACAGGATCAGATGGGCGGGGGCATTCCCTCCGGGCACCCGGACGTGAACTCCATGTCTGGTGGTACGGGTGGCGCGGTGCCAGGTGGCACTTCTGCGACCTCCGCAGGGCAGTAGTCCGGATCCAACCGCTCACGAACCGCAATGTACCCACGCGCGGGTCGCTAGACCTCAACGATTCCCAACGGAGGGAGTGCCAACGTGGCGCTCAACAAGTCCAATACCTCGCTCTGGGTGAAGATACTGATCATCATCCTGATCGTTGCGTTCGTCAGTCTATTCATGTACACGGGCATTGCGGGCATCTTCGATTTGTTCAAGCAAACACCGGCGTCTCAGACGGCCACGGTCGATCACGTCACAGCACTCTCGCAGCAGTATCAGCCACAAATCGACGCGTTCAAAGCAGCTGCGGCGAGCAATCCAACAAGCTACACGGCCCAGGTTGATCTTGCGAACGCCTACTACGAGTGGGCTGCGGCGCTGTCTCAACCGGAACCCGGCAAGAGCCAGTTGACTAGCGCGGCGATGACCGCCGCCTATCAGACATGGGGATTGGCGAAGGATGCCTACGACAAGGCAGTTGGGCTGAGCAAGACGTTTGACCCAAGCACGCAGACAGACAGGTCGTACGCGACGTTTTACAGCAACGACGCGACTGGGGCCATCACGATCGTGAACGAGGTTATCAAGAAGGACCCGACGTTCGCGCAAGCCTGGGTACATCTCGGCACGTACTACGAGGCCGTCGGCAAGATGTCCTTGGCGATTCCGGCCTATCAGAAGTACCTAGCGCTCGATCCGAAAGGGGCGAGTGCGTCGGGGGTGGCCGAGCACCTGAAGTCGCTGGGCGCATCGACCACGGCAACCAAGACGCCGTAGTCCCGGTCGGGCAGCTTCGGCGACAGTTCCAGATGCAGAAGGGCGCGGGCGCAGACTCGCGACCCGCAGCATGTGCGGCGACATCAGTTGCCGATCGGATCTGAGGTCATGCGAGGCTTGCGTCCACCATCTGAAGAGCTTCGTCGAGTCCCGCCGCAGTCGCGAAGATGCCATTGAGCCGCGTGAGCGACAAGATGTTGTCGACGGTCTCGTTGGTGATCAACACGAGCTTCCCCCCGGATTGCCCGTACTCCTTCGACAGCGAAAGCAAGAGGCCAAGCCCGGAGCTGTCGAGGTATTCAACGTCGGACAAATCCACGATCGCAGCGGGTGGGGCGTTCTTCAGGATACGGTCGATGTTCATCCGAAACGTCGCACACTCGCCGTAGTCGAGATCCCCAACCAGCGTGAGCTTCCAACACCCGGGATTCTGATCCAGATTGATGCTCAGTGTCATGGAAGTCCTTCCGTATGTGTGGGGCTACAGGAATCGTACCCACTCGAACGGCTCTTGGAGCGGCACTGCAGGGGCGGTACAATCCGTATTCACCGGCCCGTGGCCAGAATGGAGCGCTGCATCGTATGGAACTAGACATTCGTAGCGAGAAGGACGGCGTCGCATGTACGATCATCCTCGACGGTGAGGTGGACGTCTATACAGCGCCGCAACTGAAGGAAGAACTGGTCTCGCTGATTCGGGGCGGATGCACTCATCTCACTATCGATCTCGAGCAGGTCGGGTTCATCGACAGCTCTGGTCTGGGAGTACTCGTCAGCGCGCTAAGGCGCGCGCGGGAAAAGGATGGCGTCGTGCGAATCGTCTGCACGCGCGATGGCATTCTGAAGATATTCCGTATCACGGGACTGGACAAGGTGTTTCCGATCTTCTCCGACGCTGCGGAGGCTGCTGAGTTCTAGACTCCTTTGGTGGCGTAATCGCCTTATGCGGCACGGTGATTGCGTGCTGCCATTTCAGGCACGCGCGTCGAGAAGGGCAGGGTTGTGTTCGACATCAAGATCATGGTCATTCTTGTCGCGGCCCTGATTCTCATTGGCCCGGATAAGCTGCCGGATATTGCCCGTACTGTCGGCAAGTTCATTCGCATGTTCAACAACGCGAAAGAGGAGATGGAGCGCAGCATCAAGGCCGACATGTTTGCGACTGAGGAGACCACGAAGGTCTTCACCGATACTCGCGCGAGCCTTGCCTCCTCGCTCTACGACACCAGCCCCGATGACGAGGAGGATGAGGAGGAGTAGCGGCCCGCCGCTCCTCGAGCGCCCATGCCCATCGGCCCCAAGAAGATGCCGTTTCTCGAGCACCTGGCGGAGCTCCGACAGCGCATTCTCGTCATCGCTCTGACGCTGGGGATCGCTTCGGTCGTGTTGTATCCATTCACCGGCGCCATCGTGAGTTGGCTGTTCGAACCGATCAGCCCGTATCTCAACGATTCCGCTCTGAACTTCTTCGGCCCATTCGAGGCATTCGCGTTTCGCTTCAAAGTCGCGTCGTATGCGGCCATCGTGCTGACGAGCCCGATCTGGCTCTACCAATCGCTCGCGTTCTTCCTGCCAGCTCTCAAGTCCAAAGAGCGCAAGTGGTTTCTGCCGACAGTGACGGCGATCATCGTCTTGTTCATAGCCGGCAACCTCTTCTGCCACTACGTCATCGTCGCGCCGTCGTTTCAGTGGCTGCTGGCGCAATCGAGTGGCGGGGTTGACGTGAGCGCATTCATCTACCGGGTGTTCCACATCGGCGCCGCCGGCCATGGGATGGCTATCAAGCTGCAGACTCTGCCAAACGCGAACCAGTTTCTCGGCGGGCTGGCGATACTCATGCTCGCGTTCGGGCTGACCTTTGAGCTGCCTGTGCTGCTGTTCTTCCTGCTCGGCGTCGGGGTCGTGAAGTACGCGGTGCTTCGCAAGAACTGGCGCTACGCCTATCTCGGCCTCATTACGTTCGGGTCTCTGGCGACGCCAGACTGGAGTCCGGTGACGATCGGAGCTTTGATCTTGAGCCTGATCGTGCTCTACGAGCTCACGATGCTGTTCGCACGCTTGGCCTTCGCGAATCGCATCAAGGCCCAAATCGCCGACATGGCTAAGGCGGTCTGACATGCACGAAATGGGCATCACGCAGGGCATCTTGACCGCGTCCTTCGACGCGGCTACCAATGCAGGCGCCGAGACGATCAGCGAGATCCGGATCAGCATCGGCGAACTCACCGAGATCCAGGAGTTCGCGCTGCAGTTCGCGTTCGAGGCACTCACTCCCGGCACGATGGCCGAGGGTGCGACTCTGGTGGTGACGCATATTCCAGCCACCTCGAAGTGCAACGAATGTGGCATCGAGTACGAGCATGACCGCTACCAGATGGTGTGTCCCGAGTGCGGCGCCTTCAACGTCACGTCGCTGACGGGCCATGAGCTGCAGATCGACAGCCTCGAGACTCCTGACGAGCTGGATTCTCAGCCCGCAACCGCCAATTCGCCCGCACCCACCGACGCGCAAGGGGAGTAGCCGTGGAGATCGATCTGTCCAAGCCGATTCTGGACATGAACGAGCGTTTGGCCGCCGAGAACCGCGCCGAGCTCGATCGCCACGGCGTGTTCGTGCTCGACCTCATGGCGTCGCCCGGCGCGGGCAAGACATCGACGATTCTTGCCACCATCGAGGCGCTGCGCGACCGCTATCGCATCGCGGTGATCGAGGGCGACATCGCGAGCAAAGTGGACGCCGAGAAGGTCAAGGCTCACGGCATTCCCGCAGTGCAGATCAACACTGGCGGCGCCTGCCACCTCGAGAGCGACATGATCAAGCGGGCGCTGTCGGCACTGCCGCTCGCGGAACTCGATCTCATCATTGTTGAAAACGTCGGAAACCTCGTATGCCCGACCGATTTCTACCTCGGCGAGAATGCGAAAGTGATGATTCTGTCGGTTCCGGAGGGTCACGACAAGCCGCAGAAGTACCCGGGCATCTTCCAGGTCTCAGAGGCCGTGATCCTGAACAAGGTCGACACGATGCCCATCTTCGACTTCGACGAAGACGAGTTCACCCGCGTAGTTCGTTCGCTGAATCCGACCTCGCCGATCTTTCGCATCTCGGCGACCAAAGGTGAGGGCGTCGACGAGTGGGCGAAGTGGCTTGCCTCGCGCATCGACGAACTCAAGGCCTCAACTGCCGAGGAAGGGAAGCGCCCGTGATCTCTCGCGATGAAGCGCTCGCGCTCGTTGAGGAGCGCATACCGCAGCGCAACTTGGTCAACCACTGCATCGCCACTGAGATCATCATGCGCGCGCTGGGCGAGCGACTCGGCGAATCGCCCGAGGACGTGGATCGCTGGGGACTGGCTGGGCTGCTCCACGATCTCGACTACGCCGAGACTGCCGATGATCCCGCGCGCCACGGGCTGCTCACCGCCGAGGCGCTGACGGGTGTGGTTGACGACGAGATGGTGCATGCGATTCTCGGCCATGCGGGCAAGGCTGAGCGCCTCTCGGCGATGGACAAAGCTCTGTGGTGTGCCGATCCGACGACCGGCTTCGTTGTGGCGGCCGCCCTCGTGCGACCCGAGAAGGATCTGGCGGGCGTACAGGTCAAGAGCCTGAAGAAGCGCTGGAAGGAAAAGGCGTTCGCCA
>Ga0307425_1002665_pt1 | contig 9963 bp, 6 predicted proteins | sample SalMarWE160330MG_FD_202152 | JGI IMG/M metagenome (GOLD analysis project Ga0307425, IMG submission 202152) | Salt marsh sediment microbial communities from the Plum Island Ecosystem LTER, Massachusetts, United States - WE1603-30 | ecosystem: Environmental > Aquatic > Marine > Intertidal zone >...
TCCGGGCTTCTTGGCTACCGCCTCCTGCACGCGGTTCTCGCCGAGATCGGTCGCCCCAGCCGTAACGGCCTCGTTAACCACCGCGGCCGGAAAGGTCTTGCCGACCGCTATCAGCGTGATCGTCGCCGGATCCCGGGAACAATTGCGCGCGGCGGCGTCGACCCGGCGCCGGACCGCAGACAGCCGATCCGCTAATCCAGCCCGCATATCTCGCCAGATTTGCGGCCGCAGTAGAAACTTGGTGAGATATGCGGGCTCAAGATCATTGCTCGGATGCGTGGCGCTCGTCTGTCAGCGTCTCCTCGAAATAGAGAATGCGGTGGCAGTGCTCGCAGTCAATAATCTCCTCACAACGCCGAACCCGTTGCTGGAGGTGGGGTCGCAGCGCGAAGTGGCATAGCGAGCACGAACCGTCAACGACCTTGGAAACCGAAGTCCCTTGCTTGCTTTCAAGCAACCGCAGAAAACGGGCACGGTGCTTTGGCTGAATCTCGGCCTCGATTTTCTTGGCATCATTTGACAGCTTATGCACCTTCTTCAGGATCTCTTCCTTTTGCTTCTCCCATGAGGCGACAACCTCACTCTGGGCGGTCTCCTCGTCGGGGCGCGCCTCGCGCCGCTCTTTGATCTCCTCGCCGACCTGGGAGATGGCTTCCTCGAGCTCCTTCCTTCGTGCCGAAGTCTCCTCGATGGCCTTGTTCGCATAGTCGATTTCGGAGATCACGGCTGTGAATTCGCGTTCGTTGGTGACAACGCTTTTCTGCTTCTGGAAGTGCTCGAGCTCGAGCTCCCACTCGGCTTCTTTCTTCCGCACCTCCTTGAGCTCCTCTTCGTGCGCCCGCAACTGACGTTCCATCTCTTTGAGCTCTTCCTGGCGAAGACGATTCGCTTCCTGCAGACTTCGGATCTCTGCGGGCGCAGTGTTGTGTTCGGCAATGGCCTCCGAGATAGCGTCGTAGACACTCTGGAGGCGAACCAGGTTGACAAGATCGTGATGTGCGTTGCTCACCATTGCCCCTCGCTGCAAATTCAACACAACTCTCTTCTCGGCGGGCCAACTATGGGCCCACCAGGATTCGAACCTGGGACCGACCGGTTATGAGCCGGCGGCTCTGACCGCTGAGCTATGGGCCCCGGCGTATGGTACCGCGACGCGGGGCGTACAGCAAGAAATGAGGAATTACCGCCCGGCCCACCCCGGGTAATTTCGGATTTCGGATTCCCCCCATTCTCGCGTCCCGATCTGCAATAACAGGGAGCGTTCATCGGAGGTGCCTGGCATCCCGATTCGCTGGACCGCGATTCTGCTTCCAGAACCCGACTGGGAGAATCGGTGTGCCTGGCATCCTCTCGGGGAGGGCGATGAAAGGAAAGCGCGTTGAAATTAGGAGCGCTTTGCCAGCTCGGGGGCCTCAGCTTCCGCTGTCGGAGAATGGCTTCAACAGATGCGCTCGAGTCGGGTGCCGCAGTTTGCGCAGCGCCTTGTACTCGATCTGCCGGATACGCTCGCGGGTAACATTGAAGGTCCGGCCCACCTCCTCGAGGGTATGCTCGGTACCATCGCCGATTCCGAAGCGCAGCTTCAACACCTGCTCCTCGCGCGGGGTCAGGGACTTGAGCACGTTCTCGGTGTGATCCTTGAGAGTCCGCATGATCACCGCCTCGATAGGCGAAACAGAGTTGGTGTCCTCGATGAAATCTCCGAGGTGGGAATCCTCCTCCTCGCCGATCGGAGTCTCGAGGGAAATCGGCTCCTGCGAGATCTTGTGGATTTTGCGGATTTTTGAGACCGGCATCTCCATTCGGGCGGCGATCTCTTCCACTGAAGGCTCGCGGCCGAGCTCCTGCACCAACATGCGGGTGGTGCGGGTGAGCTTGTTGATGGTTTCGATCATGTGGACCGGGATTCGAATCGTGCGGGCCTGGTCTGCGATCGCCCGGGTGATCGCCTGCCGGATCCACCACGTGGCATAGGTGGAGAACTTGTATCCGCGCCGATACTCGAACTTGTCCACCGCCTTCATGAGGCCGATGTTGCCCTCCTGGATGAGATCCAGGAACTGCAGACCACGGTTGGTGTACTTCTTGGCAATCGAGACAACCAGCCGAAGGTTTGCGACGATCAGCTCCTGTTTCGCGCTGTCGGTCTCGGCCTCGCCACGCCGCACCTCGGTCAGAAGGACCTTGAGGCGTTCGTAGGGAATTTGGAAACGATCTTCGAGGCGTTCCAACTCATCCTCGTAACGCTCGATGCGAGAGGAGTAAAACTGGCGGCGCTCCACGTTGCGCTCCTGCTGGAGCTTCTTCTTGTCCCGGTTAATGGTCTGGATTGGGATCGCGAACTGCCGCTCGACCTCGCCAAAGAAGGTCAGAAGGCGGTTCCGAGTGGTGGTCGTGAAGTCTGCGCGCCGCACCAGAATGGCCGTGTCAGCGGTGTTGGCGTCAATCTTGTCCGACAATTCCTGATAGCGTTTGCCAGCCTTTTTGCAGCGACGCAAACGACGCCGCAGCTCACGTGACTCACCATCCAGCCTGGTAATGGTCCGGAAGAGCTTCAGACCCTCGCGCACACGGTCCTGGGCCTTCTCATCGAGCTCGCCGGTGCTGGTCTGAAGCAGCTCGCGAACACCGCGCCGTTCCCTCCGCGCCTGCTCGTTGGTCCGCAGGAAGAGCTCGAGGAGGTCCGGCTCTTTCGACAGGGCAATGAAGACCTTTGCCTCTCCAGCTTCGATGCGCTGGGCGATGTCGACCTCGCCCTCGCGATCAAGCAGCTTGACCGTGCCCATCTCACGGAGGTACATCCGCACCGGATCGTTGGTCTTCTCGAGCTGTTCAGTGGCTACCGGCTTCGTGTCGTTCTTTTTGGCGGCTGCTTTCTTTCTGCCTTTCTCGCTCTCAGCCTCGGCTTTCCCACGTTTGGAAGGCGCCCCGTCGGCGTCCTCGGCACTCTCGGCGTCCATGATGTCGATATCGAGCTCAGACAGGCGCATGTAGATGTCGTCCAACTCTTCGGCGACACCTGTGACCTCTTCAGGCAGGTTTTCGTAGAGCTCCTCATACATGATGAACCCGCGCTCTTTGCCCGTTTGAATGAGCTTGCCGAGCTCTGGGTACTTCTCTTCAACCTGCACACTCGACTCTTTCACCACTGGTTGCCTCCCTTCGAGGGGGTGAGGATGACTCGCGAGACAGATCCGCCACAGTGGTCCACCGTCGATCGCGTCCAGCGACGCCCTGGGGGATAGCAGTTCCCGCAGGCATCGCATTCCCGTATTGGGTCAATCAATAGTTTCTTCCATTAACATGAATACGTGGTGTGCGCTTCGCCGCGTCCGAAGGCCGCTCGGCCAGGCCCCATCGCCATCCAGAGGAATATGGGTCGCGAAATCGTTTTTGGCAACCCCTCCACGCTAGAAATGTCAGATTTCTGCCAAATCCAGCCTCAGGCGCGTCTTTTCCGCCAAAAGGCGGTCAACTTCCGCATCATCCCCCCGCCTTTCGGCGGCCGCGATCAGCGGTTCGAGGCGTTGCGAAGCTTCACGGGCCTGCCGCTGGAGGAGGGTATTCAGCTGGACGCGGATGGAGTCGTCGGTGACCTCTGGCATCGGCGAGGTGCACAGCTCGGCCACCAGAGTGCTCGCATCGGGGTCCGTACAGTGACTCAGGAGCTCGCTCACAAAATCGGGGCCGGAGTCGTTTCCAGTCACGATCGACCTGGTGTCCTCGAGCAGCAGGCGAACCCGAGTATCCTGAATGTACTCGACGTGAACGATTTCAAGGATCTTCTTTCGCCACTCATTCGAACAATCGAGCAAAATGCGAGCGAGCTCCCGCTCTCCAGGCGGCATCGGGCTCCGCTCGGTGACTGCCGCGTCCTTTGCCCCTCGGCTTCCCTTGGCGCCGTGTTCCTCGATCTCTCGCGGCCGGAGATAAAGCTGACGCGCCAATTCCTCGATGAGGTTTTGGCGTACGGCGGGGTCCGACGCCGAACAGACGAGCGTCGCCAACTCGAGACCGGACCGACGCCGCGCGGCGGGGTCCGGAGGAAGATCAGCGAGTAGGAATTCGAGAAGTGAGGTCGGTTGCTCGAGGAGCCTGCGAAAAGCCTCCTCTCCTCTCTCCCGAATGAAATCGTCTGGATCCATGCCCGGCGGCAGCACCATCATCGCGACCTCAACGCCGGCTTCGAGCAGAATGCCGGCGCCTGATGCTGCCGCCCTGCGGCCGGCCGCATCTGCGTCGTAGCAGAGGAGGGCGAGGCCATCGGGGCCGAGGCGACGTTTGAGAAGTCGAGCGTGATCCGGGGTCAGCGCCGTGCCCAGGGTGGCAACCACGTTTTCCACCCCGACGCGGTGCAGGGAAAGACAATCGAAGTAACCCTCGACCACCAGCACCCGCCCGGTTTCGGCCAGGCTTCGACGTGCGCGGTCCAGGCAGAAGAGCGTCGATCTCTTGCGAAAGAGCGCGCTTTCGGGACTGTTGAGGTACTTGGGCTCGCCGTCACCGAGCTGACGCCCCCCAAAGGCGATGAGTGCGCCGTCACCGGATCGGATGGGAAAGGTGAGCCGGTTTCGAAATCGGTCGTATGGAGAGGTGCCGCTGTCGGGGCGAATGGCGAGACCTGACTCGACCACTGATCCCTCGGGGTGGCGACGCTTGAGGTGATCGAGCAGGCGCCGCCAATCGTCAGGGGCAAAACCGAAACCGAATTCTCTCCAGGATTCTTTTGGGAAACCCCGTCGTTCGAGCTCGCTGCGCGCTTCCGATCCTCCAGCATCCTCGAGGCAGTCAACAAAGAACCGTTGCGCTTCCTCGAGCAGTGCGCGCTGCCGTTCACCGGCTTCCCGGCGTTTGGTTGTATCCGGACTTCTCGGCGGCAGCTTCACCCCGTAGCGCCTCGCCAGCCTTTCTACAGCCTCCGGAAAGTTGAGGTGCTCCACCTGCATAACGAACTTGAAGACGTCGCCACCCTGGTGGCATCCGAAGCAGTAATAGAGACCCTTGTCGGGGTCAACCGAAAAAGACGGTGTCTTCTCCTCGTGGAAGGGGCACAACCCTTCCCAGCCTCGGCCACGTTTTTTCAACCGCACGTGGTCGCCGACGACATCCAGGATGTCTGCCGCCTCGCGAACGCGGGCGACGGAATCTCGGCCGATGTCGACGTCTGTCATGGGGGATCATTGTCGCATAGAGGGAGTGAGGGAGTGAGGGAGTGAGGCCAGTTGCCGCGGCCACCTTTGTCGAAGCTGTTAACCAGCATCAGCAACTTTGGGAACTGCAAAGACGCAAAGGCCGCAAAGGTCCATATTTTGACCAGATCAGGAAAAAAGATTCGATCTTTGCGCTCTTCGCGTCTTCGCGGTTTCAAAACAATTCAAGCCATCAAACACAAGCCGAAAGCGACAGCTGTTGAACGATTGGTTTAAAGCGAGCAAGCGCCTCGGAACAGTCCGTTGAGTCCGCGGGGGTGGATGGGCAGGCCCTCAACCCCTCATACCCTCACCCCGACTGGTCGAGCTCGACTTCCGTAGCGCCCGAGCCGCCGAGGTGTTGCGGGGGGTGCCGGAAACCGCGGACTGCCGAGTGGTATCGGCAGACATCAGCGACCATCCGGCGCAGAACTCCGGCGCCGTGCCCGTGCACCACCCGCACCGTCGGCGCGCCAGAGGTAAAGGCCTGGTCGAGGAAGCGCTCGAGGTCCTCTCGGGCGCGCTCACTGTCGAGACCGATGAGATTGATCTCGCGCGTCGGATCTTCAGCGGCGACGATCCGAACCTGCGAACGACGTTGCGGCGGCGAGGTCTTCAACATCTCGAGCTCGGTGGTCGCCACCCATAGCTTTTTCCCAGCTATCTCCACCTGAGCCTGTGAACCACGGATCGCGCGTACATCGCCCTCGCCGCCAAAGGCGAGGCGGACCCTCGCACCCTCCTTCAACCCATTCGGCGAAATCGCCCCCGCATGTTCCTCCGGCAGCTCGAGCCGCATCGCATCGTCACGCAGCTTCTGCAGCCGACGCCGACCCAGTGCCTCGTGCTCCTCGGTCGCCTTCTTCAGCTTGGCAATAGCCGTGTCGAGCCGAGCCTTGGCTCGACGTCGCAATTCTTCGCGCTCGGATGCGAGTTTCTCGGGCAGCTCGCGGCGCTCCCCTTCGAGCTTCTCGAGCTCACGCTCCGCCTCGCGCTGGGCTCTCTTCGCGAGGCGCTGCCGCTCTGCTACCTCGACCCTCTCCGCCTCCAGCTCCCGCTCCAGCGTCTCGAGGCGACGCAGCCAGCGGTCGAGCTCGAGGTGGTCTCCTCCCAGCAGCTCGCGCGCGCGCACCAGAACAGATTCTGACACCCCCATGCGGTGGGCAATTTCCAGCGCCCTCGAGCGTCCAGGGCGACCCATGCACAGGGTATAGGTGGGCCTCTCCGCGCCCTCATCGAACTCCATGGCGGCGTTTTCCATGCCGTCGGCAGCGCTGGCCGAAAGGGCGATGGCCGCAAGGTGGGTGGTCACGACAGTCATTCCGCCGCGGCTGGTGAGCTCTTCGAGAAGAGCGCATCCGAGCGCCGCCCCCTCGAGCGGATCGGTCCCTGTCCCGAGCTCATCGAAGAGGACAAGCGTGCCGGTGTCCGCGCTTTTGAGGAGACGCGCCGTTGCCGCCATCGCACCCGAGAAGGTCGAAAGATCGGCGCCGACATCCTGCTCGTCGCCGATGTGACACCAGATATGATCGAATTCGGGGATCACGGTTCCCTCGTCCACCGGCAGCGGGACACCGCTCCTGCACATCAGAACCATCAGACCGATTGTCTTGAGGACCACGGTCTTGCCGCCGGCGTTCGGCCCCGAGATCACCAAAGCGTTGACGCCCTCCGGCATTCGAAAATCCAGCGGCACCACCCGGTGATCGGGATCGCGCTGTTCGGATTCTCCGAAAACCTGGAGACGAAGATTGTGGAGGCGTTGGTCGAGGAGCGGGTGACGTGCGGCTCGAAGCACCAGGTCGCGCCCCTCGCCCGACACCACGACCCGACCTTCCACCTCGCGTCCGAACACCACCTTCGCCTGGATCGCGTCAAGCTCAGCCAAGACCTGCACCGCAGACACCAGATCGTCTCGAGCCTCGGCAAACAGGCGGGCGATCTCATGCAGGATCCGCTGGATCTCTCGCGCCTCACCCGCAACGGCTGAAGCGAGCCGGTTATTCAATTCGACGACACCGATCGGTTCGACAAACGAGGTCGCGCCCCGCGTCGAAACGTCGAGCAGGAGACCGCCAAGCTGGGCACGGGCCGAAGAGCGGACCGGCAGGCAGTAGCGGTCGCGTCGCATCGTCGGAGGCGCGTCGGTCACCACTCCTTTGTTGGCTCTACGAATGGACTCTAGCTCCGCCAGCACGTCCGATCGCGCACGTGCGATCTCCCTTCGCAAGCGGCCGAGCTGGGGGGAAGCGTTGTCGGCGATCGTGCCATCGCGTCCGAGCTTTGGTGCCACCTTTGCAACCAACTCAGTGGTGTCGGCAAGTCGACTCAGAATGTCATCAAATTCTTCGTTTCCTGACGCCTGGAGTCGACGACGGATCGCTGCCACGCGGCGGGCGAGAGTGAGCAGGGCGACGAGATCGCGGGGCTCGGAGGGTGGCGGCGCATCGTCTTCGAGCCACGGTACTGCGTCGTCGACCCCAGCCAACGACAGTATGCCATCTTCCTCGATCAGGTCTGCGACAGCCAGTGTCAGGAGAGCGGCTCGGGAACGATCAGAAGCATCGTCTGCCGCAACAGCGAGATCGTGAACGACAACGCGGCCCACGCGCGTACGCGCATAGGCCGCGATCAATTCGAGAATCTTATCGAATTCAAGCTCGACAGCGAGCGAACCGTTCACCTGAGCCGGCATGGGAATGCGGGCTAGAGCAAACCGGCGCGGCGCTGCTTGGCCATCTTGCGAAGCATTTTCTTGCGGGCTTGAATCATTTCCCGCTTGCGGCGCTCGGATGGTTTTTCGTAGAAACGGCGCCGTTTCACCTCGGAGAGGATGCCAGCCTTTTCGCACTTCCGCTTGAAGCGGCGCAGTGCCTGCTCGAAGGACTCGTTGTCACGAACTGTGACTCCTGTCGGCATGAAGCCTCACCTCCTCTCGGTGCGGATTGCGCCGCGGCAGGGCCGCGTCTCGGCGCGCACAATAAGGCCGTGAGAATATCATCGAGGCCTGGAAGCGTCAATCGAGGGAGGTAAAGCTGTTAGCTGTTAGCTGTTAGCCATTAGCTCCGTTCCCGAAAAACTCGGTTTTGGGGCTTCGATTCAAGATCCCGTGACCGAGAAAAGCGCCCCGAAGGACGCTTTTGGATCGTTGAATTGTGCACATTCTGGCCGCTTCTGGTTTCGGTGACCAAACCAGCGGGCAACAAGCTCATTGCTAAGAGATAATGGCTAACAGCTAGTCTTCGACGACCTTGACCTTCACCGCATCGAAGTTCTTGTTGTAGACCTTGTTGTTGGTGGTTTTGAAGTAGATCGCCGCGGCTCCGCCCTCGCGTTTCCGATACAGCCACGTTTCGACTTTCCGTTTCTCATCGACCTGGATATTCTGATAATACGGCACCCCTGCCACTTCTTTGACCTCATCCATCGTCATGTTCTTCTTCACCAGGTCGAAACGCTCCTGAGTGATGAAACGCATGTCGTCGAACTCCGCAATTTTGTCAACCAGAGGCTGATACGGGGGCAGACCGACGGAATCGTAGTAGCTGTTGGCAGCGTCGAGCTGATTGATTGCCTTTTTGTAGTCGCCGGCCTTGAGAACAGTGTCCTCCGCGATCAGGATTGCTTCGTCGGAGTACAGGTCGAGGCCCTTCTTGGTTGCCGGATCCTCCGGAAACTCGTTGAGGGCTATATTGAGAAAATCTGCCAGGGTTGCCTGAACCTCGTCGTAGGCTGCGTCCCTCGCTGTGCTTTGCTCCTCGATGGTGGCCGGCAGTGCTTCGATCTCGGCCTTCTGCTCGTCGGTGCGATCGCGCACCCTGATGGCTTCAAGTTCAGCCAACATGTCCTTCGACGCAGTGAGGTCGGCGCGAGCCTGCTGTAGCGCGTCGTATTGTTGTTGCAGGGTCGCCAATTGCTCCTCGAAAGCGGTCTGGGCGAGCTCCTCTTCACTGGGGCCGCGCGAACATCCCGACACGAATCCCAACACCACCAGAATCGCAATGCCATACGGCAGGAATCGGCTGCTTCTCATGACTCCTCCCTTCGCCCCGCACGCTAACAGAAACCACCCCTCGTGACAATGCCGACCGCCGCATTCTCACAAACACCACCCCGATTCTCGTCGTCTCGAGGGCCGCGTAGAGATTGCGGATGCTTCCCGCGCCGCGGATCGCATGTGAAATCAATTGCTTGACGAATGGAGCCTCGGCTGGCGATAATGATTTAGGTGCGCGAAATGGAGGCCCAATGGACCGGTACGATGCGATCCTCGAGCATCTCAAAAAGGCGCAGAGTCAAGGTCTCGATTCGGTGGCCACCCGTCTCGATACCATCGTCGAGAGTCTCGGCGAGCTGATTCAGTCAGCCAGAACTACAGTTCAGAGTGCACGACCGACTGACGCTGAAGAGGTCCTACCCCTCGCTGAAGTCGAGGCGCTGGTGGCCGAACTTCGCTCCGAGACGAAAGTTCCTGTCGCCGGAATCTCCCTCGACAACCTGCGTACCCTCGATGCCGCGCGCAGCCAGTCCGAACTCCTGCGGGCATTGCTTCCGATGCTCTCCGACCACGTTGGGCGCGCTGTCGTCCTGGTCATCCGCGACGGAGTCGTCTCTGCGTGGAGCGGCATCGGATTCGCAGACGGCGAGAAGCTGCGCGGCTGGCACGGAGGGGTGGCAGCATCGCCGAACTTCCAACGCCTGGTCGAGACCTCGAGGCCCCTGCGTGTGACGCCTGCGAAGGATCCACTGCTCTCCGAGTGGCTCCAAGGAGAAT
>Ga0307425_1002672_pt1 | contig 9946 bp, 5 predicted proteins | sample SalMarWE160330MG_FD_202152 | JGI IMG/M metagenome (GOLD analysis project Ga0307425, IMG submission 202152) | Salt marsh sediment microbial communities from the Plum Island Ecosystem LTER, Massachusetts, United States - WE1603-30 | ecosystem: Environmental > Aquatic > Marine > Intertidal zone >...
CTTCAAGGACGTAACGGTGTCTTTCGGCAAGGGTCGTTGCGATATTTTTTACAGTCGCGTCATCTTCCATGGAATAAACCATTTTTATGTCCCTGTCGCCGGCCTTTCGGCTGATGATGGCACGTTTACCCATCTTTAGCGTGGGCTTGAACACATAGTACTCATCCGGGTTAACCGTTCCCTGTACCACGTTTTCTCCCAGACCGTATGCAGCTGTAATGAAAATGACGTCCTTGTAACCGGTCTCCGTATCAATGGAAAAAATGACACCGGAATATGCGGAATCGCTTCGGACCATCTTCTGCACAGCAATTGACAGGGCCACGTCAAACTGGCCGAACCCCTTGTCATGTCGATAGGAGATGGCCCGGTTGGTAAAAAGGCTGGCAAAACACTTCCTGCAGGCATCCAGAACACTCAACCTTCCCCGGATATTCAGAAATGTATCCTGCTGACCGGCAAATGATGCGTCCGGCAGGTCTTCGGCCGTAGCCGATGAACGGATAGCAACATCAACATTGGCGATGTCCTGATCGCTGAATTCGGCTGCCAGTTTGTCATAGGCCGAGTAGATCGCCTGGGTCAAATCCGGGGGGATTTCAGCATGCGTAATAACTTCGCGGATTTCCCGGCCTCTTCTTATAAGATCGCTGAGATCATGCGTGTCCAGGTTCTTAAGGATCTTTTTTATTTCATCTTCAATCCCCGCGTATTTCAGGAAGTAACGGTAGGCATAGGCGGTTATGGCAAAGCCGTTAGGGACCCTGATCCCTTTGCTTTCGAGTTTCTGGTACATTTCTCCGAGAGAGGCGTTTTTCCCGCCCACCAGAGGCACGTCAGTTATGCCTATTTCTTTGAACCAAAGGATAAATTTTTTTTCACTATCTCCCGCCATAGGCTATCTCCTCTTGTCACCAGAAGATTGGTTGTATTTAAGGCTGCTAAATTTCCGTTGTATGCCTTCTCTCTTTTGCAGATCAGCGCAAATCCGGAGGGATATGCAGGATTTAGAACTATCATTAATGTAATTTGTTGTCAATTGACAAAATTTGGTCTAAAAACAGATTGCACAATTTGTCTGTTAGAAGAAATGTCAACAGGGAAGGATATTTTCCTGAAATTCTGCTCCAGCATGCAAAACAAATATAAAAATTTGATTTATCTGGATCATAACGCAACCACGCCTGTAAACCCTGAGGCTGTAAGTGCGATGATGCCCTATTTGGAGGATGAATTCGGCAACCCATCAAGTGATTATCAGCTTGGTGTAAGTGCCAAGGAGGCTGTTGCCAGGGCAAGGCAAGCGGTTGCCTTGCTCCTTGGGTGCCAAAAGGATGAAGTGGTCTTCACATCGGGTGGAAGCGAATCAAACAACATGGTCTTGAAAGGACTTATTGATTTCAAGAACGCAGAAAAGTCTCATATTATCACCTGCGCGGTTGAGCACCCTGCAATTTTGAATCCCGCACTTTTTCTTGCGGAATTGGGGGTCAGGGTTACCATCCTTCCTGTGGATCGGTTTGGTCAAGTAGATCCGGGAGCTGTAAAACAGGCTATTTCCCCAGACACAACCCTCGTCAGCATAATGCTTGCAAACAATGAAACGGGCACGCTACAACCCATAAAGGAAATCTCAAAGATAGCAAAAGAGTATGGTGTCTCGGTTCATACGGACGCGGCCCAGGCGGTCGGAAAGCTTGAGGTCGACGTGAATGAACTCGGGGTCGACTTTTTGACCGTGGCCGGACACAAGCTTTACGGCCCCAAAGGGATTGGGGCCTTGTTTATCCGTGGCGGCCAGAAAATTGAACCCCTCATCCACGGTGCAGTCCAGGAGGCCGGAAAAAGGGCCGGTACAGAAAACACAATTTTGGCCGTTGGCCTTGGCGAGGCCTGCCGTGTTGCCGGTCAAAGACTTAGAGATGATATTAAGGATATGAAAAGATTGAGAGATCGACTCCAGGAACTTCTTTTTGGAGGTCTTGAGGGCCTGGTGCTTAACGGTCACCCGGATAAAAGGCTTCCCAATACCTTGAATGTCTCAGTCCCAGGTCTGGAAGGGCATCGGATCCTTGATGGAATGCCCGAAATTATGGCCTCTACAGGGGCTGCTTGCCATGATCGGACGGTAAGTCTCTCTCATGTGCTTTCGGCCATGGCGGTTCCTCCTGACATAGGGATGGGGGCCTTGCGCCTCACTGTTGGAAGGACAAATACAATTGAACAGATCGAAGAAGCCGCACAACTCATCATCAATCAGGTGAAAAGGATGAAACATGAAAAATGAAGACAGGGATAAGCCTGCATTTCTAATTATAGACATGCTCAAAGACAACTTTGACGAAAGCAAGAACCTGCCCATTACCCCGCTTGCAAAGAAGATTATCTCCCCAATTAATGACCTGATCCGTGTGTTTAGAAATGAGGGTTGGCCTGTAGTTTTTCCTACGGACGCCTTCCATGAAGATGATTTCATATTCAAAGGGCGCATGAAACCTCACTCACTGGCAGGGACAGAGGGAGCGGAGATAATAGGTGAACTTGACCGTAAAGACGAAGATCTCTGGCTGCCCAAGCCGGTGTTTTCAGCCTTTTTCAAGACCAATCTTGATGAATGGCTAAGAGAAAGGGAGATAACGCTCTGTGTCGTTGCCGGGATTGCCACCAACTTCTGTGTTCTGACCACTGTCATGGATGCCATTTCTCATGGTTTCAAGGCAGCCCTTCTGGAAGATTGCAGCGCTGCACTTGATAAAAATATTCACCACCAGATATTGGCTGTTTATCGTCGCAACCCTATTTATCCATTGTTAAGGGTCATGACATCCTCCGAACTAGTCGCTGACCTAACAGAAAAAGGCAGTCCGGAGTAGTTATACCATGACAAAAAAACTGATAATTATTTTAGGCGGATTTTGTCTGTTAATCATTCTGATATCTTTGACCGGTTATTATTATTTTATCAGGCTGCCCCTGCCCTTGACAGACGGTGAACTCAGGCTAAAAGGGCTAAAGGCCCCGGTGAGGGTTTTTAGGGATGAATGGGGTGTGCCTCATATATACGCGGCCAACCGGCACGATCTTTTTTTTGCACAGGGCTTTGTTCAGGCCCAGGACAGGCTGTGGCAGATGGAAACCAACCGAAGGGTGGGAGCCGGGCGGCTCAGCGAGGTCATCGGGCCTGAGGCCCTGGAGACGGACAAACTCCTGCGCACCCTGGGTCTGATGAGGGCCGCACGAAGAGAGATGACTTCTTATGATGCTTCAAGCCGGAAGATCCTTCAGGCCTTTTCCGAGGGAGTTAATGCTTTTATTGAGTCAAGGGGAGACCGTTTGCCCATAGAGTTCCGTCTTGCAGGGGTGCGTCCGGAACCCTGGCAACCTGAGGACTCAATTGCCTGGGCCAAGGTAATGGCCCTGTTGGGAGGTAAAAACTGGCAGGAGGAAATTATCCGGGCAATGTTGATCCGCAAGCTGGGACCGGAAAAGGCAAAGACATTGCTCGGCCTTAACAAACCAGGGTCTCCGACTATTGTCCCGGCAGGTATGGATCTGGCAGCCTTGTGGCCCCTGATTGACAACTCGCGATATTCTTCCCTGCCGGTCCTCGGTGGGGCCAGCAACAACTGGTCTGTGCACGGGTCACGTACGACCACGGGTGCTCCCATTTTGGCAAATGATATGCATCTTGTGGTGATGGTTCCGTCCGTTTGGTATGAGATGCATCTAATTGGTGGTGGCTTTGATGTGACAGGCCTCTCGCTGGCCGGGGTCCCGCTTATCATTGCGGGCCACAATCAGGACCTTGCCTGGGGTATCACCTTTGCTTATGTAGACGACCAGGATATATACCTGGAGCGCCTGAATCCCGATAAGTCCGGCCGGTATCTATACAAGGGTGAATGGCTGAAAGCCGAGCGCATCTCGGAGCCCATCAGGGTCAAAGGACAGGATAAACCGGTTATCCACGAGGTATTGCAGACAAGGCATGGACCTATTATTTCGCCCCAGGTGCCGGCGACCCGGGTTTTCGAATATGCCCTTGCCCTGAAATGGAGTTCCCATGATCCGGGGGTCATAATCCCTTGTCTGGTACATGTGAATATGGCCCGTAACTGGGAGGAATTCAAGACCGCCGCCCAGGACTGGTCCGGGCCCTCTATTAACCTTGGGTATGCGGACCGGGAGGGGAAAATCGGATATGTCCTGGCCGGCCGTATTCCGGTCAGATCTCAGGGACATGGCCGGGGGCCGTTTGAAGGCTGGACAGGTAAAAACGAATGGGAGGGATATCTGTCTGTGGATAAAAGGCCTTTTCTGCTTGATCCGCCAAAGGGTTTTTTACTGACCGCCAACAACCGAATCGTCGGCCCTGACTATCCGTACTATATTTCGGAGGATTATTCGGCCGGTTTCCGCGCAGCGAGGATCAATCAGGTGCTCTCAGAAAGGAAAAAGGTGTCAAAGGCTGATTGCAGGGCCCTGCAAGGCGATCTGAAGTCTCTTTTTGCGTTCAAATTCATAGCGGCGCTGAATGGAATCAAGGTCAAAAGTCCCGAGGCCCGTGATCTCATGAATAGGCTCCATGCCTGGGACTGTGTTCTGTCTCCGGGCAGTGCGGGGGGAGCCATTTATTCCGTCCTCTTCTACCGCTTGATGGAGAATACCTTTCGCGATGAACTGGGGCCCCTGGCCGACCGGTTTTTCGGCGTCGGATTAACCCCGCTCGAGCCGCTGAGCAGGTTTATTGAACACAGCCGGATTATACTTCTGGGTCTTATGACCGACAGGGAATCATCCTGGTTTGATAACATAGAAACACCGGAAAAGGAAACACTTCCCGATATCCTAGAAAAAAGCTTGAATGAGACGGCGGTATTCCTCAAGCAGAATCTGGGGCCGGACCCGTCAACATGGCGCTGGGGAAGGCTACATAAGGTTTCAATCAACCATCCCTTTGGCAGGATCAAGCCGCTTGAGCGGCTGTTCAATCTGGGTCCGTATGAAGGAGGGGGCCACTTCTCGACCGTGTGGCAGTCGGCCGTAAGTCCGGGAATGAACTTTAATCTTAACGGATGGACAGTAAGCAACCGGCACATCTATGATCTCAATGACTGGGACCGGAGCCTGGGCGCGATTGTTCCCGGTCAGTCCGGAATGGTCGGAAGCCCCCATTACGATGATCAGGTTTACCTGTGGCTCAAGGTTGACCACCATCCCCTGTACTATTCCAGGTCAAAGGTCGAGTCAAAGGCTGTGGGCATACTGGTTTTAAAGCCTTGATTTGTCCTTGTTTACAAGGGCTTTTCCTTTGACACACAATCGCATTTGACCTAATATGTACTAGATATTGGCCTTTTCGAAAAGATAGTTCATGTAATGCTTTTTCCCCGTAATAGTTTTTAGCAAACTGTTATCTTTCTTTGTTGTGGCTGGTGTATACTTTCTCCATACAAACAGGTTCAATGGTCTTTTTAGCTGAACTCTCAGGAGAATGAAAAATGAAAATTAAAAATTTTTTTAAGTCAAAGCCGTCTGTTCAAGCCCCGGATGGCAAAGACAACGAAGTTGAATTTAAAGCAAAGGACGAAGTCCTGGATTTGGCTGATACTCCCAAGCCCAACAAGAAAAAGAAGACAGAGGGAGCTCTTAAAGGACCCATAGGCCTTGATATCGGCACAGCCAATATCGTCGTTGCCCAGAACCGGGGAAAGGATATTAGAGCGTTAAGGCAACTGAATGCATTTTTCACGGTTCCCTACTCAAACATAACGAAAAGGACCCTTTTAAGGGATGAGGTCATATTTTTTGAGAAAGACAAAAAGCTCTATGTATTGGGGTATTCTGCTGAGGATTTTGCAAACACCTTCGGCGGTAATACAAGAAAGCCAATAGAAAGTGGGCTTTTAAACCCGAAAGAGAATGAGAGCATAAGTGTAATAAGGGTCATAATAAGTAGATTTATCCAGGGACCTCAAACAAAAAATGAAAAGATATGCTTCAGTGTCCCCGGGGAGCCTTTAGACAGACCTGCCTCAGTGGTGTTTCACGAATCGATAATCAGGATGCATCTTAAGAGTCTGGGGTATTCTCCCATACCCATAAATGAGGGTCTGGCTGTAATCTTGTCGGAGCTTTCAAGCAAAAATTTTACAGGTATCGGCATAAGCATGGGAGGCGGAATGTGCAATGTATGTTTCGCCTACCTGTCTGTCCCCGTCATTACATACAGTATCCAGAAGGGCGGTGACTATATTGATAGAATGGTTGGCAGTTCCATAGGGGAGTCCCCCACGAAGGTGAAGGAGATTAAAGAACAAGGCCTCGATCTTACAGTCGAACCGAAAGACAGGATAGAGATAGGCCTCCATGTGTTTTATGATGATCTTTTTTCAGGCCTGGTTAAGAGTCTTCAACAGGTACTGGGATCATCCGACAATATACCGAGGCTATCCATGGCTGTACCTGTAGTACTCAGTGGCGGTACGGTCATCCCTCGAGGAAGCAGAGAGAGATTTGAGAAGGCACTTAGCAATGTTCGACTCCCGATCAGAATTTCCGATATAATCATTGCTCAAAAGCCGCTCTATGCAACCGCAAAAGGGGCCCTTACCATGGCCATGACAGAAGAAAAAGAGATATAAATGTCTTCTTCTGTAGTTGTTTATTCCCCTGACGATATCAGGGGAAGGATAGTATCAAAAATCCTCAGAGTAAATGGTATCAAATCACTCCTGTTTTCCAGCCATTTTGAGGTTAAAGAGGCTATTGTCAGGAATTCCCCGGCCTTAATAATCCTTGATTTAAAAAAAAATGTTTCCAGCGAACTGAACTTTCTGGAGACCATCTCCTATGAACTCTCAGAAGCCACGATAATTGCTCTTGCGGACACTTCAAGTGTGCATGTTCTGGAAAATTTGGGGTTGACAAACCTGCTATGTGTTTCTGACCCACTAGATCCTGAACTCGTTCTTTCAATGGTCAAGGATACACTGGCTGGTGAATTCAGCATAAGGGCTTATATTCACATACTTCAAAAAGCATTATCCAAGTTTTTAAGGTTAGTCATAAGGAGCATCAAGATAATAATCCTCCTTATCATCGGGCTTCTGGGAGGTTACATGTACTGGTGTGTTTCAACGCTTCCGGCTACAGAAAATTTGGATGAGTATTCCCCTTATGAATCCTCTAAAATATTTTCTTATGATAATGTTCTTCTTACGGAATTCTATGTTGAAAGACGAACCTTTATTCCACATGAAAAGATTCCGAAACATGTTATAAACGCATTCATCGCAGTTGAAGACATGCGATATTACAAGCACCATGGTATAGACATCATTAGAACAATAGGAGCTCTTTTCAGGAACATAAAGGAAGGTGCATTTGTGCAGGGAGGGAGCACTATAACTCAACAATTGGCAAAGATGCTTTTCCTCAAGCCGGAAAAAACCATTACACGGAAGATTAAAGAAATCGTTCTTTCCCTGCAGATAGAAAAAAAATACACAAAGGATGAAATACTTGGGCTTTATTTAAATAAGGCATACTTTGGAGCGAGGGCATACGGGATAGAGGCAGCTTCTCAGGCTTACTTCGGCAAGTCCGCAGAAAAGATAGGCATATCCGGGGCAGCCCTGCTTGCAGCTCTTCCAAAGGCCCCTTCGAAGTACTCACCGTTTAAGAATCATGGAGAGTCCCTGAACAGGAGAAACTATGTGCTTAAGCGGATGCTTGTTGCAGGTTTCATAAATGAAAAGGAATATCATGAGGCCCTGTCCGATCCAATACCTATTAAATATCATGGACGCAAGCATAAGGCCCCTTACTATGTAGATTACTGCAGGACCGTTCTTGAAAAAAAGTACGGCGACAGGCTTTATACATCCGGATTGAAGATATATACAACGCTGGATTACAAGGACCAACTGAAGGCGGAAGGGGCGGTTCGTAAAGGAATTGAGAAACTGAAAAAAAGAGGCATCGAGGAAGTCCAGGCAGCTTTTCTAGCCGTAGACCTGAAGACCGGACGGATAAAGGCGATGGTCGGCGGTACGAACTTCTGGGATTCACAGTTTAACCGTGTTACCCAGGCAATGAGGCAGCCGGGTTCCGCTTTTAAGCCCATTGTGTATTTGGCTGCCCTGAAAAAGGGATTCAGGGTTGATGATATTCTTGAAGACCAAGAGGTTACGTATGTTGTAAAAGGAAGGGATAAGACATGGACGCCACATAATTATCGTGAAATTTACCACGGAACGGTTACATTGAAAAAGGCACTTGCCCTTTCACTTAACGCTGCTACTGTTAATCTGGCCAAAAAGGTCAAGATAAAAAATGTGATTGAGACGGCAGAAACACTTGGCATCAGAAGTAAGATCCACCCGTTCTATCCGTCCGCCCTCGGTGCCTCGGAACTCAGCCTTATGGAATTGGTATACGCCTTTGCTGCATTTGCCCGTGGAAACAGGATTGAGCCAATGTGTATTGATAGGATAATCGATAGAGAAAAGCTGGCCCTTGTAGAGCCATCGGGAGTGCGGGAAAAGGTTATCGATAATAAGGTGTTGGCAAACCTGAAGCGTATGCTGAGGGCCGTCATACTTAATGGTACGGGAAAAAAGGCAAGGTCTCTGGGTAGAAAGGTATACGGGAAGACAGGTACAACAAACGACTATGCGGACGCCTGGTTTATTGGTTTTGATGATGAGACTGTAGCCGGGGTTTGGGTTGGCAGGGACAACCGCATGCCCATTGGTGAGAATGAAACAGGATCAAGCGCGGCATTACCCATATGGATAGAATATATGAAAAATTAAGGGAACACTCAGCTGTCAGGAGTCAGATTAAAATTCAAGATTAGCGGCTAAAAATTCATTTTTGCCTATTGCTATTACAGCTAATTCAACCAATAAATGCGAGAAAAGATGCTCGTTAAACAGAAGTTGGAAAAAAATATTGAGGTTTTGATTTTTTTATTTTAAATTGAAGAACACTGGGATTGGATGTGAGATAGTTAATTGCAAACTGAATAAATACTAAGGAGGTATTATTATGAAAAAGAAGTCCTTGATGATGTTATTTGCTGTTATGATCAGCTTCCTTCTGGCCGGGTGTGCCGCCCAGATGGCGCAGACCCCGACAACTTTTAAGCCCTTTGATCTCAACCCACCGGTAAAGGCGGGACAGTATGTGCAGAAGGTTAACACCTTTTTGGTAATCCTGGACGCTTCCGGTTCCATGACAGAACCCTATAAGGGACAGGCAAAGGTACTTTTGGCCAAGGACATGGTGAGCCGAATGAACCTGACGATTCCAGATATGAAACTAACCGGCGGCCTCAGGGTTTTTGGAAGAATTGCCCGCCCGTTAAGCCTGCAGGACGATCCTATGTATAGCCTGACAGGATATAAAAGTGACCTGATTTACGGTCTGACACCCTATTCAAAGACAGGATTAGAAGAGGCCCTAAAGGTTGTCAAACGGGCCGGTGGCTTTACGCCCTTGGATAGTGCTATCGACGCAGGGAGAGGTGATCTGGAATATGTTGCCGGATATATGGCGGTCATTATTTTCAGCGATGCCAAAGACGTGGGAAATGGCCCGGTGCTGGCCGCCAAGAAGATGAAGAAACAATTCGGTGACAGGGTTTGCATTTATACGGTACTAATCGGAGACGACCCTGCGGGTAAAAAAATCATGGAGAAGATCGCCCAGGAAGGAGGTTGCGGGTTTTCGGTAACCGCGGAAGATATCGCCTCCAGTAGGGATATGGCGGATTTTGTAAAAAGAGTCTTTCTGACCAAGGTTGAGAAAAAGAGATGGGTATTCCAGAGTGTTCATTTTGATACGGACAAGTATGATATTAAACCACAGTATTACAAGATTCTGGATGAAGCCGTGTCTATTTTGAAGAAGAATCCGTCTATAAAGTTGGAGATTCAAG
>Ga0307425_1002674_pt1 | contig 9936 bp, 4 predicted proteins | sample SalMarWE160330MG_FD_202152 | JGI IMG/M metagenome (GOLD analysis project Ga0307425, IMG submission 202152) | Salt marsh sediment microbial communities from the Plum Island Ecosystem LTER, Massachusetts, United States - WE1603-30 | ecosystem: Environmental > Aquatic > Marine > Intertidal zone >...
TATCCAGGATATCCCTCTGTTCCTTCATGGATTTTTTATTGATCCGGAGAAGGAGATCCTTGAAGTTCTTGGTCATGAATTTCTTCTGCCTGGTACCCCCGAACTGGTCGACATAACCGTCCGAGAACATGTAAAGTGCGTCACCCTTTTTAACCTTGATATCATGATTGCTGAAGGGATCGTTCTTTTCCTTGTGGATGCCAATGGGCATTTTATCGGATTTGTATTCGGTCAGTTCGTCATCCCGGATGAGGTAAAGCGGGTTATAGGCGCCCGAGAACTGGATCTTCATGGCGTTGATATCGATGACGCAGAGTGCCAGGTCCATACCGTCCTGGGTTTCCCCCGTGACACCCGTCTGTCCCAGGGAAGCGATCACGTCGCTGCGCAGGTGGTTGAGGATCTCGTTGGCCTGGGTGGTATCCGATTTATTCACGATCTCGTTCATAAAAGAGATTCCCAGCATGCTCATGAACGCCCCGGGGACCCCGTGTCCCGTGCAGTCTGCTGCCGCAACAATGGTTTTGTTATCCTTCAGGGTCATCCAGTAGTAGTCCCCGCTCACAATATCCCTGGGTTTGTAAAGGATGAAGTGTTCCTTTAACTGGTTGAGCATGGAATCGGGCGGGAGGACTGCGTTCTGGATACGGCTGGCGTACTGTATGCTGTCCGTGATCTCCTGTTTCTGCTGGAAGATCTTGTCCCGCTGCTGCTTGATCTCGATGTTCTGTTCCTCAAGCAGGATATTGGCCCTTTTCTTTTCCTGGTACTGGTGGTACACGATGAAACCGAATACCAGGATGATCACCGAGATGCCGATGACCGAGATCAGGAAGACCCTCTGGCGCTTGACCCTTGCGACCTGGAGCGCGTTCTGGGTGTTCAGGAGTTCGTTTTCCCGCTCGATCTTTTCGGTCTCGTACTTGGTTTCAAGCTCCGAGATCTGGTTCAGGTTCTCTTCCCGTATGCTCGAATCTTTCAGCATGCCGTAGAGTTCATAATTTTCCAGGGCAAGCCGGTAATCGCCCATATCCCTGTAGACACCGGAGATGTCCCTGTATACATCGAACATTTCCCTTTTCAGGTTCAGCGGCTTCGATATTTCCAGGCTCTGGTTCAAGTAATCCAGGGCTTGAGGGTATTGTTTCATCCGGTAATAGATCTTCCCGATGTTCTTGAGATCTTCCGCTTCTTCCTTTCGCTGGCCGATTTCCCGGTAATACGCCAGTGAGCTCTGGACCGCCTTCAGGGCTTCGTTGTAAGCCCTTCCCTCGAGCTGGATCATGCCGATGTTCCTCTGCACGCTGGCAATGCCCGCCCTGTCGCCAAGCTGGGTATAGTAGTCCAGGGCCCTGCGGAAATTCTCCAGTGCCATATTCAGCGTATCCAGTTCCTTGTAGACAATGCCAAGATTGATATAGGTTTGTGCGAGTCCCCTTATCCCTCGTGGATCATCCGGTTTTTCTTTATTATATTTAAGGAAAAGGTCCAGACTTTCCTTATATTGCTCAAGGGCTTTTTCAAAATCAATTTCAAATGCGAAATAAACGTTGGCGATGTTGGAACGCGCCTGGGCCTCCTGGAGGGTGTTCCCGATCTGTTCCTGAAGCCTGAGGTTTTCCTGGTAATATTCGATGGCCTTGTCGTATTCACCCATCGTCTTGTAGACCACACCGATGTTGTTCAGCAGGAAAGCACGCTGATCGGTCAGGTCACTCCGGGTAATAGAATCAGGAGCCCGGGATTCCCTGGTCTTGAGTATCTCGACTGAAGCCATCCATTCTTCAAGTGCCTGGTTGTAATCCCCCAGATAATAATGAGCAGCACCCAGCGTGGTGAGTGCCCAGCTCTGAAGATGAAGGGAACCGGTTTTTTCAGCCAGCTCGACTGCCTGCTGCCCGTATTCAACGCTTTGCTGCAGGTTCCTGCTGAAAAAAATGCGACTCAGGGCAAGGAGCGCTTCCACCTTGACGGAATCGTTGTCCGTTATGGCAACTATGTTCAGGATGCTGTCAACGGGGGATTGGGGTGTAACAGGGGGGACCAGTAAGAGGAATATCAGTATGTAAAGCAGTTTTCTCAAAATGGAATGAGAGGACTTATTAAGATCATAAATGTAATTTATTCTGATGAATTATCAATGCCTGGCAGACTGCCCGTCCCGATCGGGTAACTCATCGGTCAGGATCGGGAAAATCATTGCTCCGGATCAGCGGGAAATCATGACCGATGGAAAAGGTATACGGCCACTGGGTATCTCCCTTGTATTCCCGGGAAAGTTCCGGTACCTGGTCGTTCAGGTAAGCCTTCAGTTCGAAAACGGTTACGTTGCCATCCCTGGGTGCCCCGTCCGCTTTCCCTCCCAGCGCTTCGAGGATGGCATAGGTGAAAAGCCCGTGGCCCAGGCTCTGCACTTCCGTGGCGTACTGCTCGCTGCCGGCCGCGGCCATGACATGCACGCCCGAGCTGCGGGAAAGCTGTGCCATCGCTTTTTCCTCCATGGCTCCCCTGCGGGCAAGGATCTCAGCGGAACCTCCGCTCTGGCAGGCATCCAGGACCACCACCTGTTTCAGGGCAGGGATGTTCCGGAACTTCTCCTGAACGGTTCCCGCCTCGAGCGATTCCACAGCCAGTTTATCGGGCTGGTAGAGGCTTACGTTCTCGGTGGGAATAAAATAAAACCGGTCGCCGACCATGCTCCCGTGTCCCGCATAATAAAAAATGAAAACATCCTCGGGCCTTGCTTTATGGGACAGGTCCTCGAGGGCTTTGAGGATATTTTCGCGTGTTGCCTCCCGGTCGTAGAGGCAATTGACCTCGATCTTTTCAAAAAGTTTCTTTCCCTCCTCCTGTATGGTTTTGCTGAAAGCCCTGGCATCGTCCTTTGCATAATTCAGGTTCAGCGCCGGATTTTCGTACTCGTTGATCCCGACGGCGAACAGGTAGCAATTGATCACCCGGCCTTTCCCGTCGTAAAAAATCTGCACGGCCGAAGGGAAAGACTCGATCCTGCCCTCGCTGTAGGCGCTGACCTGGACGGTGTTGAGTCCCGGTACAAGCTCAATCGGGAGGGACATTTCAATTGATTTCCCTTTCCCCGGCACCTTACTGAAGGTTTCTTTTCCCACAGGGATACGCTTGCCGTTATTCAGCAGCCTGATCTCGTCGACACCGCCTCCCCGGTTGGTCAGGTTTACGGTGAGGTTTAGCCGGGGAGTGCTCACCGTGTCGCGGCCCGGGGTATCCAGGATCTCCACCTCCGGGGGCGGGGATTCCTTCAGCCGCTCCTGTATGCTTCCTTCCCTTGCTGCCGGCTGAGGGGCAGAAGGATCCTGGACCTTCATTTTTTCCTGCAACAGGCCGGGGCTGTAAAATTCATCGAAGAACTGGTCGATGTTGAAGAGTTCGGTGCCCCGTGCAAACGAAATGGACCTGCGCGCTCCCTCGGAGGCATCAAAATGCCCGTCGGCTGTCGAGACCATCCAGTCGTCCTCTCCCATGAATATGTAGGTAAGCAGCAGCTCGCCTGTTTTCAGGTTCCAGGTTTTCAGGGTTCCGTCATGGCTGCCGGTAACCAGCCATTGCCCGGAAGAATCGATATTCACCGAACTTACCGTACCCCTGTGCCCTTCAAAGGTCCTCAGAACCTTGCCGGTCCGGATGTCCCACAGCTTTGCCGTATTATCGTCGCTGCCGGTGACCATGTAATTACCCGTTTCATCGATGTCGAGGCATTGCACCCGTGCCCCGTGGGCTGTGAATTTCCTCAGCAGCATGCCGGTGGACAGGTCCCAGAGCCTGGCCTTCCCGTCCCAGCATGCCGTCATGATCCTGTTGTATTCGGGAAGTCTCCGGACGGCAGACACCACGTCGGTATGCCCGATGAATTCGCGGACCTCCTCGCCGGTGTCGATCTCGAACATCTTAAGCTTGCGGTCCAGTCCCCCCGAGATCACGTACAACCCGTTATGGCTGAACTGCACGGCATAGGGGGAAACGTCCTCGTGTGCCCGGATGCTCTGCAGGAGCCGGCCGGTTGCCACTTCCCATATCCTGACCCTGCCGTCCCAGCTCCCGGTGGCGAGGAGTTTTCCATCGGGACTGAAATCCACCGAGAAACAGGGGATATTGGCTGTTCTTTCCGGGAGGGAGACAACCATTTTACCCGTGCTGACTTCCCAGACCCTGGCCGTTCCGTCGGCTGCGCCCGTGGCGAGGTATTTGCCGTCGGGACTGAAATCGAGTGATATGACGATGCCCTCGTGACCCCTGAATACCTGCACGGGCTTCCCGGTATAGAAATCGTAAAGTTTTGCCAGGTTGCCCATTTTCCCGATGGCCGCATACTTTCCGTCCGGGCTCAGTTTGATCTCGTTCATGAAGGCAACCCAGTACATGTATCCGTCGCTGAGGATCTTCTCGTCCACATCGTTCAGGTATCCCCGCAGGCTGAGCACCTCCTTACCCTGGGGGATCCTCCAGATCTTCGCCGTACGGTCCTCGCTTCCGGTAATGACCAGGTTCGCGGAAGGGTGGAACCTGAAAGAGGTAATGTCCCTCAGGTGTCCTTCCAGCATGGTTACCGGTTTCCCGGTGGATGCGTTCCATATTTGGCATTCCCCGAATAGCGTGGAGGCGATGTATTTTCCGTCATAACTGTAGGCGGCATCATCCCACCTGCTGCGCCGGCCCTGCATGCTGCGGAGGAACTGTGCATCGGAGGTCCTCCAGACAAAAACCGAGTCCATATTCCCCACGACGATCTCTTCCCCGGAAGGGGAAAAATGGGCATCGATCGAACAACTGGTGCAGGAATTCCTGCCGTTCTTGAACTTGCGGACCTGTTTACCCGTGCGAAGGTCGAAAAGGAATGCGCTGTAGTCGTTGCTGCCTGTCAGGAGCATTTTCCCGTTGGGACTGATCTCAACCGAACGGGCCGTCGGGTAACCGAAATTCTTCTGCATGGGGATATCCGCCGTGTCCGGGTGGAAACGCTGCATCTCGGAGGCGTCAGCCAGGCTGAACCGGATGGCATGGTGGTCCTCCGTGCCGGCGATGATCGAATTCCCGTCCGGAAGGAATACGACGGACAGGATGCGGTCATCCGGCAGGAAGATATCGTGGATCAGCCGGCTGGTCGGAACTTCCCAGATCTTCAGGTGATCATCCCGGTCAACCGAAGCCAGGTAGCGGTCCCCCGGACCAAAGTTCAGGCAGCGGATGCCACTGGTGTGTCCCATGTAGGACCGGATCTCACGGCCGGTGGAGGTTTCCCAGAGTTTTACGGTTTTGTCCGAGCTCCCCGTGGCGGCAAACCTTCCGTCATGGCTGAAGGCGACGCAGGTAACCGAAGCATAATGCCCGGTCTTTACGACCGTCTCGATTGGGTAGTCCTGTGCAGTGGTCGCCAGGAAGGTAACGAGGGCGCAGGCCAGAAGCAGAACACGCCGGGATTTCATCAATTATGCGGTTTTATCGGAAGAGAAAATTACAAATTAAAACGATACTCGAATACTTTTTCTATATTCGAATGAGTCAAAGCATAGCGGATTGAAAAGAGCTGCGATCCTTACGGTCACTTTTATATTCATTCTCCTGCCCTCCTGCCAGGATGAGGTGATCTGCACCCAGGATCTGGTTGCAAAGGCCAATGCAGGCTTTTATGTGCGTGATGCATCCGGACAGCGCGATACGCTTGTTGGTAGTTTTATCTTCTATTCCGTGCTGAGGCCCGACAGCATGCTGTACGATGCATCTTCCGGGATACACAGGATCAGGTTTCCCCTTCCGCAGAGTCCGGCGGAATACACCGCATTTGTCATGGAGAACGGTTCGCTGGCCGATACCATAATTATCCATCATAGCACCCGGCTGGAACTGGTTTCCTTTTCATGCGGATTTGCCGCAGTCCATGATCTTGAAAGACTCGAATACGGGAACCGCATCATTGACACCATTTCCATAGCCAATCCCCTGGTTGATCTGACTGATGATGAGAACCTTAAGATATACATCAGGCCTGCTGTCGCTGATACTGCTGGTTAGTCCCCCGGCTCCCGCCCAGCAGGACAGCAGCCGGTCCGGGCAGGGAAGCCGGGTCCGGGGTCCGAGGATAGGGTACGACGTGGCTAGCCTGGCCCTGCTGTATTTTGAGCCGGAACGGATGATCTATACGGTTTCGGTGGATTACGAGGCCTGGCAGGACATCTACCCGGTAATCGAAGGAGGCTACCAGCATGTCGGAATAGAGAAGGATATTTACCGCTACACCTCTTCGGGACTGTTCATCAGGGCAGGGGTGGACGTTAATTTAATGCAATACGAACAGACCAACGTTTACGAGATGATTTACGGGGGATTGCGATACGGTTTCTCAAATTTCAGTCAGAAGGCCGACGAGATCCTCATCCGGGAGGATTACTTCGGCGACCTGACCGGCGGAAGCGTTCCCGAAAACCGGATCAACGCGCACTGGATCTCCCTCGTGGGAGGGGTCCGCATCGAACTTTTCAGAAATGTTTTCATGGGATGGTCCGTGCTGGGCAACCTGAAACTTGCCATGGGCGACGATTCCGGCATGGTGCCTTACAACATCCCCGGTTTCGGTCCGGGGGACAAAAGGGCCAGCATTGTCATCAACTACAGCCTGGCGTATCGTTTCCCGCTGCAATCCTACCATCCACGAAAAATTATAAAACGCGGGAAGAACCAGCAGTAAAAAAGATCACCGGGAACCTGGACCGGGAGTCCGAACCGGGAACCCGGATACCCTCTCTTAACTGGTTATCCTCTCTTAACTGGTTGCCCGCTCCAGTTTTTTCAGGATCGAGAAGATAAAGGCGGCCGCCAGGATGCAGGCGGTGACCAGGACGCCCCAGAATATCCAGAGCTGGACCTTGCTCCACAGGATGCCCACCAGGGCCACGCCATAGTTGCCGATGGCCGTGGCGGCAAGCCATGCTCCCTGCATCATGCCCTTATACTGGGGCGGGGAAACCTTGGAGATGAAGGAGAGGGCCATGGGACTCAGGAAAAGTTCCGCAATGGTCAGGGTGAAATATGTGGTGATCAGCCAGTAGGGGCCCACCAGTTTGTCCGCAGGGGCCCTGACTTCACCCAGTTCACCCGGCGAATAGCCCATCAGGCTAAGCGATCCGATGACCATAATGATGAACCCGGCTGCCGTGATGATCATCCCGATGCCGATCTTTTTAGGTGCCGAAGGCTCTTTTCCCCTTGCCGCAAGCCAGGTAAAGAAGCCCACGATGATGGGGGTCAGCGCGACGATGAAGAAGGGATTGAAATGCTGGAACTTCTGGGGGGTAAAATCGTTCTCTTCCGAATACCCGCTTATGCGCAGCCAGGCCAGGATGGCAAACCCGGTGAAAGCAATTGCCCCGATGAGTTTCTCGGTGGGAGTGCTTTTTTTACGGATCACGAAGATCAGTCCCACGAGGGAGAGATAAATGGGCAGGAGGCCGAACAGGTCGAACCAGATGTTGGTGTATTTGCCCACAGTATCCACGGTGTAGTCCCGCGCAAAAACCGTCATGGCAGCCCCGTTCTGGTGGAAGGACATCCAGAAGAACATGGCTACGAAGAATACCAGGAAAAGGGCGATCATCCGCTCGCGGACCTGTACGGGACTCAGAACGATCATCTGTCCGCGCAGGGTTTCGTCTTTTGATTTCTGTTTTTCTGTCATATCCGCGTGCCTGTAATACTTCCTGAATCCCCAGAAAATCAGCATGGAAACAACAAGTGAGAGGCAGGCAATCCCGAAGGCCCAGTGGTAGGACTCGGACAGGTGGTTGATGTAATACTCCGAGAATTTTGCCAGGTCCCCGCCCATGCCGGCAAAGGCCGGCTGACTGGATGCCAGTCCCCCGAGCCGCTCCGCCACGGAAGCATCCCCGCCCAGGAACTTGTGTGCGAGCGCCGGGATGTCCGCCTTGTAGAACAGGTCGTAGCGTTTCAGCATCATGTTGCTGACTGATTCCGCTGCAGTCGGAGCAAACATGGCACCGATGTTGATTCCCATGTAAAAGATGTTGAAGGCCACATCCCGTTTTTTGCTGTATTTCGGGTCATCGTACAGATTCCCGACCAGTGCCTGCAGGTTCCCCTTGAAAAGCCCGGTACCGATGCTGATGACTGCGAGTCCCGCTATGATCAGCGGCAACCCCCCGTCCATGGTGGTGGGTATGGCGATCATCAGGTAACCCATGAACATGACGATGAGTCCCAGGCTGATGGTCTTTCCGTATCCCAGCAGGCGGTCTGCAATGATCCCGCCGAAGAGGGGCAGGAAATACACGCATGCCAGGAAGATTCCGAAATACTGGGAAGCTATGGCGTAATCAAAGCCGTATTTTGCCTGGAGGAACAATACAAAGATGGCGAGCATGGTGTAGTAGCCGAACCGCTCCCCCATATTGGCGAAGAAAGCAACGAGAAGCCCTCTCGGGTGTCCTTTTAACATAACGTTGGTTTAAGTTGGTATTTTTAATCGATTCGACAAATATAAAAATCTTTTTGTGACCCGCCCATGCAGGTTGCATGTTGGGGACAATTGCTATTTTTGTATCACCATGAAGATCTTCACATCCGAACAGGTCCGGCGAATAGATGCCTATACCATTGAAAATGAGCCCATCCCTTCCATTGACCTGATGGAAAGGGCAAGCCGTCAGCTTGCTTCCTGGATCACCGGGGTGTTCCCGAATAACGTACCGTTTGTATTCCTGGTGGGACCGGGGAATAACGGGGGGGACGGACTTACGGTGGCACGATTGCTGTCCGAGCATAATTACCTGGCGGAGGTCTTCCTGATCCGGATCTCGGCGAAGCTTTCACCCGATGCCTCGACCAACCTGGAAAGGTTGCACAGGGGCGGGAAGGTGCGGATCAGGGAGATAGGGGATGCTGGGGAACTTCGAATCGACAACCCGGCCGCTGTGATCGTGGATGCCATATTCGGCTCGGGCCTGACACGCGTGGCAAGCGGACTTGCGGCGGAAGTTATCGCCTATGCCAATTCCCTGCCGAACCTCCGTATCTCGATCGACATTCCCAGCGGACTTTTCGGGGAAGATAACCGGGGGAATGATCCGCAGGCCATTCTGCGGGCCGATTACACCCTGGCCCTGCAATGTCCCTCGCTGTCCTTTTTCTTCGCTGAGAACCAGGAATTCACCGGGATATGGGAAGTCCTGCCCATTGGCCTACACACGGAGATCATGGAAAAGGAGAAATCCCCGTACCGTTACCTGCTTGCCGAATACCTGGCCACGAAACTCAGGTCAAGGAAAAAATTCGCACACAAGGGAAATTTCGGGCATGCCCTGCTGATCGCCGGTTGCTACGGCATGATGGGGGCGGCGGTACTGGCATCGAGGGCCTGCCTGAGAAGCGGGATCGGCCTGCATACCTGCCATGTGCCCCGCTTCGGCTACAAGATCCTGCAGACCGCGGTGCCGGAATCCTTGATCAGCTTAGACGAGAGCGATATCATCTTCACTGGAGCCCCTGCGCTGGGTGCATTTTCGGCGATTGGAGTGGGACCCGGACTGGGGTGCAAATCGAACTCGGGGAAGGGATTGAAAGCGCTGATCGAATCGGCAGGGGTACCCCTGGTGATCGATGCAGACGCCCTGAACATGCTGGCCGCAAACCCAGAATGGATCGCATTGCTGCCCGGGAACACCATACTCACCCCGCATCCGAAGGAATTTGACCGGCTGGTGGGACAGTCCGGCCAGGTCACAGGCTACGAGCGCCACCTGCAGCAAATCGAATTTGCAAGGAAACACGGGCTCATCGTCGTCCTGAAGGGTGCACACAGCAGCATCGCCATACCCGACGGCAGCTGCTGGTTCAATACCACGGGCAATCCCGGAATGGCAACGGCCGGCAGCGGGGATGTTTTAACCGGAA